>Ga0209048_10003147_pt1 | contig 16179 bp, 18 predicted proteins | sample FrelakmetCRP12CR_FD_187146 | JGI IMG/M metagenome (GOLD analysis project Ga0209048, IMG submission 187146) | Freshwater lake sediment microbial communities from the University of Notre Dame, USA, for methane emissions studies - CRP12 CR (SPAdes)... | ecosystem: Environmental > Aquatic >... | reverse complement strand
GTCCCGTGGGCGCGGAGAAGCGCGCGACGGGCGGCCGCCTGCTGCGGGTGCTCAGACCGCGGTGACGGGCGGCCCGCCCAGCTTGCGCTCGTAGCGCTCCTGGCAGGCGACGCAGCGCGCCGCCGTCGGATACGCGGCCAGCCGGGCCGGCGCGATCGACTCGCCGCAGTCGCGGCATTCGCCGTAGTTGCCCGCGCGCATGCGCGCGAGCGCGGCGTCGACTTCGGCGAGCTCGGCCAGCGCGTGCCGGACCTCGGCGATGTCGAGTTCGGCCAGGCCGTCGGCGACGCCCCATTCGTCGCCGCTCTCCTTGATCCGGTTGCGCAGCCCGACGACCCGGTCGTCGTCGCTGCCGTCGAGCTGCGTCTTCACTTCGACGCGCAGCGCGGCGCGACGGACCTCGAGTTCGCGTTTCAGGCGGGGCAGGTCCACGGATTCTGCAGGCCGGGTCTTCATGTCGTTGGCTTTCGTTTCGGCGGGAACGTACTTCCCTTCCATTATCGCCTTTTTGGGCCGGGGGCGAGCCGCCCCGCTTGATCGCAATCAAGGCGACGCGGTGGCGGGCGGGTGCTTGAAACGCTTTGAAGGGGCCGCAGATAGGGATTCGAGACGGCGCCCGGCCCGCGGTGAATTCCCCGGGGCCGGGGCCGCCCACTTCCCATGTACAGGAAAGGACGAGACATGAACAACCTGATTCAGCTGGACCCGTTTGCGGATGCCGCCTTCGACAATCTCTTCCGCGGAGTCTTCCGGCCGCTGCGCGCCGAGCCGGCGCCTGCGCCGATCAAGCTCGATGTCGCGGAGCAGGACGGCGCCTACGTCGTGCGCGCGGAGATTCCCGGCGTCGGCAAGGACGACATACAGGTTTCGATCGAAGGCAGCCAGGTGACGATCGGCGCCGAGGTGAAGCGCGAATTCGGGGCCGGGGAAGGGCAGCGCCTGCTCCATTCCGAGCGCCATTTCGGGAGCGTCCGCCGCAGCTTCACGCTGCCCGTCGAGATCGACGAGGCGACGAGCGCCGCAAAGTACCAGAACGGCGTGCTCCTGCTCACGCTTGCGAAGAAGGCAGCGCCAGCCGGCCGCAAGCTGGCGATCCAGTGACGCCCGCGTCCTGAATGTCCGCCGCGGCGGGCCTCCCGCCGCGGTGGACGCGCGCGCTCAGCGCACGCGTTTCGCCGGGTATTCCTCGTCGATGTTGTCGCGGAAGTAGCTCCACGGCGACGAGGCGGACAGCATCATCCGGTAGGTTTCCGCCGAGACGCCGCCGTACTCGAACGTGCCGGACGTCAATTCGACGACCAGCGAGCGCCGCCGGTCGTCGTAGCCCACGGCGCGCAGGTTGCCGCCGGCCAGCTTCTTCATCTCCATCGCAGCTCCTCGGTCGGCAGTTCCGCCAAAGACCGCAAGATCCGCCCCGGCACCGGATCTTCGGGGCGCGCCGAGGCGAGGGCAATATTGCGCGCCGGAGTGGCAAGGGTCAATGCGATTTCGCGGCAGGTTTGCGCGGTCGATCGCGCGCGCGGCGGCATCGCCGGACCGGGCCTCGAATGCGCGTCGGCGCGGCCCGGGTGCTAGCATTCGGAACCTCGAATTCGAAGGGCCGACGGATGCCGCAAACAAGCACCGCACGAAAGCGCCGCGGCGGCTGGCGGCGCGCGCTTGCCGCCGCCGGCGGCATGCTGTGCGCGCTGGCACTGGCCGCGCCTGCCGCCGATCCGGCGCAGACGCTGCGCGTCGTCATGCAGACCGCGGAGACGAGCTTCGATCCGCAATACGCCAACGACGCCCCGTCCGACGCCGTCATCGACAACGTCTTCGAGGCGATGCTCGACTACGACTATCTCGCGCGCCCGGTGCGCCTCGTCCCCCGCACGCTCGAAGCGATGCCGGTCAGCGAGGACGGCGGCAAGAGTTATCTGTGCCGCATCCGCAAGGGAATCTTCTTCACGCCGGATCCCGCGTTCAAGGGAAAGCCGCGCGAGCTGACGGCGCACGACCATGCGTATGCGCTGAAGCGCCTGCTCGACCCCGCGGTCCGCAGCCCGTGGTCGTGGCTGCTCGAAGGCAAGCTCGTCGGCGGCGACGAGCTCCTGGCGAAGGCCGCGAAGGCCGGGAAGCTCGACTACGATGCGCCGCTCGCCGGGCTCGAGGTGGTCGACCGGCATACGCTGCGGATAAGGCTGAAGGCGCCCGACCTGCGCTTTCCGTATGTGCTCGCCATCCCGAACACGGGCGCGATCGCCCGGGAAGTCGTCGAGGCATACGGCAACGACATCGGCGCGCATCCGGTCGGCACGGGTCCGTACATGCTGGGGGCGTACAAACGCAGCTCGCGGATCGAGCTCGTCGCCAATCCCGGATTTCGCGACGTCAGCTACGCGCCGTCGGGCCCGATTCCGGCGGCGTCAAAGGCGGTGGCCGCGCACCTCAAGGGAAAGAAGCTTCCGCGCTCGCCGCGCATCGACATCAGCATCATCGAGGAGGCGCAGGGCCGTTGGCTCGCGTTCCTCAACCGGGAAATCGACCTGCTCGACATCCTCCCCTACGATTTCGCCAATCAGGCGCTTCAGGACGGAAGGCTCCGGCCCGAGCTCGCGGCAAAAGGGATTTCACACCACGTGCTGATCCGGCCGAACCTGTATTTCGCGTACTTCAACATGGAGGACCCGCTGCTCGGCGGCTACACGCCCGACAAGATCGCGCTGCGGCGGGCGATCAGCATGGGCTACAACGTCGACGAGCAGATTCGCGTGCTCTACTTCGGCCGTGCGGTGCCGGCGCAAAGCCCCGTACCCCCGGATGTGGCGGGCTACGATCCCGGCCTGAAGACCGCGGCGCAGGTCTACGACCCCGCCGCCGCGAGGGCGCTGCTCGACAAGTTCGGCTACAGGGACCGCGACGGCGACGGCTATCGGGAGACGCCCGAAGGCAAGCCGCTCGCGATCAAGCGCTGGTCGGTGCCGACGTCCTCCCAGCGCCAGATCGACGAGCTGTGGAAGAAGAACATGGACGCGATCGGGCTCAAGCTCGAAATCCGCAACGACCGGCTCCCCGAGCTGCGCAAGATGGGGCGGCAGGGAAAGATAGCGATGCGCACGGACGGCTGGAACGCCGACTATCCCGACGCGGAGAATTTCATGCAGCTCCTGTACGGGCCCAATATCGGACAGTCGAACGACTCCCGCTTCAACCTGCCCGAGTTCAACCGGCTGTTCGAGCAGGCGAGCCGCCTGCCCGATTCGCCGGAGCGGACGAAGCTGTTCGATCGGATGAGCGAGCTGGTCGTCGCCTACGCGCCTTGGCGCCTCACGATAAGCATCGTCGAGGACAGCTTTGCGCATCCCTGGGTGCGCGGCTTCGTGCCGCACCCGATCCGCTCGCAGACCTGGATGTACGTCGACGCGGATCCCGGGCGCAGGTGAGCGCGTCCTCCGGCGCCGGGGAGGCGCGTCAGGAGGGCTTCGGGAGCTCGTACTGCTTGCAGTCGTCGAGCTTGGTGACCTCGCCGTTGCGCACCAGCGACAGGTTCATTTCCCTGCCGCGCAGTTCCATCATGCCGTTGGTGTAGCGCATGCCCGAATCGGCGGCGATCTGGTAGAGGTTGACGATGTCGCCGTTGGGCATCAGCAGGCGCACTTCGCCGGCACCGAGGCGGATCATCAGCCGCTCGCCGTCGAGCCTGCAGACGATGGTGTTGCGCGCCGCTTCCACCTCTTCCTTGTTGGCCTTGGGCGCGCATCCGGCGAGCAGCGCTGCGGCGGCGAGAACGAGGACGGCGGCAACCCGGCGGTTGCGCTCTACGGGGCTGCGACGAATCATGCAAGAACCTCCGGCGGGGGATCGCCGCGAGGATAGCACGTGCCGCCGGCCCGACGCGTCAGCAGTCGACGACGCTGACGGCGATGCCGCCCAGCGAGAGTTCCTTGTACCGGCTCGCCATCAGGCGTCCGGATTCGACCATCGACCGGACCAGCGGATCGAAGGCGACCTGCGCGGGATCCGGTTGCCGCAGCCCCAGCCGCGCCGCGCGGATCGCGTTCGCCGCCGCGCTCGCATTCCGGCCGATGCAAGGGTCCTGCACGCGCCCGCCGACCGGATCGCAGGTAAGCCCCTTGTAGGGATCGAGCGCGCGCTCCGCCGCGAAAAGGAGCTGGCTGTTGCTCGCGTTGTTCACCGCGGCCAGTCCGGCCGCGGCCATCGCGGCGGCGACCCCGACCTCGCCCTGGCAGCCGGAATGCCGCAAACCCGAGGTTCGAGCGAGATGGCCGACGGCGGCAGCGGCGAGCAGGAAGACCACGGTCAGGTCGTCGACCGCCATCGGCATCGACGCGTGCCAATGGTGCAGCACGGCGGCGACCGGTCCCGCGGCGCCGCTGGAAGGCGCCGCGACGACGCGGCCTCCCGCGGCGTTCTCCTCGGCGACTGCGGTCGCGTACACGGCGGCCCAAGCGGCGGGGTCGTTGTTCCCGGCCAGCGCGGACGCGTTCGCGCTGGCGCGCCGAAGCTGACCGCTGCCCGGCAGGACGCCTTTCGCCGCGAGCCCGCGCTCCACGCTGCCGCGCATGGCCGCGGCGACCTTCAGCATCCCGGCCTGGACTTCACCGGGACTGCGCAACGCGAGCTCGTTCGTACGCATCAGCTCCGCGATGCGTTTTCCCTTGGCCTGTCCGAGCGCCAGGAGCTCGCCGGCGGTCGCAAACGCAAACGGCACGCGCAGCGCCGAGCGCGCTCCGGGTGATTCGCCTTCGGCGACGATCTGTCCGTCGCCTACGGAAAAATACATCCTGGACGCGAGCGGATTGCCGGCACCGTTGCGTGCGGTGATCCGGATCGCGTTGCTGTGGTAATCGAACGCCTTGTCGATGCGAAAGTGGATGTCCTTGGCGGGGTCGAATTCGATCCGATGGCGGCCGGCGAGTGAGATGGCCTGCTCGGCGCCGACCTTCGCGGCGCAGGCGAGAAGTGCCGCGGGCTCCACCGTTTCCGGGCCTTCGCCGCAGAGGCCGGTCAGGATGGCCCGGTCCGTGCCGAGCTCGCGCCCCGTGCACGCGACCGACCCGAACAGATCGACCCGCAGGGCCCGCGTTTGCTGCAACAGGCCGTCGGCCTCGAGCTCGTGGACGAAGCGTTGTGCGGCGCGCATCGGTCCGACCGTGTGCGTCGACGACGGCCCGGGCCCGATCCGGTAGAGATCGAACGCGCTCACGAACATTCCCGAGCCCCCCAAAGGCGGAACGTTTCGGGCGATCGCATCACCCGAAATCGTTGTGTGTCAGTATCGGCGCGAAGGCGCGCGGCCGGGTTGGGACCCGAGGACCGGTCATTCCTGCCCGCTGGACGGGTGCCTTTGTGATCGACAAAGTCGTTCATGCGGCGCACCCGGTTCCTCGGGGTCAGCCGCTCACCCGTCCTTCCGGACGCCGCCGGAGGGCGGGGGAAACCGCAGCTCGTCGGGGTAGGAAAGCACCTCGACCAGGCGCCCGGTGCGAATCTCGCGCTGCGTGGCCTGCCACCACTCCGGGGTCAGCAGGTCGGCGTGGTGATACGTGAACGACTCGCGCGTGCGCGGGTCGGTCAGCAGGAACGTCGCGAATTCCTCCGGAAAGATGTCGTGCTGCCCGACCGGGTACCAGACATCGCCCGACATGTCGTCGTATCCGGGCGGAGGCGGCGGAATCCGGCGGAAGTTGCAGTCGGTGAGGTATTCGATCTCGTCGTAGTCGTAGAACACAACTCGCCCGAAGCGCGTCAATCCGAAATTCTTGAACAGCAGGTCGCCGGCGAAGATGTTCACGGTTGCGAGCTCGCGGATCGCGTCGCCGTATTCGGCCAGCGCGTGTGCGCGCTCGGCGTCGTCGGCGCGCTCGAGGAACAGGTTCAGCGGCTCCATGCGCCGCTCGATGTAGAGGTGTTTCACGACGACGTGGCCGGCGTCGAACTCGAGCACCGACGGCGCGACGTCCATCAGCTCGGCGATGAGCTCGTCGGAGAAGCGCTCGCGCGGGAAGGCGACATCGGAATATTCGAGGATGTCGGTCATTCGTCCGACGCGATCGTGATGCTTGACCAGCGTGTACTTCTGCTTGACCTTCTGGCGATCCGTGTCCTTGGTGACCGAGATCTTGTCGCGGATCACCTTGAAGACATAGGGAAATGACGGCAGCGTGAACACCGTCATCACCAGCCCGCGGATGCCGGGCGCGATGATGAACTTGTCGCGCGAATGCGTGAGGTGGTGCAGGAAGTCGCGAAAGAAGAGGTTCTTGCCGGCTTTCTGCAGCCCGATCATCGTATAGAGCTCGGCCGCCGTCTTGTCGGGCAGCATCGTCCGCAGGAAACCCACGTACGCGGACGGCACCTCGGTGTCGACCAGGAAGTACGCGCGGTTCGCCGAGAACAGGATCGCGAGCTCGGCTTCGCCCATCAGCAGCGCGTCGAAGTAGAGCCGGCCCTCGCCGTCGTGCTTCACCGCCACGACGAACGGATGTGTGTGGATCCCGTTGACGATGCGACCGACGATGTAGGCCGTCTGATTGCGGATGAACGGCGACGACAGCACCTGGATCTGGTGATTCGCCTCGAGCGTGAACGGCCGCGGGAAGTGCTTGCGGAATGCGGCAAGCACGTGCGCGAGGTCGCGTCCGAAATCGGCGAAGCGCCGCTCGAAGCGAAAGTCGAGCACGATGTCGATCAGCGCCGGGCGCAGGCCCTGATGGATCGGGTAGTAGCTCCGGTACGAAGGCGGATCGGCGTCGATGTGCTCGGTGGAGATCGCCGGGCGCACGAAGATGAACTGGTTGTGGAAGTAGGCGCGGTGCAGGATCTTGACCGACACCGAGTTGAAGAAAGTCTCGGCGCACTCGGGCTGCTTGTGGTCGATCAGGAGTCCGATGAACTCGCGCTTTACCTCGCCCCACAACGCGTCGCGGTCGATCCCCGCGGCGCGCAGCTCGCGCTCGAGCCGGTCGGCGGTCTCCTGCACCCGCCGGTCGTAGAAGTCGATGCGGTCGCGGCCGACGTGCTGGATCGCGAGCCAGTTCCCCGCCTCGAAGTGCCGGCGCGCCGCGCGCGCGCATTCGCGGAACAACGCGTAATGCTTGTCGAATCCGTCGACCAGGATCCGGGCGATCGCGCGCGCCTGCCCCGGGATCGACTGCTCGCGGGGAGTGACGGCGGTGACGGGGGATGCCATGGAGTGAACGCGAATCTCTGCTCCGGGCGTCGTCGGTGGACGCTGCCCGCGGCCGCGACGCCATTGCGACGCCGCCGGCGATTACCTCTTCATCGCGTCGGCTGCCTCCGCCGTCAGTTCGGCCGCAGCCTTGTTGTGCTCCTCGACGGCCTTGTTGGCGGCCTCGAGGTGCGGCTTCGCCTCGTCAATCAGCGGCTTGGCGATCGCCTGCTGCTCCTTGACGAATTTCTTCAGGCAGTCGAGGTAATTGTCGACCGATTTCGCCCAATTCTTGAGCAGGGTGTCGCGGGCGTCCCCGCCAGGATGCGGGCCGGGCCGCGTGCAACTGGGCGTCGGAACCACGGTGATGGTCGGCGCCGCGGGCACCGTCTGCTGCGCGTACGCGACGCCGGCAAGCGATGCGACGGCGGCGAGCGCGATCATCCGGACAGGTTTCATGGCAGGCACTCCGTGAATGGGCAGGACGTCAATTGTAAATCCTCCGGGGGGCCGGGCATAGCCGTCGCGCGCCGATGCGCCCACTCGACTCTGCGCACAGGCTCGCTACCGCGCCGCGAACGTGTTGCACTGGCGCATGTCGCCGCTCGCGAGACCGGTCTTGAACCAGCGCAACCGCTGCTCGGCGGAGCCGTGGGTGAACGAATCCGGGACCACGTAGCCTTGCGTGCGCTTCTGGATGTTGTCGTCGCCGATCGCCGAGGCGGCCGTGAACCCCTCCTCGAGATCGCCCACGTCGAGCACGTTGCGGCGTTGCGCGAAGAAGCCCCAGACGCCGGCATAACAGTCCGCCTGCAGCTCGAGCCGCACCGACAGGTCGTTGCGGCCGCGCTCGCCCTGTCGCTGCATCTGGGTGTCCACCTGCTGCATCGTTCCGGTGAGGTTCTGCACGTGATGGCCGACCTCGTGTGCGATCACGTAGGCCTGCGCAAAGTCGCCCGGCGCCTTGAAGCGCCGCGCGAGCTCGTCGAAGAAGGCGGTGTCGAGGTAGAGCGCGCGATCGGCCGAGCAGTAGAACGGGCCGACGGCGGCGGAGGTCCTTCCGCACGCGGACTGTACCGCGCCGCGAAAGAGGACGAGCCTGGGCGCTGCGTAACGCGTTCCCGCGGCCTGGAAAATCGCGCCCCAGACGTCTTCGGTATCGCCGAGGATGCGCGCCGAGAATTCCTTCGCGGGATCTTTCGGCGCGGGCTGCGTCGCGGGACCCCCGCCCGGCGCCGGCGCCTCGCGCTGCGGACCGTAGCCGGGCGCCGGCTGCATCGGGTTTTGCGGGGCGGTTCCGCCCGAGTCGAGCCCGCCGATCAGCGTCAACGGATTCACGCCGAAGAGCAGGCTCACGATCACGACTAGAATCAGCGCGCCGCCGCCGAGCTTCATGCCCCCGCCGCCGGGGAATCCGCCACCCGAGCTCATTCCCGTGCGGTCCTCGACGTTGTCGCTGCGGCGAAAGTCTTCCCACTTCATGTCGTCTCCCCTGCATCGCCCGTGCACCTGCATCGTGCGTAGATACGCCGATGCGCACTTCGCGCGCCGCGCTTCCGGCGGATTATCGCCGTGCGGCGCGCCACAGGCAACCGCGGGCGCGGCCGCCGCGGCGCGATTCAGGGCTTCAGCGCACGGTAGAGGAATGGCAGGCTGACGTTCATCCGGTAGTCGACGTCGGAGTGGTTGTCGTCGAATTCCTCGTAGGTATGGCGGACGCCGGCCAGCGCGAGCTGCTCCGAAAGAAGCCTTGTCCCGTAGTGGATGTGGTACTGGTCGCGCGATCCGCAGTCGACGTAGATTCCCTTGAGCGAGCGCAGGTTGTCGCGGTAGCGGCGGACGAGGCGGATAGGGTCGTGCGCGAGCCAGCGCTTCCAGCGCGCGTCGAGCATCCTCCCCGTCTCCAGATTGAACGGCAGGCGGAATCCGAGCGGCGATCCCGGATCCGGATCGTAGCTCGCCGCCATGCACACGTTCATGATCGCGTGGCCCTCGGCGTGCGACAGCTTCTCCTTTTCCCATACCGCCTGGAGGAAGCGGCGCACGCGGCCGTCATCCTGTCCCGCCGCGAGGCCCTTGCGCGCCCTCGTTTCCGCGAGCACGTCGTAGCGGCCCTCGCGGGGTCGCGGTGCGCGGTATTTCGCGAGCTCGTTGAGCGTATTGGGCCAGTCGTGCCGGTAGACGAAGTCGAAGTACGCGTCGCCGGAGTGATCGGCGATTGCCCCCCAGTGCTGCGCGTATTTCATCCCGTGGATGATCGCGCCGTAGCCGCCCGACGACTTGCCGAAGCAGCCGCGGTGCTCGCGCGAGGCGAGCGTGCGGAATTCGCGGTCGACGAACGGAATGATCTCGCGGGTGAGGTAGTCGGCGTAGCGTCCGATCGCGGACGAATTGATGTACTGGTTGCCGCCGAGGCAGGTGAAGCAATCGGGAAAGACGAGGATGACGGGACCCATCTTCCTCGCGTGGATGAGCCGCGCCGCGCGCTCGGCCACGTTGTCGCCGAACGGCTTCCAGTTGACGTGCGCCAGGCCGGAGCCGGTGAAGCCGACGAGGTCGTAGAGCACCGGATACCTGCGTCCGCGCGCGTCCCGCCCGGCCCGGTCGTAACCCGGCGGCAGCCAGACGGCAAGGTTGCGCACATGCGGGTCGCCGAGCGGATTGCCGGCCAGGATCCTGGACGTGTGCTCCAGCACGACCAGCGTGCCGGAAGCGCTGAGGGGACGTTTGCGGGCCATCGGGCGATCTCGTGAGGTGGAGGGCGCGCCGCGATTGTGCCGGGAGGCGCGTCCCGGGGCAATGCAGCGGCGTATTCCGGCGGGGTCAGCCCTTGTGCTTGCGCAGCATCGAGCCCCTGCAGCGCGAGGTGCCGCAGCGACAGGCGAACGCCTCGCGGATCTTTCGCGTGACGCGCCCGTCCCACGAGAGGAGGTAGTCGTACGTGAGTTCCTCGCCGCGCCTGATCTTGCGCCGCGCCTCGATGAACACGCGGCCGTCCTCGTCCTCGTAGGTCTCGCAGTTGGGATCGCACGAGTGATTGATCCAGCGCGCGGCGTTGCCGCCGCGGCCGGCATCGATCACCTTGCCGTCGGTGAGTTCGAACACGAACGTGTGGTACGGGTTGTCGGGGTCGCTGTCCGGGCGACGCGAGGCCTTCTTCCACGTCGTGCGCTCGCCCCGGTACTCGATGATGGTCGTGCCCTTGCGAATCTTGGAGGCCGCGAACACGCCGCGGCCGTGGATGATCGAATTGCGAACGCGATAGAGGGGCTTGCTTTTCGTCGATGGCATCGTGTGGAGCGCAAAATCCGGGCGGCCCGCCCGTGCGGCGGGTTCCGGCGTGCCCGAATTCTAGCTCACGTGCGCGCGGCGCGCGAGCGAAGACGCGCGGCTGCCCGGGAGGCCGCGCACAGCGCGCTCAGCGACCCTTCGCCCCGGATTTCGCGCGCGGCGCGATGCGCATGACGGGCGCCGGCGGTGGCCGCCGTGCCTGCTGCGAGTGCGGAACCTCCGCGAAGCTGCCGGACTTGCTCTTGGGGCCCTTGAAGGCGCCGCCCTTGCCTTTGCTCATGCTCTTCTCCTCTCGTCTCGAATTCGTGTTCGTGCGGACTCACGCGGAGGGCTTCTTTCCGGTGAGCCGCTGTATCGCCATGTTGATGCTGATGCGCAGGCGCTCGGTCGCGAGCGCAAGCTGATGCAATTCGTTGCCGCTGCGCTGCGACACCTCCGCGAGCCCGAGGTTGGCCGGCTTGCCGAGCGAGATCTGCTGCGTCGCTGCCGTCAGCCGCCGCACCGGCGCGACCACCGCGTAATACATGAAAAGCATCGCGATGACGAACGCGGCGAGGATCATCACCAGTTCCCAGACGCCCACGACGTTGAGGGCGATGTCCCAGAGCGAGCGCGCGGGCAGGCGGACGCTGATGATGCCGGCGACGTCGCCCTCCTTGAAGCCGAAGCCGTTGGTCGTGCCGTAGCGCACGCGCACGTCTTCGGGCGCCTTCGCCGCGTCGCCGTGGCAGGCGATGCACGACGCCTTCTGGTAGACGGCGCGAGCGTAGCGGAAACCGCCGGGGGTGAGCTCGTAATATTCCTTGAGCTTCTCGTCGCGGATCTGGCGCAGCGCGCCTTCCTCGAACGGGTCCGGCCGGTTGTTCGGATTCATCACGTTGTGCGAGGTCAGCCGGAACTTCGACGGCGAGGCCGAGCGCTCGACAGCCTCGGAGAATTCGCGCTGCGCGAGCGCCGGGTTCTTCGAGTAGAACTCGACCGGATTGAGCTTGCCGGCCGCGCCCGCCGCCGGATCCTCCGGCTGGAAGAGGCTCACATGGCCGAGGTAGCTCTTGTCGTCGTCCTTCACCCAGACGCGACCGTACTGCGCGACCCACGAGCCGAAGGCGTCGACGTTGTCGGCGACGGTTTCCGCCTGTCTCTTCAGCTCGGTGACGTAGATGCGGTCGAGAATGAGATAGAAGGCCGCCGCGACGAGCGTCAGCGCGAGCAGGAAGACGATGGCGAATTGAACGGTCAGCGAACGGTTGTTCAGCATGGCGTACTCCCTCGATCACCCGGGCGCCCTGACGGCAGCGCCATGTTGCGTTGCAGCGGAATGCGGCGACGTATTCGCGAACGCGTTCAACGGACGCCGACGAGTGCGCGCGCCTGCAGCACGAATCCGGCGCGCTGCTCTCGGTCCTCGATCTCCCGCGCGAGCAATGCCATGTACTCGTCGACGTCGCTGGTCTTCATCTTGTTGCCCGAGGCGAGCCAGCGGGCGCGCGCCTCCCCGGTGATCATCTGCCCGAACGGCCCCACCTGCTCGATGAACAGCTCGTCGATCGCGTCGCAGAGCTGCAGCAGGATCGGAAGTGCGCGGAACGGCCCCGTCATGTCCGATGCGATCCTCGTCGTTTTCGTTTGTGCGGCAGCAGGGCGCCGGCGGCGCGACCCTTCCGGGAGGCAATCCCGTGACGGCCGAGTGAAGGCTATGCGTCCGGGCGCCGGGCGTCAAGGAAACCGGAGGAGGCCGTCCCGCGGCGGCGGCGGTCGCGTCAATGCGGCGCGACAAGCGCCAGGGCGAGCGGCACCGTCAGCGCGGCGAGCGCGGTCGAGATGAGGAGGCTCGACGCCACCGGTCCCTCGAGCGCGTTGAACTCGCGCGACATGAGGTAGACGTTGGCGCCCACGGGCAGCGCGGCAAGCATGACGACGACCCGGGTTTCGAGCTCGGGCAGCCCGGTGAGACGCGCGAGCGCCAGCACCACAAGCGGCTGCACGGCGAGCTTCAGCACGGTGATGGCGACGCTTACGCGCCAGCCTTCGCGAATGCCGTACTCGGCGAGGCCCATGCCGAGCGCGATGAGCGACAGCGGCACGGCCGGCTGGCCGACCAGCTCGAGGGTACGGTCGAGGATCGCAGGCAAAGGCGGGCCGACGAGGCCCCAAGCCGTTCCTCCCAGGATGGCACCGACGATCGGATTGGTGAGCACGCCGCGGAGGGTCTTCGCCAGCCCCGGAACGGACAGGTCGCGATGGCGCGCCCATTCCACGGAGACGGTTACGAGGGTCCACAGGATCAGCGCGTTGAACACGATCACCAGCGACATCGCCGGCATCGCCGCGTCTCCGAGCGCGATTCGCGCGATCGGGACGCCGAGCAGGACGGTGTTCGAAAAGATGCCGCCAAGCGCGAATACCGATTGCGCGGTGCCGTCCATCCGGAACATCGCATGACCGAGAAGGCGCCCGACCGCGAAACCGATCAGGCACGCGCCGAAGAAGACGACAAGCAGCGTCGGGTCGACCGGCGGCAGCCGCGAGAAATCGCTCATCATCCGGAAGAGGAACGCCGGGATGGCAATCGTGAAGACGAAACGGGTGAGCCAGTCGGCCGCGACGGTCGGCCACCGGCCCCAGCGCATCAGTGCGAAGCCGATGCCGACCAGCAGGAAGAGGGGAGCCGTCAGCGCGAGAACGGCGAGAAAGGACTGGATCAAGGCGGGAGGCGGCGCGCCCGACGGTCGCGGCGGTTCGCGCCGGAATTCGCGGGCGCCGCGGACGTTGATGCCGGAGCGGCGTGCCCATTGTAGACAGGATTGAGGAAGAACGCCGCGCGGCCCCGGATTTCGGGCGCCCGCAATCGTCCGACCGATTCGGCTTAGAATGCGGGCAGGCGGATTCAGGCGATCCGCGAATGCGCCGGACGTCGGGAAGACAGTGCCTCGCCGCGCAAATGCGGCGTCGGGGCTGGCGCCCGGAAGAAGAAGTGGAGCGCGCCCGCGTGATCGCGGCGCGGAGGAGAGTTTCGTTGTCACAGGGAATCGCGTCCGACGCCGCGGCCGTCGTACTCGGCATGAACCCGCTGTGGGTCGCGACGGGAATCCTGATCGCGGTCTACGGCATCATCATGACCGACCGCGTCAACCGCGCGATCCTCGCGCTGCTGGGCGCGGGCGCGCTGATCTTCGTCGGCGTGCTGACCCAGGACGAGGCGCTGCGCGCGGTCGACTTCAACACGCTCGGGCTGCTCCTCGGCATGATGCTGATCGTCAACATCACGCGTCGCTCGGGCGTGTTCGAGTACGTCGCGATCTGGTCGGCGAAGAAGGTCCACGCCACCCCATGGGGCGTGCTGCTGATGATGTCGGTGGTCACGGCGGTCTTCTCGGCGTTCCTCGACAACGTGACGACCGTGCTGCTGACGGTGCCGGTCACGCTGCACATCACTTCGGCGCTGAAGGTCAAGCCGTACCCGTTTCTCTTCGCGCAGATCTTCGCGTCGAACATCGGCGGCACGGCGACGCTGATCGGCGACCCGCCGAACATCATGATCGGCTCGGCGGCGAACCTCACGTTCAACGACTTCGGCGAGCACCTCACGCCCGTGATCATCGTCGTATTCGTCGCGACGATGATTCCGTTCTACCTGACCTGGGGGCGAAAGATGAAGGCGGCCGTCCAGGACCGCCAGCGGGTGATGGACTTCAGCGAGAACGAGGCGATCACCGACCCGCGGCTGCTGAAGCAGGCGCTCGCGGTCATCGCCCTGGTGATCGCGGGATTCATGCTGCAGCGGCAGATCAGGGTCGAGCCGGCGACCATCGCCATATTCGGCGCCGCCGTGCTGATGCTGCTCGACAACTACGGCCGGGCGCCGGAGGAGCAGTCGAAGCACGTCCACGCGGCGCTCTCCGAGGCCGAGTGGATCACGCTGATGTTCTTCCTCGGGCTCTTCGTCGTCGTCCACGGCGTCGTCAAGACGGGGCTCATCGACTTCCTTGCGCAGGAAATGCTGCGAGCGACCGGCGGCGATTTCGCCGCCACCGCGGTCGCGATCCTCTGGTCGTCGGCGTTTCTTTCCGCCATCATCGACAACATTCCGTTCGTCGCGACGATGATTCCGCTGATCAAGGCGATGGGGCCGGCTTTCGGCGGCGACGCCGCGCTGATGCCGCTCTGGTGGGCGCTGTCGCTGGGTGCGTGCCTCGGCGGCAACGGCACGCTGATCGGTGCGTCGGCGAACCTCGTGGTCGCAGGGCTCGCCGAGCGCGCGGGCACGACCTTCCGGTTCATCGAATACATGAAGGCCGCGTTTCCGCTGATGGTGCTGTCGATCGTGATCTGCAACGCCTACATCGTGCTCCGCTACCTCTGAGACCCGGCATGGGATCGACCATAGAGATCAAGGCCGCCGACGGCTTCCGGCTGTCCGCATACCGCGCCGATCCGGCCGGCCCCGCGCGCGGGGGTATCGTCGTCGCGCAGGAGATCTTCGGCGTCAACCGCCACATCCGCGGTGTATGCGATGGCTTCGCCGGCGAAGGATACATCGCGATCGCGCCCGCGCTGTTCGACCGCTGCGAGCGCGGTGTGGACATCGGCTACGCCGAGGCGGACGTCGCCCGCGGCCGCGAGCTGAAGGCGCGCGCGCCGCTGGACACGGCGCTGACCGACATCATGGCCGCGCGCGACGTCGCGAGAGCGGCGGGCATGGTCGCCGTGATCGGCTACTGCTGGGGCGGATACCTCGCATGGATGGCGGCGGCGCGCGGCGATGGCTTTGCCTGCGCGATCCCGTACTACGGCGGCGGAATGACCGACGCGATCGACGTCACGCCGCGCTGCCCGGTCATGGCGCATTTCGGCGAGCGCGACGCGATGATTCCGGTCGCCGGCGTGCGGAAGCTCATGGCGGCACATCCGGAGGCGAAAGTGTTCCTCTACGCTGCCGGCCACGGGTTCAATTGCGACGCCCGCGCGTCGTTCGACGCGGCGGCCGCCGCACAGGCCCGCGGGCGCACGCTCGAATTCCTCCGCCAGCACATCGGCTGATCGCGGCGGGGCGATGCCGGTGCCGCCTTCATTGCCCGAATCGGAAACGCCACCGTCGCCCGCCGCCGATCCGCCCGACGCTGCCGGCACGCGGACCAAGCAATCCCGCGCGCTCGCCGGCGTTGATGCCCTGATCCGCGCGATGACGCGCGGCGGACGCTGGCTCGTCCTCCCGGTCTCATTGCTGCTTTTCGCGCAATGGCCGCTGCGCGAGATCGTGCAGGCGTACTCGCGCGAAGCCAACGACCTCGCGCAAGTCCTCTTCGCGATCTACGCCGGGATCGCCATTACCTATGCGACGCGCCGCGACGCGCATCTTGCCGTCGAGGCGTTCGCGGGCATGCGCCCGGCGCCGGTTCGCGCGCGCATTGCGCGTGCTGCGGCGATCCTCGTGCTCCTGCCGTGGGCTGCGTTCCTCCTGTATGCCTCGTGGCCGATCCTCGCACAGTCGGTCCGGCAATGGGAGGCATTTCCGGACACCTTCAACCCGGGCTACTGGGCGCTGAAGCTGGCGGTCGGCCTGATGGCGCTTCTCGTCCTGCTGCAGGCAATCGTCACCGCGCTTGGGCGCGACCGAATCGCGGACGATTGATGGAGGGCGCCGGCCTCGTGATGCTCGTTGCGGTGGCCGTGCTGCTGCTCGCAACCGGGCTGCCCGCGTGGATCGTGCTGGTTGG
>Ga0209048_10003146_pt1 | contig 16180 bp, 10 predicted proteins | sample FrelakmetCRP12CR_FD_187146 | JGI IMG/M metagenome (GOLD analysis project Ga0209048, IMG submission 187146) | Freshwater lake sediment microbial communities from the University of Notre Dame, USA, for methane emissions studies - CRP12 CR (SPAdes)... | ecosystem: Environmental > Aquatic >... | reverse complement strand
GTCGCGACTACGTCGCGCCCGACGACGTGCAGGCGATCCTCGCCCAGACCATCGCCCACCGCCTGCAGCCGGTGGCCGGTGCCGGTCGCGGCCGGCGCGAGCAGGTGCGCGCGATGCTCGAGGCGACCCCGCTGCCCTGACGCGATGGCCGCTCCCGGTTCGATACGTTCGCGCCTGTGCGGGCACTATGGCCTCCTGGCGCATTCCCCGAAGTCAGGAACCCCGTGATGCGCATCGCCTCGCTCCGGGCCCTGTGCCCGGGTCCGCTGGGCTGGGCGCGATCGCGCGTGCGGGCACGCTTTCGCGCCTGGTGGAAGGCGCGCTTGCCGCGCACCGACACGTTGCTGCTCGGACAGCGCAACATCTACATCCTGCCCACGCGCGCCGGCTTCGTCTTCGCCGGCACGCTGCTGCTGCTGCTGGTCGCGTCGATCAACTACCAGCTCAACCTCGGCTACCTGCTGACGTTCGTTCTCGCCGGCAGCGGGGTCGTGTCGATGCACATGACGCACGCCACGCTGCGCGGCCTGACCTTGCACCTGCATCCACCCGGCGCGGTGCATGCGGGTGAAGCCGCAGCGATCGACGTGGTGCTGACCACTCCGGGGAGCGCGCGCTGGGGTATCGGCCTTCGTGTCGAAACCGCACCGCGCGCAACGATCAGCTGGACCGATGTGCCCGAAGGCGGCCAGGCGACGGTGCGGACCAGCTTCGTCCCTGCCCTGCGCGGCCGCCGGGACGTGCCCACGCTCGTCGCCGAGACCCGCTTTCCGCTCGGCCTGTTCTGCGCCTGGACCGTCTGGCGCCCGGCCTTGCAATTGCTGGTTTACCCGCAACTCGAACGGCCGGCGGCGCCGCTGCCCGCGGCCAGCCCGACGGCCGGCGGGCCGGCGCAGTCGCGGCGCGCCGAGGGCGCCGACTTCGAAGGCATACGCGCCTATCGGCGCGGCGACCCGCTCAAGCTCGTGGTCTGGAAGAAGGCCGCGGGTGCGCTGCAGGCCGGTGGCGAACTCGTCAGCCGCGACGCCAGCTCTGCGGCCCACTGGCAGTTGTGGCTCGACTGGCAGCACTGCGCCGGCCTGGCCGACGAAGCGCGACTGTCGCGCCTGGCTGCGTGGGTCGTCGCCGCCCACCGCGCCGGCGCCGACTTCGGCCTGCGCCTGCCCGGCATCGAACTGCCGCGCGGCCACGGCGAAGCGCACCGCCGAGCGAGCCTGGAGGCGCTGGCGCTGTGGCAGGGACCCTGAGATGCCGTCATCACATCTAGGTCTCTACTCGAGGGCTGCACAGGACACGCGCGGCTCGTCTTGTTCGCCCCTGAACTGCGCACGTTCGCCCGGGCCGGGTGGAGAGATGCGATGACCCGCCAGGCAAGGACTGAGCTGCTGCCGCGGTGGCCGGACTGCCGCAGCTTGCCGCGCGAGACGCGCGACACCGCGTTCCTGCTCGGCGTGATCGGCTGGACGGTGCTGCCGCACCTGGCGCACCTGCCGCTGTGGTGCGCGCTGCTCACCGGTGCGGTGCTGCTGTGGCGCTGGCGGCTCGCGCTCGCCAACGCCGCGCTGCCCGGGCGCTGGCCGCTGGTTGCAGTGCTGCTGCTCGCGGCGGGGCTCACGCTGTGGTCGCATCGCACACTGCTCGGCAAGGAAGCCGGAGTCACGCTGCTGGTCGTGCTCGTAGCGCTGAAGACGCTGGAGCTGCGTGCGCGACGCGACGCATTCGTCGTCTTCTTCCTCGGCTTCTTCTTGATCCTGACCCAGTTCCTCTATTCGCAGTCGCTGCCGGTGGCGCTGGCGATGCTGCTCGCGGTATGGGGCTTGCTCACCGCGCTGGTGCTGGCGCAGATGCCGGTCGGACAGCCCGCGCTGCGGCAGGCAGCGGCGCTGTCGGCGCGTTGCGCAGTCCTCGGAACCCCGGTGATGGTGCTGCTGTTCGTTCTGTTCCCGCGCATCGGGCCGCTGTGGGGCCTGCCGCAGGACGGTCTGGCGAAGACGGGGCTCTCGAACTCGATGCAGATGGGCTCGGTGGCCGAACTCGCCAACGACGACAGCGTGGCGCTGCGCCTGCGCTTCCTTAGCGGCACGCCGCCCGCGCCCGACGCGCTGTACTTTCGCGGACCGGTGCTGTCGCGTTTTGATGGTCGCGAGTGGCAACCGTCTCGCGGCGCCACGGCCGGCGCTGCGAGTTCCAGGCCTGAGCTTCGCGTGAAAGGCAACGTCGTTCGGTACGAGATGACGCTCGAGCCTTCGCGCCTGCCCATGTTGCCGTTGCTGGAGGCCACGTCGGCCGCGCCGATGATCGAGGGCTACCGCGTTGTGCAACAGGCCGACTTGCAGTGGCGGACCGACCGGCCGATCTACGAACGCACGCGCTTCAACGCCGAGGCGCACACCGCCTTCGACTACGGTCCGGTCCAGCCACTCGCCAGCCTGCGCGACGATCTCGAGCTGCCGCGCGGTGCCAATCCGCGCACGCTCGCCTGGGCGGCAACGCTGCACAGCGATCCGCGCTACGCCGGCGCCGCGCCGCAGGTGCTCGCCGGCGCGCTGATGCAGCACATCCGCCGCGGCGGCTACAGCTATACGCTGACGCCGGGCGTCTATGGCGAGGACGGAGGTCTGGACTCGATCGACGAATTCTGGCTCGACCGCAGGCAGGGATTCTGCGAGCACTACGCGGCGGCCTTCGTCGTCGTGATGCGCGCGCTCGGAGTGCCGGCTCGCGTCGTCACCGGCTACCAGGGCGCCGATCCGGAGTTGGTGGACGGCTACGCCACCGTGCGCCAGAGCGACGCCCACGCCTGGGCCGAATACTGGCAGCCGGGCCGGGGCTGGGTTCGCGCCGACCCGACCGCCGCCGTCGCGCCCGATCGCATCATGCGCAGCCGCAGGTTGCGCCCCGCGGCGGGACTGTTCGCCGACGCCATCGGCAGTGTCAGCCCGGCGCTGCTGGAGCGCATGCGCAACGGCTGGGACGCGGTGAACAACCGCTGGAACCAGTGGGTGCTGAGCTATTCGCGCAGCACCCAGATCGACCTGCTCAAGGACGCAGGCTTTAATTCGCCGAGTTGGGAAGACCTGGCACTGCTGCTGATCGGCGCGTTGACTGCGCTGAGCCTTGCCGGCGCCGCCTGGGCGTGGTGGGAACGCACGCGGCAGAACCCCTGGGTGCGCCAGTTCGACGCCGTTCGCATCGCGCTGCAGCGCATCGGCTTCGCGGCACGCCCGCACGAAACGCCGCGCGCACTGGCGCAGCAGGTCCGCCGTCGCTTCGGTGCACGGGCCGACGCGCTCGCCGCGTTGCTAGCGCAGTTCGAAATGCTGCGCTACAGCCGGCGCGCCGCAGCGCGCCCGAGCGCGGCGCTCGGCCGTGCGCTGCGACGCGAGGCGAGGATCCTCGCCCGCCAGCACAAGGCTGCGCGCGCATGACCCGCGCTGCGCCTTCGGCGGGCTGCGCATGGCGCGGCCCTGGGGTTCGATCCGATGCCGCGGCCCGGGCGGCAGCCTACACTCCGGCCCCATGAGCAATGTCGTCATTTCCGGCACCGGGCTGTACCGGCCGCCGCACATCATCACCAACGCCGAGCTGGTCGAATCGTTCAACGCCTACGCGGATCTGTGCAACGCCAGGAACGCGCAGCACATCGCGGCTGGTGATCTGCCGACGATGGTGCACTCGAGCGTGGAGTTCATCGAGAAGGCGTCTGGAATCCGCCAGCGCTACGTGCTCGACAAGGCCGGCGTGCTCGACCCCACGCGCATGCGTCCCAGGTTCGAGGCGCGTCCCGACGAGGCGCTCTCGCTGATGGCCGAGATCGCGGTCGACGCGTCGCGGCAGGCATTGCAGGCGGCGGGCAAGCGGGGCGGCGACATCGACGGCGTGCTCTGCGCGGCGGCCAACATGCAGCGCGCCTACCCGGCGATGGCGTGCGAGATCCAGCAGGCGCTGGGCGCCGGCGGCTACGGCTTCGACATGAACGTGGCCTGCTCTTCGGCCACGTTTGCGATCGAGCAGGCGGTCAACGCGGTGAAGGCGGGCAGCGCCCGCTGCGTGCTGGTAGTGAACCCGGAGATCACCTCGGCGCACCTCGAATGGCGCGACCGCGATTGCCACTTCATCTTCGGCGACGTGTGCACCGCAATCATCGTCGAGGCCGAGGCGACGGCCACGTCGACCGACCGCTGGCAGGTGCTCGGTACCCGTCTGGCGACGAAGTACTCGAGCAACATCCGCAACAACGCCGGCTTCCTCAACCGCTGCGAGGACACCGACCCCGACGCGCGCGACAAGACCTTCATGCAGGAAGGGCGCAAGGTGTTCAAGGAAGTCGTGCCGATGGCCGCCGCGCACATCGAGTCGCATCTGCGCGCGCTCGGCCTGGAGCCGACGCAGGTGCGCCGCTTCTGGCTGCACCAGGCCAACCTGAGCATGAACCAGCTCGTCATCAGGCGCCTCGTGGGGCAGGACGTGGGCGACGACCTGGCGCCGATCATCCTGAGCGAATACGCCAACACCGCGTCGGCAGGGTCGATCATCGCCTTTCATCACCACCGCGCGGACCTGAAGCCGGGCGACATCGGCGTGATCTGCTCGTTCGGTGCCGGCTACTCGGTGGGCAGCGTCGTCGTGCGTCGTCTCTAGGTCTGGCGTTGGCCTGGGTGCGCGATCGCAGGCGCGGCATCCAATGCCGCGTGGCGTGCAGCGCGGCGCTGGCCTGCTGCCTTGGCCTCGCGCCGGCCAGTGCGCCCGATGCCGCTACCGGCAAGGAGGTGCAGCCGACCGCCACCCACGACGGGAGCGCCTCCGAAGGAGCGGGTTACGGCGCGCGGGAAGACGTGCAGCGCTTCGGCGCCGAGCTCGCCGAGCGCCAGGGGCTCGATGCCGCGTCGGTGCAGGCGGCGCTCGCCGCAGCGCGCTTCCAGCCAAGCGTGGTCAAGCTCATCATGCCGCCGCCGGTGGGTACGGCAAAGAACTGGGCCGCCTACCGCGCGCGATTCGTCGAGCCCAGGCGCATCAGCGCAGGCCTGGCGTTCTGGCGCGCGAACGAGCGCTGGCTGGAGCAGGCCGAAGCGCTCTACGGCGTGCCGCCCGAGATCGTCGTCGGCATCGTCGGCATCGAGACGATGTATGGCCAGCAGATGGGCAACTACCGCGCCATCGACGCGCTGGCGACTCTGGCGTTCGACTTTCCCGCGGGCCGCCAGGACCGCAGCGCGTTCTTCCGCGACGAGCTTGAGCAGTTGTTCGTGCTTTGCGCCGGCGCGGCCGAGCGCTGCGACCTGAGCGCGCTCAGAAGCAGTTACGCCGGTGCGATCGGGATGCCCCAGTTCATGCCGGGAAGCGTCAACCGTTACGCGGTCGATTTCGACGGCGACGGCCGTATCGACCTGCGCGACAGCGCGGCCGATGTGATCGGCAGCGTCGCGCATTACCTGGCCGAGTTCGGCTGGCAGCGCGGGCTGCCGACGCGCTTCGAGGTTGCAGCGCCGGTCGCCACCGTCGACCGCGCGATCCTGCTCGTGCCCGACATCGTGCCGACCTTCAGCGCGGCGCAGCTCGCCGAGCGCGGCGCGCAACTGGGCGCGGCCGCTCGGGACTACGAAGGTTTGCTCGCTTTGGTCGAGCTGCAGAACGGCGACGCCGCGCCGAGCTACGTCGCCGGCACGGCGAACTTCTATGCGATCACGCGCTACAACTGGTCGAGCTATTACGCAATGGCGGTGATCGAACTGGGCGCAGCGGTGAAGCAGCGCCTGGCGCCCGCGCGCTGACACTTGCGCCTCGAACGCTGGCGCGCTAGGGGCCCGGGGTGCCGAGCCTGTCGCCCAGCCGCGCGCGCAGGCGTTCGACGATCTCGTTCATGATCTTCATGGTTTCCGCCTCGCCGAGCGCGACGACGGCCTTGTCGCGGACCGAGTAATGCATCATCAGCAACGAGCGGAGTTTCTCGAACGCGCGCGGATTCTGCGTGCCGCAGACCAGCGTGTCGTTGTGCAGCACGCGCTCGATCACGCCGGGGTCGAGCAGCGTGATCTTGCAGACCGTCGCGAGCTGTGCGATCTCGCGATCGATGTCGTCGAAGTGCTTGGTCCAGCGCTTGTGGCGATAGCCTTCGTCTTCAGCCATGGTCGTCTCTCCTTGCCGTCGTTGCGCCATCGGTACCTGCGTCAATGATAGCGAGCGGCGCATCGACGCGGACGCGCCCCGGTGCTTGCGCTTGAGGGCATCAGGCGGGCAGCACGCTGACCGCTACGTCCAGCTTCTGCTCGCCTCCGCCGAGGATCACGCCGCGCATCGGCACGACGTCGGCGAAATCGGCACCCCACGCGAGCGTGATGTAGCGCGTATCGGCGAGTTGGCCGTTGGTGGGGTCGAACTCGACCCAGCCACGCTGCGGCAAATACGCCGCGACCCAGGCGTGTGACGCGTCGACGCCGATCAGCCGCGGCTGACCCGGCGGCGGTTCGGTCAGCAGGTAGCCCGATACGTAGCGTGCCGGCAAACCGTACGTACGCAGGCAGGCGAGCATCAGGTGCGCAAAGTCCTGGCACACGCCGCGCCGGTGTTGCAGCACCTCGTCGACGGCGGTGCTGGTGGTGGTGGCTTCGGGGTCGAACTCGAAGTCGCGGTGGATCGCGTGCATCAGCGCGTCGACGGCCTGCATCCAGTCGCGTCCGACTGCGAAATGCGGCGCCGCGTAAGCGTGAGCGGCCAGAGACAGCGGCACCAGCGGCGTCGGCTCGCTCATCCGCGCGGCGACCAGATCGTGCGACGGCGCTGCCTGACGCACGGCTTCGCGCACGCACTCCCACGGCTCGTCGGCGAACGGGCGCGGCGGTCGCGGGTCGACGTCCACCAGGCACTGCATGCGCACGCGCAGACTGCGGTGCGCACCGTGCAGGCCGAAATGGACGACCGTGTTGCCGAAGCTGTCGATCGCTTCGTGCCGCTCGTCGGGCTGCGGATCGATGTGCAGCGAATGGCGGAGCAGCCGCTGCCACGGCAGTTGGCGCGGCGTCAGGTGCGCCAACTGCCACGACTGGACGACCGCCGACGTGTAGTGGTAGAGCGTCTCGTGTTCAACGCTGTAGCGGGTCCCGCTCATGTCACGCCACGAGCGAGAGCACGCTGCGCGACGCGGCGTGGGAGAAGAACTTCAGCGTCAGCTCATCGGACGCGCTTCGCGCCGCGCGCCGCAGTTGATCGAGCAGCGCCGCCAGCGCCGCGCTCTCGGGATCGAGGTCGGTAGCGCTGAGATCCCTCAGTGCCGCCATGCCAGGTGCGAGCACGTCGCTCGCGAAGCGGCCGTGTGCCCGCTCGAGTTTGTCGACATACTCGACCAGCCCCTTCATCTGGAAGGCAACCGAGCGCGGGCTGGTCTCGTCGCGCAGCAGCAGGTCGAGCACAGGCAACCACTCGGGCGCCACCGCATAGCGTGCCCGATAGGTCATGCTCGAGTCGGTCAGGTCGAGCAACCAGGCCAGCCCGCTCGCGCGGCCCTCGCCAATCGCCACTTCGAGCGCGGCGCAGAGCTGCGTCAGGCGCTCGACGCGGCGACCGATTGAAAGGAAGCGCCAGCCAGTGCTGCGCGTCATGCCGTCGAGCACGAAACCCGACAGCGTCATCATCGAGTTCACCGCGCGATCGAGCCAGGCCAGCGCCTGCGGCAACGGCAAGGCCTGGCCGCGACGGAAGACCGGGTCGGCGACGAGCCGGTTCAGCGCGCGCCAGTTGTCGCCCGACATCCGGTCGCGCAGGCTGAACGCCGCGCGAGCGAGTCGCCGCAGCTCGGCGCCCAGGCCTTGCTCGGGGTGCGTCGCAGCGCGCAGCAGAGCGGTTGCGGGGTCGTCGTCGGCTTCGAGCAGACCCTGCCGCTTGGCCAGCACGAGCGCCGGCGCGACGCCGCCGCCGGCCTGCGCCGAGTCGCCGAGCACGCTGGCGATCGCCACTCGCAGCAGCCTCGCCGCGCTGTCGGAGCGTTCGCCATAGCGACCGAACCAGAACAGGTTCTCCGCCGCGCGCGAGGAGACGGCGGTCTGCGTCGTCGCCAGATCGTCGGCGGCAACCGTATTCGAGAGCAGCGAGAACGACACGTTCACCGGCCCCTCGGAAAGCACCCAGGTGTCCTTCGATCGCCCGCCACGCTGCATCGCGATCACCCGATCGTCGCTGTCGCCGGCCACGCGCGTCAGGCCACCCGGCATCACCCGGTAGCCGCTCGGCGTCGCGACCGCGAACACGCGCAAGCCGACGGTGCGCGCGCTCAACCGGTCAGGCAGGCCGGGCCGGTCGCTTGCCGCGCGATCGAGCACAGGCGCCTGCGAGACGCGAACCCACTCCTGCGCGACGTAGCGCTGCGGTTGCGACGCGATGCGCTGACGAAGCACGCCAAGTTCGGCGGGCGACAGGTCGGCGCAGAACACCGCGTCGCCCGACGCGCGGTCGAGCGGCTTGACGATCAGACGCTCGATCCTTTCCCACGCGTCAGCGAGCGCCGCCGGCTCGCCCAGCCACCAGGTCGCCACCGAAGGCAGCAGCAAACTCTCGCCGAGCAAGCGCTCGGCCAGCTGCGGCAGGTAGCCGAGCAAGGCGCCGGACTCGAGTACGCCAGAGCCGAGCGCGTTGGCCAGCATCACGCTGCCGCGACGGGCGCAGTCGGTCAGGCCGGGTACGCCGAGCGCCGAGTCGCTTCTGAGCTCGAGCGGGTCGCAATAGCTATCGTCCTGCCGGCGCAGCAGGGCATGCATGCGTTTCAGGCCCTCGACCGTCTTCAGCCAGAGTTTGCCGTCGCGCACGGTGAGGTCCGCGCCCTCGACCAGTGCGAAGCCGAGGTAGCGCGCCAGCAGCGCGTGCTCGAAGTAGGTTTCGTTGTAGGGACCAGGGGTGAGCAGGCCGACCAGCGGCGGCCCGTCGCCGCGCGGCGCCCACTGGCGCAGCGAGTCGCGCAGCGTGTCGAAGAACGACGCCAGATGCTGCACCTGCAGGTCGTTGAACAGCTGCGGGAATACGCGCGCGACGACGAGGCGGTTCTCCAGCGCATAGCCCGCACCCGACGGCGCCTGCGTGCGATCGTCGACCACCCACCAGCGGCCATCGGGCGAACGCGCCAGATCGGCCGCGTAGTGGAACAGATGCACGCCTTGCGGTGGACGCGAGCCCTGCGCCTGGTGCAGGAAGCCGCTGTGCCCGAACACCACCGAAGGCGGCACCGCACCGCTGCGCAGCAACTCCTGCGCGCCATACACGTCGGCCAGCACCCGGTTGAGCAGAGCGGCGCGCTGTGAGATGCCCGCTTCGATCCGCGCCCACTCGGCGGGCGCGATCAGGAGCGGCAGCGGATCGACCCGCCACGGACGGTCGGCACCCTTGGGGTCGGCGTAGACGTTGTAGGTGATGCCATGCTCGCGCACCTCGCGCTCCATCAGCGCCATCGTCTCGCCGACTTCACGGCCCTGGCGCGTCGCGAGCGCACGCAGGAAGGGCTCCCAGTGCGGCCGCGGCTCGCCAGGCGCGGCGAGCATCTCGTCGTAGCGGTCGGGCGGGACCGCGTAGTTGCTCAGCAGCTTCTTGGGCATCGCGAAGGTGGCTCGTTCACCGTCAGTGTGTCATGGCGGCCCCGGCCCTCGACTGCCCTCGAATGTCGCCTTCGGGCAGATCCTACGTGACCGCGCGCCTGAGGTCGAGCGTGAACGGAAAGTCCGGGCTGCACTCCTCGCGCGGCACCTTCATTTCGCCCGGCGTGTGCCCGGTGCGGAAGAACCGCGCCAGGCGCCGCGCTTCGGCTTCGTAGGCGTTGACGGGGAAGGTGTCGTAGTTACGCCCGCCGGGGTGCGCAACGTGGTATTGGCAGCCGCCCATCGAGCGGTTCATCCAGGTGTCGACGAGGTCGAAAGTCAGCGGCGCCTGCACGTCGATCGTCGGGTGCAGCGCCGAGACGGCCTGCCAGGCACGGTAGCGGACCGCACCGACGAACTCGCCGACGACGCCGGTCGGCTGCAGCGGCACGACACGGCCGTTGCAGGTCAGAACGTGGCGGTCGCCGACGAGCCCGCTCACTTTGAGTTGCACGCGCTCGACCGACGAATCGACGAAGCGCACCGTTCCGCCGGGCGCACCCTCCTCGCCCATCACGTGCCACGGTTCGAGCGCGAGGCGCAGCTCAATATCGACACCGCTTGCAGCGAACTCGCCGAGCTGCGGAAAGCGGAAGTTCAGGTGTGGCGCGAACCAGTTGAGTTCAATCGCGTAGCCGAAGTCGTTCAGTTCCTCGACCACGTCGGCCATGTCCTGCCAGACGAAGTGCGGCAGCATGAAGCGGTCGTGCAGTTCGGTGCCCCAGCGCTTCAGCCGCGCAGGCCGGTACGGCTGTTGCCAGAAGCGCGAGACTAGCGCACGCATCAGCAACTGCTGCGTCAGGCTCATCCGCGCGTGCGGCGGCATCTCGAACGCACGCATCTCGAGCAGGCCGAGCCGGCCCGTCGGGCCATCAGGCGAGTACAGCTTGTCGATGCAGAACTCGGCGCGGTGCGTGTTGCCCGTCACGTCGATCAGCAGGTTGCGCAGCGTGCGGTCGATCAGCCACGGCGGGCAAGGCGGCTGGCCCGGCGCGGTCAGGCGGCGGATTTCGGCGAACGCGACCTCGATCTCGTACACCGAATCGTTGCGCGCCTCGTCGATGCGCGGCGCCTGGCTTGTCGGCCCGACGAACAGGCCCGAGAACAGGTAGGAGAGCGCCGGGTGGTTGTGCCAGTAGCCGATCATGCTGGTCAGCAGCTCGGGCCGGCGCAGGAAGGGCGAATCGGCCGGCGTCGCGCCGCCCAGCACGAAGTGGTTGCCGCCGCCGGTGCCGGTATGGCGCCCGTCGAGCATGAACTTCTCGGTGGAAAGCCGCGTCTCGTGCGCCGCCTGGTACAGGTGCGTCGTCTGGGCTACGAGTTCGCCCCAGTTCTGCGCGGGATGGATGTTGACTTCGATCACGCCCGGATCGGGCGTCACGCGCAGGATCGCCAGCCTCGGGTCGCGTGGCGGCTCGTAGCCCTCGAGGATGACTCGCAGCTTCATCGCGACGGCCGTGTCCTCGACCGCGGCGACGAGTTCGAGGTAGTCCTCGAGCGCCGAGACCGGCGGCATGAAGACGTAGAGCCGCCCGCCGCGCGGTTCGGCGCTCATCGCGGTGCGCGTGATCCAGCCCGCGGACTCGAAGCGCCGCGGCGCCTTCGCGTCGGTGGATGAGGCGGCGCTCGCGGCGGCGCCACCGCCCGCCCTGCGCGATGTGCCAGACCGCGCCACAGCCGGCTCGACCTCGGGGCCGAGCAGGTTCGGGTAGCGCAGCTTCGGGTACGACGCCAGCGCCGCGAAGCGCTGGTTCGGATCGGGCGGGTGCACCCACGGCAGATCGCCTGCGCGCGCCCAGGGCTGCGAATCGAGCGGCAGCCGATAGCCCATCGCCGAGTCGCCGGGGATCAGGTAGCAGCGCTCGCTGCGAAGGAACCACGATCCGGTCTGCCAGCGCGGTGCACTGCCAGTGTCCGGCGTGTGATGGCGAGCCACCGGCAGCACGTGGCCGACGACCGTGTCCAGCCCCTGAGCAAAGATCTTGCACAGCCGTTCACGCTCGAGCTCGTCCGCGAGGCGCGCGTCGAACGGGTCGACGTTGACCGGCAGCTTGCGCTCGCGCCAGAGGTGGTACCAGAGGTCCTCGTAGGCTGGAAACACGTACTTAGCGTCGAGCGACAGTCGGCCCGCAACACCCTGCAGGAACTGCCGCGCCTGGGCCTCGGTGACGCCATCGTCCCGATGCTCGTCGCCAAACAGCTCGGGGTGTGTCCAGACCGGCTCGCCGTCCCTGCGCCAGAACAGGTTCAGAGACCAGCGCGGCAACTGCTCGCCCGGATACCACTTGCCCTGGCCGAAGTGCAGCAGGCCACCTGCGCCGTACTTCAGGCGCAGCTTGTCCATCAGCTCGGCGCTAAGCAGGCGCTTGGTCGGCCCCATCGCCTCGGTATTCCACTCGGCGCCGTCGCGGTCGTCGACCGAGACGAAGGTCGGTTCGCCGCCTTGCGTCAAGCGCACGTCGCTCTTCGCCAGGTCGGCGTCGACCTGATGGCCGAGCGCCTCGATCGCGGCCCACTGCCCATCGCTGTAGGGCAGCGTGACGCGCGGCGCCTCCCACACGCGCGAGACGCTCATGTGATGCTCAAACTCGGTCTTGCAGTCCTCCAGCGCGCCGGTCACTGGTGCCGCCGAACCGGGGTCGGGCGAGCAGGCGAGCGGAATGTGGCCCTCGCCGGCGAGCAGCCCCGACGTGGGATCGAACCCTATCCAACCCGCGCCCGGCAGGTAGACCTCGCACCACGCATGCAGGTCGGTGAAATCGACCTCGGTGCCGCTCGGTCCGTCGAGCGACTTGACGTCGCTCTTCAACTGAATCAGGTAGCCCGAGACGAACCGCGCCGCGAAGCCGAGGTGGCGCAGCAGTTGCACCAGCAGCCAGGCGCTGTCGCGGCAGGAGCCGCTGGCGTTGACCAGCGTCACTTCTGGCGTCTGCACGCCGGGCTCCATCCGGATCAGGTAGGCGATGTCCTTCTGCAGCCGCTGGTTCAGCGCGACCAGGAAGTTCGTGGTCTGCATCTTCTCGCGCGGGACGCTCGCGAGGTACTTTTCGAATACCGGCGTCGGCTCGGCCTTGAGCCGATACGGGGCGAGTTCGTGCGCGAGCGATGCGTCGTACTCGAACGGGAAGTTCTCGGCCGAAGGCTCGAGGAAGAAGTCGAACGGGTTCAGCACCGACATCTCGGCCACGAGGTCGACCTCGATCCGCAACTTGTCGGTCTTGTCGGGGAACACCAGCCGCGCGAGGTAGTTCGACTGCGGGTCCTGCTGCCAGTTCTCGAAGTGCTTGGCGGGTTCGACGCGCATCGAGTAGCTCAGGATGCGCGTTCGCGAATGCGGCGCCGGACGCAGTCGCACGACCTGCGGGCCGAGCGCGACCGGCCGGTCGTAGCGGTAGTGCGTCACATGGTTGAGCGCGACGTGGATGGACATGAACGTCTTTCGGTTGCTGTCGGGCGACGCGCGAATCCGGCGCGTCCCAGGATCAAGCCGCGCCGGCCCTCACACCGGCACAAGGAAGTCGCGGCTGATGCCCACGCCGAGCGAGCCGACGCGGTCGAGGAACTGGGTCAGGAAGGCGTGCAGGCCAGTCGCGAGGATCTCGTCGATGCGGCCGAACTGCAGGTCGGCGCGGAGCCGCCCGGCGCGCCGCAGCGTCTCCTGCGACTGCTCGTTCGCGACCATGCGCAGGTTGCCGACGACCTCATTCATGCACGCCGCCAGCGAGCGCGGCATGTCCGCGCGCAGGATCAGCAACTCCGCAACTTTCTCCGGCCGGATCACGTTGCGATAGACCTTGCGATAGACCTCGAACGCCGACACCGAACGCAGGATTGCCGACCAGTGATAGAAGTCGTACTCGTGCCCCTCGCGCTCGCTGTCCTCGCTGGCGTTCGCCGGGCCGAAGAACTCACTTTCGACGGCGTGGAACTTCACGTCGAGCAGCCGAGCCGTATTATCGGCGCGCTCCAGGAAACTGCCCATGCGCAGGAAGTGGAACGCCTCGTCCTGCAGCATCGTTCCCATCGTCACGCCGCGCGACAGGTGCGAGCGAAACTTGACCCACTCGAAGGTCGAACTCGGATCTTCCAGGAAGCCACCCGCTGCGAGCTGGCGCTTGAATTCGAGCCAGGTCTGGTTCTGCGTCTCCCACACCTCGGTCGTCAACGTTCCACGCACGGCGCGCGCGTTCTCGCGCGCCGCACCGAGGCAGCTGACGATGCTCGACGGATTCTTCTCGTCCTGGACCATGAAGTTCATCACGTCGCGCGCGGTGACTTCGCCGTAGCGCCTGGCGTATGCGCCCGACAGTTCCGAAATGCCGAGCAGCCCCTTCCAGCCGTTGATCACCGCGTCGGCGGACTGCGGCAGCAGCGACATCTGGTAGTTGACGTCGAGCAGGCGGGCGGTGTTCTCGGCCCTCTCCACATACCGAGCCATCCAGAAGAGGTGATCCGCGGTCCTGGACAACATCGTTCAACTCCCGATTGGCCGAGAACACCGCTGCGCGCTGACGCGCGCGGCTGCATTTTGGGCTTCGCCCCAAGCGCGGCGCGCTTGACCGGCCCTTTCGACGTAACGAGCCATCCCGAACAAATGGTCAACAGTGCGCCACTGCATGGCTCAGTCCTCAAGCACCCAGGTGTCCTTGGTCCCGCCGCCTTGCGACGAGTTGACGACGAGCGAACCCTCCTTCAGCGCGACGCGCGTCAGCCCGCCGGGCACCATCTGCACCGCCCTGCCCGACAGCACGAACGGGCGCAGATCGATGTGGCGCGGCGCGATGCCGCTGTCGACGAAGGTCGGGCAGGTCGAGAGCGCAAGCGTCGGCTGCGCGATGTAGCCGTTCGGGTTCGCGAGCAGCGCGGCACGGAAGTCCTCGATCTCCCGCTTCGTCGCTGCCGGGCCGATGAGCATGCCGTAACCGCCGGCTCCGTGTACTTCCTTGACCACGAGTTCATCGAGATGGCCCAGCACGTACTTCAGGGCGTCCGCGTCGCGGCAGACGTAGGTCGGCACGTTCTCGAGGATGGGCTTTTCGCCGAGGTAGAACTCGATCATCTTCGGCACGTACGGATAGATCGACTTGTCGTCCGCCACGCCGGTGCCGATCGCGTTGGCCAGCGTCACGTTGCCGGCGCGGTAGGCGCCGAGCAGCCCGGCACAGCCTAGCGTCGAGTCGGGACGGAACGCGAGCGGGTCGAGAAAGTCGTCGTCGAGCCGGCGGTAGATCACGTCGACTCGCTTCGGCCCGCGCGTGGTTCGCATATAGACGAAGCTGTCCTTCACGAACAGGTCCTGTCCCTCGACCAGTTCGATGCCCATCTGCTGCGCGAGGAAGGCGTGCTCGAAGTACGCGCTGTTGTACATGCCGGGCGTCAGCAGCACGACGGTCGGCTCGTTGACCGATGGCGGCGCGACCGCGCGCAGCGTGTCGAGCAGCAGATCGGGGTAGTGCGCCACCGGCGCGACGCGGTGCTGGCTGAACAGCTCTGGAAAGAGCCGCATCATCATCTTGCGGTTCTCGAGCATGTAGCTCACGCCGCTCGGGACGCGCAGGTTGTCTTCGAGCACGAAGTAGCTGCCGCTGCCCTCGGCGTTGGCGGCGCGAATGATGTCGATACCGGCGATGTGCGAGTAGACGCCGCCAGGCACGTCGACGCCGATCATCTCGGGCCGGTACTGCGCGTTGCCGACGATCTGTTCGGCGGGGACGATTCCGGCGCGAACGATGTCCTGGCCGTGATAGACGTCGTGCACGAAGCGGTTCAGCGCCGTCACGCGCTGGCGCAGGCCACGCTCCATCACATGCCACTCGTGCGCCGGTATTACGCGCGGGATCAGGTCGAACGGGATCAGGCGTTCGGTGCCGGCGTCTTCGTCGTCTTTCGCGCCATAGACGGCGAAGGTGATGCCGACGCGGCGGAAGATCACCTCGGCCTCTTCGCGCCGTGATTGCATCGCGTCGCCCGGCTGGCGCTCCAGCCAGCGTTGGTAGGCCGCATAGTGCTCGCGCACTGAGGCGGGCGTCGCCTGCATCTCGTCGAAACTCGGTCTCATCGGCCTCCCTCCGCTCGGTCGTCTGCGTCTGAGGGTAGCAAATTCCGGGCCGTGTGCATTGTTTCGGTGCCAGTTCAGGGACGGTCTGTAGGCGAAGTCGCCTCGACCGGGACGTCGGGCGCACCGCGATAGTGCCAGTAGCGCCGCGCGGCGTCGCGTTCGCATTGCTCTGTCGGTAGCAGCGTCGCCAGAAGGCTCCAGGCGCCGCGGGCCGGGCTGGTGCGCAGCGCGATGCCGCGCTCCCGGTAACGCTGCAGCACTTGCGCCACCGGGTGCCCGAAGCGGTTGCGGTAGCCAGCCTGGACGAGCGCGATCTTCGGCTGAACGGTGTCGAGGAATGCTGCGCTCGAAGATGTGCACCTGCCGTGATGCGGTGCCACGAGCATCTCGCTGCGCAGCGCATCGCCGTAGTTGGCCACCAACGCTGCCTCCTGTTCGCGCTCGATGTCGCCGGTGTGCAGGATGCTCGTATCGGCGCTCTGCACTCGCAGCACGCAGCACGCAGCAC
>Ga0209048_10003145_pt1 | contig 16180 bp, 13 predicted proteins | sample FrelakmetCRP12CR_FD_187146 | JGI IMG/M metagenome (GOLD analysis project Ga0209048, IMG submission 187146) | Freshwater lake sediment microbial communities from the University of Notre Dame, USA, for methane emissions studies - CRP12 CR (SPAdes)... | ecosystem: Environmental > Aquatic >... | reverse complement strand
AGCCCCCTCCTACGGGGAGGCGACTCCCCCATCATTTTTAGCCGTGTGTTGGGTCGTTGAAAAAACTCTCAAGATTTCCCGGATTCCTGCAACTCGAGCGCGCCGGGGACAGATCGTACCTGATGTGAGGATCGACCACACAGACCGCCTCGATGGCGGGTCCGAGGCGAAATGAAAGCCTCACCGGCGTGGTCGGCCCGGGACGATGGCTCTCCGGAGATGGCACCGATGGCGACCGCAGCACAGATCGACGCGAACCGGCGGAATGCCGCCAGAAGCACCGGGCCCAGGACCAACCAGGGCAAGTCCCGCGCCCGGCTCAATTCGCTCAAACACGGCCTGAACGCCAAAACCGTCACGCCCGTGTTGCCCCACGAAGATCCCAGGCAGCTCGAGGAGCGGATCCAGCATTGGGTCCAGGATCTGAAGCCGCGCAATGCCGTCGAACGCGGGTTGGTCTGTCGCGCGGCCAGGCTGTCGTGGGGGCTCGAGCGAGCGGAACGGTTCGAGACGGCGCACCTGGCAAGCCGCGTCCGACGCGTCCAGGAGAAGGAGTCGTTGCGGCGACTGAAAAAAGTCCACAGCCTGGCCCGCAAGCTGCTGGACCATTGCGACCCGCGCAAGAAGACGGCAACGGCTCCGCACTTCGACGACGAGCCCGCCGTCTTTTTGGCGGAGCTGGAGCAGACCCCCGAGGGCTGCCGGTTGCTGCTGGAACGGTGGGGCCAGTTCCGCACCATGCTGGACACCAACGCTCCCTGGACCGAGCCGGACCATTACCGGTTCATCCGGCTCCAGGGCAAGCACACGATTGAGGCGATGAACGATCCTTCGCTCAACATCATCTTTCTGGCCCTGGAGACGTTGTCCAAGGGATACGGCAAGAAGCTGTGGATCCAGTTCCGCGACCTGAAGGCGTTATCGGGCCCCGTCCTCGGCGCCCTGCTCCAGTGGCGCGAGATCGCCCCGCGACCGCTCGACCAGGCGGAAGCCATGGGCGTGCTGGCCTCGATCGTGGTCCGGAACATTCGCCGCCTGCAAGCGCATCTGGCCGAGCACGAACAGCGCGCCCTCGACGAGGCGCCCGAGCTGGCCGACAGCGCCGCGTTCGACGCCGGCTCATCCTTTGAACGCCTCCGCCGCTACCAGTCCGCCCGCGGCCGCGAGCTGCTGCGGACGCTCGATATCCTGATGAAAATGCAGAAAGCCGAGTTCGGCATGGAGCGGGCCGACTGCGAAGAGGAGCAGACCGAATGGCCGCAGGTCGAGGCCTCGGCAGACGCGGTCCCACCCCCCGCTGAGCTGGTCGTGAGTGTCGAAACCGAGCCCGCTGCTCGTCAGGACGATGACAGTCCCGCGGCGCCGGCGGTGCCAGCCGGATTCGAATCGCCCGAAGGAAAGAGCAACGGCGCTCCGGCCCCAAAGAGCAAGCCACAGGCGGTGGCTGCGCGTCAAAGGCGGGCGAACGAAGCCAACGCCATGAATTTGCAAGCCGAGGAAAGACAAGAAGATAAGGCGCTCGTCGCGGCATTTCCGGATACAGAACGAACCCGATTGAGCAGGACTTCCGGGTTCCCGGAGAAGGACTGGATCGGTGCCTCGCCACCACCGTCGGTCGACTGCGATTGCCCATGCAATCCGGCGTAACGCCATGGCATTGAAAGAGTTTAATGTGGGCAATGTCGAGAGTCGAGCCGGGTCGATTCGCGGCACCAGGCTCTTGCCATTGCATGGCCGATGTGTTGGACTTGATAAGCGGGGAAAGTTCGACACGGTTCGTATTCTTCTCGTCGCATACTCCGCGTGGGTCTGCCTTCCGATTGATCGTAACGGCGCGCGGGGTGATGGCCGTGGCTCCCTCCTCTTGAGGTATTTATGTCTGTCACTCTCTCGCTGGCCGAGACGTCCCCTGCCCTTGCCGCGAAGTTACCAGTCACCCCCCTGATCAATAACCTGTCGATCAGGATTGGAACTGTCAACGGCTCGGGCAGTCTGTCCGCCAACCTGGTCATGCTTCGCGCCCTCTACACCATGGGGGCCCCATGCAGCGGCAAGAACGTGTTTCCCTCGAACATCGAGGGCTTGCCCACGTGGTTCCACATCCGCGCCAGTGCCAAGGGCTACGTCGGGCATCGCGTCGACCCGCAGATCCTGGTCTGCATGAACGAGCCGACGGCCAAGGACGACGTGCTCCAGCTCAAGCCGGGCACGATCTGTCTTTACCGGGACGATTTCAGCGTGGATCTGAAAGGGCTGCGCGACGATGTCATGTTTCTTCCGGTACCATTCCAGAAGCTGGTGGAGCAGGCCTATCCCCCGGACAAGACCGACAAGGGATATCGAGACAAGCTCCGCAAGGTCGTCAACATGGGGTATGTCGGTGTACTGGCCTCGGTCTGCGGCATCAAGATCGACGCGGTCGAGACGGCCATCCACCGCGAGTTCCCCGGCCGCAAGGCCAAGGCCGCCGAGATCAACATCAGCGCGGCGCGGACGGCGTACGAGTGGGCGCAGGAGCACTTGCCCGCCGATCTGCCTTACCGCGTCGAGCCGATCGAATCGACCCAGGACAAGATCCTGATCGATGGGAACAAGGCGGCCGCCCTGGGAGTGCTGTTCGGCGGCGCCAATGTGCTTAGCTGGTACCCCATCACTCCGTCGAGCAGCCTGGCCGAGTATGCCGAGGAGTTCCTCAAGAAGCACCGGGTCGAACCGGACGGCAAGAAGTCGTTCGCGATCGTCCAGGCCGAGGACGAGCTGGCCGCCATCGGCATGGCCGTCGGGGCCGGCTGGGGCGGCGCCCGCGCGCTGACGGCGACCTCGGGGCCGGGCATCTCGCTCATGAGCGAGTTCGTCGGCCTGGCCTACTTCGCCGAGATCCCGGTCGTGATCATCGACGTCCAGCGGATGGGCCCCAGCACCGGCCTTCCCACCCGTACCAGCCAAGGCGACATCCTGAAGTTGCACCTACTGGGCCACGGCGACTGCCGGCACCTCGTGCTGATCCCCGGCTCGGTCGAGGAATGCTACGAGATGACGATCGAGGCCCTGGACCTTGCCCAGCAGTTCCAGACGCCCGTCTTCGTGGCCACCGACCTCGACCTGGGCATGAACCTTTGGCTGAGCAGCCCGTTTGCCTACCCGACGAAACCAATACAGCGCGGCAAGGTCCGCACTGCGGCCGATCTCGAGCGGCTGGGCGTCTTCGAGCGGTACAAGGACGTGGACGGCGACGGCATCTGCTACCGGACCATCCCTGGCACCGAGAACCCCCTGGCAGCCTACTTCACCCGGGGCACCGGCCACAACGAGAAATCGGGATACAGCGAGCGGCCCGAGGATTGGAAGAAGAACCTCGACCGGCTGGCCCTCAAGCTGGAGACGGCGCGCAGGACCGCCCCTCGTCCCGTCATCGAGGGAGACTTCTCCGCCCGGGTGGGCCTGATCGCCTACGGCAGCACGCATTTCGCCGTGACCGAGGCCCGCGACCTGCTCAGAGACGAGGGAATTGCCACCGAGTACTGCCGGATCCGCGCCCTCCCGCTGTCCGATGATGTGGCCGGCTTCATGGAGCGGCACCAGCGGGTCTACGTGATCGAGCAGAACCGCGACGCCCAGATCACCGCGCTGCTCCACGCGCGAATGCGCGGCGCGCTGGCCGACCGCCTCGTTCCCATCACTCATTACAACGGCATCCCGATCGCCGCCGAGAACATCATCCGGCCCATCCTGAGCTGGGAGAAACACCCTTCGGGGCCCGGCTGGCCGACCGGCAACGTGGAGCGCGACAACCCTCCGGTCCGTTACGAAGACCACCCATCTTCCGAGTGAGCCCGGCCGCACAAGAGATTCTTACACGTATACCACAGCTCATTCACGAATTTCGAGGCGATCGATCCATGGCCAGCGAAGCGACGATCACGATTCAATCCAACGGCCGCACGTTCTCACTGCCGACGGTGGCCTTCCAGGGGCTGCCGTCCACCTTGTGCAAGGGCTGCGGCCACAACAGCATCACCAGCAACCTGATCGAGGCCTGCAAGTCGATCGGGCTCAATCCTTACTACACGGTCAAGCTCAGCGGCATCGGCTGCTCGAGCAAGACCCCGGCCTACTTCCTCCAGGCCAGCCACGGTTTCAACGCGCTGCACGGGCGGATGCCGTCGGTGGCGACCGGCGCGCTCTTGGCCAACCACAAGCTCGTCTGCATCGGGATCAGCGGCGACGGCGACACGGCCAACATCGGCATGGGGCAGTTCAAGCACGCCTGCCGGCGGAACGTGCCGATGGTCTACATCGTCGAGGACAACGGCTGCTACGGGCTGACCAAGGGGCAGTTCTCGGCCACGGCCGACCTGCATGTCCCTCTTCGGCGGTCCAGCGGCGAGGAAAACACGGTGCCCCCGTTCGACCTTTGCATGGAGGCGGTCGCGGGCGGCGCCTCGTTCGTCGCGCGGTCGTTCGCCGGCGACAAGAAGCAGCTCGTGCCCTTGCTCAAGGCCGCGCTCAAGCACAGGGGGACGGCGTTTCTGGATATCGTCAGCCCGTGTGTCACGTTCAACGACTTCGAGGGCTCGACCAAGAGCTGGGACTGGGCCAAGGAGCACGAGGAACCGCTCCAGGAAGTCGGCTTCGTCCCTCGGGTGGCTGAGATCGAGGTCGAGCAGAAAGCCGGCCAGGCCACCCGCGTGCAGCTCCACGACGGCTCCTGGATCACCCTCCGGGCGCTGCACCACGAGGAGCTCGACGTCACCGACCGCGGTTCGGCCCTTCAGCTCCTGGAGCAGAGCCATCACAGGGACGAGTTCCTCACCGGACTGATCTACCTCGACGCCAAGCGCCCCGATTTCATAGCGAATCTGAACGTGACCGACACCCCGCTGGCACTTCTGAAAGAGGATGTACTACGGCCGCGACCGGAGGTGCTGGCGAAGATCATGGAGACGATCTGAGACGAGAGAGAGGGGGCGGGTTTGAAACCCGCCCCTAACTCCGCTCCCGCCATCGAGCTTACAGCCTTTCCCACTCATCCCTGTTGATGCTTGCCTGGCGTAGGATTCTTGCCAGGAGTTCCATGCCGATATCAGCCTGATGTGGGTTCGGGACTCGGATGGCGATGTCGCCCCTGACCATGAACTGATGTTTGCCGCCGGAGTAGGGTCCCTCAAATCCAAACTGCTTGAGATGCCGAATCAGGTCCTTCCTTTTGATGGGTCCGAACGGGGGCATCAGGCAACTTCCTGGATGGTGAGCTCAATTCCATCGATGGCCGGTAACGGAAGGTTCTTGTGAACCCGAAACAGGACCCATTCTTCAAGGACCTCCCGTAACTGTTCTCGGCAGTCCTCGAGAGTGCCCGCGTTGGCGTAAACACCAGAGCATTCCGGGATCTCGCCATAGTAGCTGCCATCATCCGCAAGAATCTCATATTTTGCGCGGTGGAGTGCCGCCTGAATGTATTCAAGTAGCATTCTTGGCAATCGCCTCCGGTCCAGAGTTCCTCTGAATTGCTTCTCAGTCCGTCTATCCCCTGAATCTGCCTGATTTACCTTGATCGCTTGGAAAATGCGAGCCTTCCGTTCGTTTTCCTCATTTTAGAGTCGCGTTCGACTCGCTTCAATGGGACCACGGCGATGAGGATGCGGAGGGGGGGCAAGGGGGATGGTGAGGGAGACTGAGGTGGAGATGGAGATGGCCGGCCGTAGGATGGAGAAAGTCGGTAGGTCCCAGGGGGATAATGGTTCCGAGTCTCCACTGTTACAATTCCCAGACCCGGCGCCCCTTGAGGAACATGGTCAGGTAACCGTCCTGACTGACCTTGAGCACCGGTCCATGCTGGGACGCCGCGAGGGCGGCCAGAGTCCGCGCACCCTGCACCGAGCGCACCATCTCCAGGGTTTCGGGCGCGATCCGCAAGATCGCGCCGAAGGTCAGCAGGCGTCCCTCCGTGTCGATGACCACGGCCCCGTCGAGACCGGCGATGGACTCGAGCACGGCTGGCTCGAAATCGCACAGTGTGGCGCCGCGGACGGCGTGATGGAGGGCCCGCTTGGCGTGCCTGGGTGAGAGGTTCTCAGGGTCCTCGGGATCGTCGGCGGCAACCTCCTCGGTCATCCGGTCATCCGGAGCGATGAGCTCGCGGATCGAACGAGCAGGATCGCGAACCACGACGAACAGGGCACCGGTGCGCGCCTCGCTCAGGTTGAGTGCGGCCTGGAACAGCCAGAGGGCCAGGTCTGGCGGCGAGGCGCGCCCCACCGCCTCGCGCCAGGTGGCAAACTTGCTGGGAATGTCGAGCAACCGCCACCGCGCATCGCTGAAGCTGAACGCCATCGTCCCCCCCGCGAAGACCTTGATCTCCTGGCTGGGAGTCAGCGTCAGGCAGACGTGGCCGCCCTGGCGGGTCGCCTTGGCGTGGCTCTGGTACTGGCGCGGGCAGGGGTGCTCCGGCGGCGCGGCTCCCTGTACCTGGTCGGCCCAGTGCTGGATGTCGGCCATCCGGAACAGGTTGCCCTGAACATCGACGATGAACAGGGTCTGTACTCCGTCGCAGAGCCGGTGGAAGCCCTTGATTGCCGTGAGCCGCGAGTTGAACCGAGGAGCCCCCTCGGTATTGACCCGCTCGGGGTCCGCCGGATCGCGATCGCTTCCCAGCAGGAGCGCCCCCGTCGAGAGGCGCCGGTTCTCATAGGTGGACAGCGCGGCAACCCGCAGCGCCTCAAGGGCGGCGGGAACGCGATAAGGGCTGACCGGCTGGAGAAAGTCGGTGATGATCAGGTCTTCGGTCAGGTACTGAAAACGCTCCAGGCGATCGGCGAAATCCTGGTCGAAGAGCCCGCGAAACCGCCGGTCCAGGGCCTGGACAACCACCTCGACCATCCGCCGCTCGAGCGGCAAGAGCGGCACGGGGCTCTCGGGCCGGAAACTCAGATGTGTTCCCAGCCATTCGATCTCGAGGCCCAGACCATCAAGGTCGTTGGTGAACCGATAATGGGTCTCGCCGGGCGAGCCGTCCCAGTCGATGACACTGCGATCACCCTGAATTTCCAGAATGGCGTTCGGGAAGAAATGCTCCAGCGTCTTCCGCAAAAGCGTCTGGTAAAGGCCGACGACTCGTGAGATCGGACCGCTCGGTCGCTCGGTACGGGCCTGCAATGATTGCTCCGGTGTCTCCGCGGCATGATCGAAGCGCAACGACCTGGCCAGAGTTTTCATCATAATGCACGGGCCCTTTTCTGTCTCGCCAACCGTCTCTAATCACCGGCTCCGGCCTGCGGGATCGAGCCGGGCCGACGGGGCTCAAGAATATCAGGTCGCATGATTTTCGCGATCGGTAAAGATGTTCATTCCGGGTTTTCCGGTTTTGGTGGAGAATCCGACATCCCCAGGTCGATTTAACCGAAGATCTGGAAGGCGCTAGAGACGGACAGAAAGGTCCGGCTTGTTGCCACTGTTAACACCTGTTAGGATCCGCCGCCTTCGCCCGATTCGCGTGGATCGACGCTATCCAGGAACTGGGCGAAGCCGGAGGCCTTGGGTCTGGTCTGTGGGGAGATCGGCCGGATGACCACCCGAAACACTTGGGTTCGGCGAGGATTGGCAATCTGCTTGCTTGTTTTGGGGGCCGAACAGCTCTGGAGGCACGGTCACGACTACGTCTTCGCCCGCCAGTTTGCAATTGTGGAACCTGGCAAGATCTATCGCGGTGCCTGGCAGAAGGACTGGCCGATGCGGCGGATCGTCAGCGACTGCAAGATCAGGACGATCCTTGCCCTGGCTCACCCCGACGACCATCCTCTCTCGGTGAACGAGCGTTCGCTCGCCGAGGAACTGGGCATCCGCTGGATTCACATTCCGATTGTCGACCAGCGCAGCGCGACCAACCCCAAGACGCTGAGCGATCTGCTCGATGATGCCGCGGGTGTGCTTGCGGACCCCAAGAATTACCCCGTCTTCTTCCATTGCCATCATGGGCTGAACCGGGCCTCGATGGCCCAGATTGCTTACCGCACCAAGTATTGCGGATGGACACTCGATCAGGCCACCGACGAGGTCGCCAAAACCGTCGGGCTGGTGAAGGTGACGCACGGCCCCGACTATCGCCACATGGTCGACTACTACAACAGCCGCGTGCTCCCCTTCAGGAACGGCACCCCGAACGTGCCGGTCGGCAAAGAAAGCCCGGCCGCGATCGCGGTCCAGGCCGCTGCTCCAACCCCAGCCCCTTCCGTCGTCCGGTAGCCACCTGCGAACTCCTCCGTTGCCCGCTGAGGCTGCCGAGCCCGGTCGCCATGCTGCGGCGACGGTTGTCCCACCCCGTTTCGCCGTTTCGCGATCCTTGCTTGATTCCAGGGCGAGTTCTCCTAAAATATCCTGTGCTAACGAATGATAGGCTCGTCCTGTCGTCACGGGGTTCGAGGCAAAGAATTGATCCGACAACTCGGCTTCGATGCCGGCCTGGGAGGTTCCTCTATTGAACATCCGTCCCGCTCGTGTTGGCGACGTACCTGCGATTTATGAGCTGATTCGGACTTTCGCCGACCGGAAGTTGATGATCCGGAGGTCGATGGGTGAGTTGTACGAATCGATCCGCGAGTTTCTCGTGGCCGCCGATGATGAGAATCGGGTCATCGGGTGCGTGGCTCTACACGTGTTCTGGGAAGACCTTGCCGAGTTGAAGTGCCTGGCGGTGGCCGAGGAGGCCCAGGGCCAAAGCGTCGGCCGGCAACTTGTCGATGCCTGCTGGGCATCGGCCCGCGAGCTCGAGCTTGACTCGGTGTTCGCCCTGACTTATGCCGTCGGTTTCTTTGAGCGCAACGGGTATCGCCAGATCGACAAGGCGGAGCTGCCGCACAAGATCTGGAACGAATGCGTGCGCTGCCCGCTCTTTCCCAACTGCCAGGAGGTCGCGCTGATCCGCTCGCACGAGCCGGAGCGACGGACCGCCGGCTCCTTGCTGAGGCGCGAGCCCGCCCAGGCATCGCGCTAGCCAGCGCCGGCTTACAATCCGGGGAGCAACTCCGCCCCGTCCATGATCCGCCAACCTGGCCGCCTGGTGATTTCGAGCGTGGTCGTGGGGCTAGCGACCCTGGTGCTCATGCTGGCGACCGAGCCCCGCCTGGCGATCGTCTGGGACGAGGGCTATACGCTTGGCCGCGAGGCCCGGTTGCGAGATTGGTTCCGGGCCCTCCGCGATCCGCCGCGGTTCGCCGCGGGATGGGTCCCTCCCGCTGGCGAGCTGGTGCGGCAGGTCGGTGCGACGCCTCCTCGCCCCGACCAGATCGACACCCGCGCCAAGCTGCTCTTCTCTCCCGAGGTCCTGGCCTATTTCTGGCCGTTTGCCCGCGCGGAGCCACACGGCCATCCTCCCTTTTACGCGTTGCTGGGCCTCCTTGGCGACGTTCTGACTCCTACCTGGCAAGATCTGCCACGTGCCCGCCTGGGGCCCATTCTGCTCTTCAGTAGCACCGCCGGTTTCCTGTTCCATTTTAGCGCCCGGCGATGGGGAGTCGGGCCGGCGATTGTTTCCGTCGCGGCCTGGACGTTTCAGCCCAACCTGTTCGGCCACGGCCATTATGCGACCTACGACGCCGTCCTGACGTCGCTCTGGGTACTGGCGATCATGGCCTTCGCGCGGGCCGCGACAGGGCCAGAAGCGGGGCGGCGAGACACCATCGGCCGTGTTGCGACGCTGGCGTTCGGGCTGATCGTCGGCTGCGCCTTGGCGACCAAGCTCACCGGGTGGTTCCTCCCCCTGCCGTTTCTTCTCTGGGCCGGCTGGACCCGTAATCGCCGTGCGTCGCAGGTCCTGATGATCGGCCTTCCGCTGGCTTGCGCCGTTCTACTCCTGCTCGATCCTCCCTGGTGGACCGAGCCGATCACGGGGATCTTACGCTTCTTCCAATCCAACCTGACGCGCGGCCGGACGATTCCCATCCCGGTGCAATTCCTGGGGGTCATCCACGAGACTCCCAACCAGTCGCTTCCCTGGTACAACACCCTCGTGTGGACCGTTTTGGTCACGCCGGTGGGCTTTCTGCTACTTGGCCTGGCCGGGATGATCCGGACGGTGCGTCACCGCCAGGCAGAACCGCTTGGCCTCTTGATCCTGGGCAACTGGGGCCTGCTGGTCACCCTGCGGGCCTTGCCGCACACTCCTGGCCACGATGGAGTTCGCTTGTTCCTGCCAGCTTTTGGGGTTCTGGCTCTGCTGGTGGGATTGGGGACAAGGCAAGTCCTTGACTGGTTGGGCCCCCGTGCCAGGATCGCGGTTGCGGCCGCCGTCGTGGAAGCCATCGGCAGCGTCTTGCTGCTCTTGCCCGTGCCTCTGTCCTACTACAGTCCCCTTGTGGGTGGGCTGCCGGGTGCGACCAGGCTGGGCATGGAGCCAACCTACTACTGGGACGGCTTGAGCGCAGAGGCTCGGCGATGGCTGCGGGAGAATACCCAACCCGGCCAGACCATCCGCTTCGCGACCTTCCCCACATCCTGGCTCTACCTTCGCCAGACGGGAGAGCTACCCCGCCGCCTGGACCAGATCGATCCCGGCCTGCCTGCCTGGTATGTGATGCAGAATCGCCCGGGCGCCTGGTCTCGAATCGATCGACAGCTTGCAGAGCGATCGACCCCCGCGCTCGTGGTCAGCAAGTTCGGGGTGCCGCTGATCTGGGTTTTTCCCTACGCAGCCTACGCAGATGTGGAGAAGAAACTCGTGAAGCCGGCTGCTGTAGGACGCAGGTAATCCGGTCGGACGCGAGAGTCGTGTAACTCGCGTCCGACCAGCATTTCCCAAAGCATGCTGTCATGACCACGCATGGCCGGAGCATGCATTCATTAAGAAAAGCAGATCCGGAAGACCCGGCTCAGTGCTGATGCGAAGCTTGGGGGGAAGAGTAAACGGCGGGTGCGGAGTAGTAGCTGACGGGTGCCGAATAAGCAACCGTCTCACAACAGGCGGCGACAGGCTCGGCGCAAACAGCCTTCTTGTGGTGACAGCCAAGCTTCATGCCGTTCATGTGGGCGAACAGACCGCACTTCTTCTTGGGAGCGCAGGTGGGCTCACAGACCGGGGCCAGAGGGGGGCAGGGCGCGGGTTCAACAACCGCGCAGATCGGGGCCGGTGCACAGGTACACTTCTTCTTGTGGCAAGCCTCGGCATTGCCAGCAAGAACCAGAGACCCCACGACTCCGCTCAGGACCAGGATCATCAGGTGTCGTTTCATCGATGCATCTCCTTGAACTCGATTGCCGGGAGACGAGCCTACACAATCTCGCCCTCCGGCAATCATAACTGGTAAATCATGGGCACGCCCGTAAATTAGGGTAAATAATCCGGCGCGCGTTTGCAACCCAAAGTCCTGCAGGCTGGAAAAGCCCATGCGTTACAACCCACACATCAATGCAATAAAAGTCCGTCCTTCAATTTCTCCACTACTAACTGAATATTCTGACATATCAGAAGGTTCTTGAACACACGTGGCATTCGGATCAATCCGATCATTGTCCCCCGGGACCGGTAATTGCAGGCGATTCTTGTACCAAGGTGGGCAGCTCTTCTCTTCAATGCGGGAGCGGTAAACTCGCGATTCACGTTGACGAGGAGCATCCTGAGTCTCCGGTCCGCCGGGTGGTCTCGAATCAGCCGCTCGACATCCGTGCGCTTCGCGGAGAAGAGCTGCCATGACAGATCAGTTGGAGGCAGACGGCCAAGCTCTTGCAGGTCTCCCCGCGGTTGGATGAACGCGACGATGGGTTTTCCAGCACCGAAGGCCCGGTCTATGATAGCTAGCGGGGTCCAGTTGCCTCATGTCCGGATGGCGGGACCGAGGAAGATGAACATGGTTGATTTGCCCGCGGAAACAGCGACAGATCCTGGAGAACAGCGCAAGGGGACTGCGATACGGTCTGATCCCGCTGCCGAGTCCGCTGCCGATCGATCGGTGGCCCGACGATGGGGACTGGTAACGCTACTGGTCTTTGCGGTTGCCTTGGCCGCCCTGGCGCCGACCACGGGCGACATCGGCCTGACGTGGGACGAGCCCGCCTATCGCTACAGCCAGGTCATGTCTGCCCAGTGGTGGGACCAGCTCGTTCATGCCCGGTCGTGGGCCGAGGTCCGCAGCCTGCTCGATCCGGAAACGCTCCTCTACTTCTGGCCGTACGGCAGGTTCGGCGTCAACTTTCACCCCCCCCTGGCCGGCCAGTTGAACCTGGCGACCCATACGCTCTTCGGCTCGTGGATGAAGGACATCCCCTCGCGCCGGATGGCGTCGGTGATCGAGTTCGCCCTGACCATCGCCATCGGTTTCTCCTTCCTGGCCAGGCGTTACGGAACGGCGGTCGGGCTCGTCATGGCCGGCTCGCTCATGCTCATGCCGCGGCTCTACGGCCAGGCCCACCTGATTGATACCGATATCCCCGGGCTCTTGCTCTGGGCGGCCACCGCGCTGGCGTTCTGGAACGGCTTGCACCAGGAAAAAGGAAGGCCCTGGCGCGTGCTGGTCGGCGTGTTGCTCGGCCTGGCATTCGTCGAGAAGATGGCCGCGGTCGGGGTTCTGCTGCCGCTTCTGCTCTGGCTCGCTGCCGGACACCTGACTCATGCTCTGGCACGTCCCGTGGGCAGGGCCGACTGGATCGACGGCGTGTTCACCACCGGGCTCATGCTGCTGCCGCTCGGCCTGGCGTTTCAGGAGATCCAGGGCCTGCAACGGCAATTGCCGCCTCCCGCCCAGACCAACCTCTTCGTCGATCGGCCGGCAAGCGACTGGCCGGGGTGGATCCTGGCACTGCCGCTGACTGTCTGGTTTCTCCGCCGCTTGCTGGCCCGGGTCTTTCCCGGCAGCAAGATCTGGGGCGTGGAACGGCCAGCTCTCGAGACCTGGACGGCGATCCTCGCCTTCGCGCCGGTCGTGGGCTGGCTGGGCAACCCGGCCTGGTGGCGCGAGACCCTGCCCCGGCTGGCCCATTATTACACGCTGAGCAATAATCGCCTGGGTGCCCTTCCCGACATCCAGATCATCTACTTCGGCCAGACTTACGTGTACAGCCTGCCATGGCACAATGCCTGGGTGCTCCTCGGGATCACGGTGCCGGCGACCATCCTGCTGGTAGGAGCGATCGGCATCGTGTGGGCCCTGGGCCAGATTCGCCGCGACCGGCTGCCTCTCTATTTCTTGGTCCATTTCCTGACCTTCCCGGTGCTCCGGATGTTGCCGACTCCCGCGCACGATGGTGTCCGCCTCTTCCTGCCCACCTTCTTCTTCCTGGCTGCCTTCGCGGGATGGGGAACAATCGCCCTGGCCAGCGATGTCTCCCGGCGAGTTCGCCTGCCGGCGCCGGTCGCGATTTCGGTCCTGGCCGCGCTCGTACTGGCGCCCGCGGCCATTGAGCTGGCGCGCATTCACCCGTTCGAGCTTTCCTATTACAACGCAATCATCGGCGGACCAGGGGGAGCGTGGCATCGCGGGTTCGAGCTAACTTACTGGTTCGACGCCTTCAACGGCCAGACGCTCGACGAGCTCAATCACAAGCTTCCTTCCGAAGCTGAAGTCGATTTTCCCAACGAGATGACCAACCCCATGACTTTTCAGGAACTGCAAGGTCTGGGGGCGCTGCGGGGAGACATCAGGCTCGGCAGCGATGTGAAGCGCTCTAGCCGCCAGTATGACCGGCTCGCCTATGTCTGGTTGCAGACGCAGGATTCCAAGGCCACGGCCTTTTCCCGGCTGCTTTTTGCGATGCGTCCCTGGTACGCGAGCGAGCCTCGGCAGCTCGATGGGCTGCGCGTGGCGACCGTCGCCGACCCGGTGGCCGTCTCACGCGCCTGGGCCCTGGAACTGCTGCTGGACGCCGCCGACCGGAGCCGTCCCGATCCGCCCGCCGCCCCCGAATGGGTCCGCGCGTATGTGCCCATCCTGAGCCGGTTCTGGGGCGACGGACTGACGAGGGTGCATCATCGGCTGACGCTCAACCAGGACATTCTCGATTGGGCACGCGGCGATCCCCATGGCTTGCTCGAGGCCGCGCGGTACCTGGCCGCCCATGGCGGCCCGGGAAATGATCCAGCCGCCGGGCGCCTGGTCAGGCTGATCACGTCCGATCCCATCCAGAAGGCCGTCGAGATCCGTCAATTCTTCCTCAACCGACTGCTCAAGGCACGCCCCGAAGGACTGGTGGAGGGAGTCCAGATTCTACGCGATCACCCCGAGGTGGTGGTCGCGGTGATGAGTCGTTACGGCTACACCGATCCTCGGCAGATCGGTGGTTTCCTGGATCGAGATCTACCCGACCAGCCCGACGCGATCTCCTCCGGGATTCCAAAGCCATGAGACCTTCGTGGGACAAGATTCCAAACTCGTCGTTCGTCCTCCGGTGAATCGATTTCACTTTAAAGTATGCATAATTATTCTCGCATGACAAGATTGGAATCTTGTCCCTCTTGGGTCGCACCTTCCGGCTGGCCTTGTTTCCGGAAGGTTTCCAGGTGCGCGAAGAACCGCATCGCCGCCAGGCCGGCTGCGAGGTACACGGCAAACCCGAACCAGTAAGGAGCCGCGGTCGAGACGCGGCCCAGGAGCAGGTTGGCGGTCGAGTAGCTGATCATCCGCGCGAGGGTCTGGGCCGAGGAAAGCGTGCCAAAGACGGCCCCCTGCTCGGTCGCGGGCGTGACCCGCGACAGCAGGCCGCTGACCGAGGGCCCGACCAACCCTTGGCCGACACCGACCAGGACCAGGGCACCCGCCAGCTCCAGCGCACCGGAGGCGAGCGCCAGGCCGGCGAATCCCAGGGCGACGATCGCGAGTCCAACGCCGATCAAACGGGGCTCTCCGAACCGGGGAACCAGCCGCCGGATCAAGCCCCCCTGCACAAACGCGCTGAGCAAACCGAGTCCGGCGAACGCGAACGCGGCCGACCGCGCATTCCACTCCATGCGTCGCCGCAAGAAGAGGGACAGCGTTCCCTCGAGTGCGGCAAAGGCCAGAACGGAGAGAAAGCCGAGCAGGATCAGTTGCCCGATCCCCGGCAGGGTCATCGTGTCTGCCAGACCGCGCCAGCTCAAGACGCGCGCGGCTTCGCGGTTTCTGGCTCCCCTGGGTCGCGACTCGGGAAGGCGGGTCAGCACCAGGATCCAGGCCAGCGTGGAAAAGCCCGCGGCCACCAAAAAGGGAAGCCGCAGCCGCCAATCCTCGGCAACCGGCAGGCTGACCAGCACCCCGCCCAGCAGAGGCCCCAGCACGAAGCCCAGCCCGAAGGCCATGCCGATCAGCCCCATTCCCCGCGACCGGTTCTCCGGGGTCGTGACGTCGGCCACGTAGGCCTGGGCAACCAGGATGTTCCCACCCGAGGCGCCATCGAGCATCCGGGCCAGCAGCATGACCGAGAAGTTGCGAGAAAGCCCCAGTATCAAGAAGGAGAGAGCCGTGCCCGCCTGGCTCAAGATCAAGATCGGCCGGCGGCCATAGCGGTCGCTCAACCGGCCCAGGAACGGACCGGCGATGAGCTGACAGAGCGGGTACGCCGAGAACAGCATCCCGATCTGCCACTCGCGAAATCCGTACTGCTCGGCGAACGGGGCCAGCAGCGGCATGACCACCGTGAAGCCCAGCAGATCGATCAGCACGATCAGAACCACAATCCCCAGGGGCGACATCGGCGACGCAGGTCTCCTCGAGAGTCACGGACCCGATCCGGGTCGATCCTCGGAATCACGCCTCGACCGAGGCACCCGCCGCATTCGCGGTGCCATAGCGGGCTTCGCGAAGCTGGTCAGCCTGAGATTTCAATTCCAGGAGCAGCCGGGCATGAGACACGATCCCCCCGTATTCCACGATGAACGACCCCAGATTGAAGGCGATCGTGAGCGCCGCGGCTCCCAAATGCCAGGGCGCATAAGCTGACCCCCGCGTATCGGCGGCCGCTCCCATCCAGGCCGTGATCGCGATCGCCGTCATGGATCCCATGATGAACCGGAAAGCCCGCCGCTTGTTGCGCGTCGCCTGGGCGACGAACCACCCGGGGAGTTGATAAACGCGAACCACTTCCTTGGCCCACTTGCCCGTGGCCATGAAGTAGGTGTAAACGATCGAGTGAATTCCCAGCAGGACCACCACGGTCAGGAGCGAGAACAGAAGGTGGACTCCATGCCAGATCGCGTGTGGTCCCCGGACCTCGCCGGCGGCGA
>Ga0209048_10003144_pt1 | contig 16181 bp, 13 predicted proteins | sample FrelakmetCRP12CR_FD_187146 | JGI IMG/M metagenome (GOLD analysis project Ga0209048, IMG submission 187146) | Freshwater lake sediment microbial communities from the University of Notre Dame, USA, for methane emissions studies - CRP12 CR (SPAdes)... | ecosystem: Environmental > Aquatic >... | reverse complement strand
CTATGCGGACCCACGGACCCTCGGCCTAATGCGAAAGATTGCCGTCACGCAGGATTCCGAAATAGAGCGGCGCTATCCCAATAGTCTATCGTGCCGAATCAAGATCACGACTAAAAACGGCGATTGCAAGGTCGCATCGGTTCAAAATCCAATTGGCCATCATCATCGGCCGATGAGCGACAACCAGATTGCCGAGAAATTCCTTGGTTTGGTGACACGTAAACATCCGCTACGCCATGCGCGACTTGTCCTCGATCGACTATGGCAACTTGATACCAGCGGCGAATTTGCGTGGATGTATCGAGAATTGATTATCGCATCGCCGAGCTAATTAGTCGTAAGTGACCTTAGCATGAATTGATCGAGCCGACCCGGGGGCGGTTGGCGCTCGCCGCTGAGACACCGAGCCGCACGGGTCTGAAACCAGTCAGCCACATCCGCGGCGGCTTTGGTGTGTGGAAGACGGCGGGTGCACCCATCGAGGCCTTCGAAGCCGAAAGATGATTAAAAAAATCGTGCCAAAAGCATTGCCGCTCAGTGCGCCAAGGGAAACACCTGAAATCGAATTCGCGACGTTTCAGAGTGCTGCTTGCGCGGTCAGTTGCCACTCCTGTCGCGTGAGTGGTTGTGTATAGTCCCGCAACAAACGTCCGTAGCCCGTGATGCTCGACGTGACTCCAACAATCCGGAGACATGCCCAAAGGCACGCCACATTGCTCGTGACAACAGGCTTGCCGAGTGTTTGCTCGATGTCCTCGATGACATCAATCGTTGCGACACCTGCGCAACTGATGAAGATCGCTTCTGCGTCCGGCGTGTCGATCTCACAGGCCATCCGATAGAATGCTTGAGGTGGAATATGACCGAGGGCGCGTCGTTCGGCATGGTTATGGCCTAAATTCAGGCCGCGGCAGCGCGTAACGCTGATGCCGTATTGACCGAGGAATTCGATTTCACGTTTGTTGACAAAGTCCAAATATGGCGTTCCGAGCGCAACCTTGCGTACGCCCAATTTGCGCAATGCCATGATGACTGCGCCTGCCGTCACAATGGCCGGCGTACCTGTTTTCTGCGATATGGATGCAGTGAGTTCATCAAGTGGACATAAGAATGATCCGGATGTACATCCGAACGCGACAATGTCGACTTCCGCGTGTGCAAGCTCCTGCGCAGCGCGGCCAATATCGCGAGCCATATCGTGGTACGATTCCAGAGTCATTGCGCCGGCGAGCAATACGCGACTTGTATGGATCGCAACGCCACGCGGCGCCAGCCGGTACCATTCTGGCTCGTTGACATTGTTGGGTGACGGCGTGATCAGGCCGATCTTTCCCTGCCAACCATAGGGTCGGCTCAATTGAAGGGCCGACATTATGTTTCCCTGCTCTGCGCCAACATCGGGTAAGGATTGGTCGTTCATCCAAATTTCTCCAAATGCGTAAGCTAGGCGCACAATACGCTTTTTTCGCCGCAGCTACACGCTGCATTTTGCCTGGTTTTCCTTGACGAAACCAGTTCCATTTGGGAGATTATCGAGACAATCTTGAAAAACGCGCCTCGATGGGCCTGGGGATTGCAATGGCGGCATGCAGTGAGTTCCGGGTGATCGAGATTGCCGAGGGGTTCGGGGCTGCGAGTTTATGCGGTGAGCTGATGGCGGGACTCGGCGCCGAAGTGGTCAAGATCGAGCGGGCCGCCGGCGATCCGCTGCGTCAGATTGATCCGCGTGCGCCGGACGGCGTCGGCTACGGCTTTCATTTGACGAATGCCGGCAAAAAAAGCGCCGTCCTTGCCGCCGATGCGGCGACTGCCGAACGCCAATGGAACAACCTCGTCCAATGGGCGGATGCCATTGTACTTGATCCAAAGATGCCGCTCCCAAACGTGGCGATCGACTCGCAATTGTTATCTGATCGATGGCCAGACAAAGTCATCTGCTCCATTAGCCTGTTTGGAGAAAAGGGAAGCCGATCAAGCAGGGTTGGCAATGAATTGATTGCCGAAGCGATGGGCGGACTTATGGGCTGTACCGGATACTCCGAACGGCCACCGGTCGTCAGTGGTGTTCCTTATGGCGAGCACGTGGCTGCGCTATTCGGATTCGGCGGGATCATGGCTGGGCTTTGGGAACGTATTCGCTCGGGCCGGGGCCAATATATTGATTTGTCGATCGTCGACTGTTTGATCGCGCTGCTTGGCAACTTTATGCCCGGCTATTTGCTGAGCGGACGTTCACCGAAGCGGATTGGCAATCGTCACACCATCGCTGCACCGTGGAATCTTTATCCCACTTCAGATGGGCAGGTGGTGATCTGTACGGGGACCGGCGGGGCCTCTTGGTGGAAGATCATTTGTGATTTGATCGGTCGGCCCGAACTCGGCGCCGATGATCGTTACGACAAGGAAGTGAAACGCGTTCAGCGGGTGGATGAAGTCGACGCGATCATTTCAGAGTGGACGCAACTCCGCACCATGGCGGAGGTTGTCGAGGTCATGACGCAGGGTGGAATTCCAGTCAGCGAAATAGCTTCGGTCGAGGCTGTGCTTGCCGATCCTCACTATGCCAAGACGCGCGCGATGGTGAATTCCGCACGTGTAGAAACCGAAAGTGGCGGGAAATCGCTGTTCATCCCGGGCTTGCCGCTCAAAATCGGGGTTTGGGTGCCACCGGCAAAGGCTGGTCCCCGTCTTGGTGAGTTCAGGATCGAAAACTCAAACCCACCAACGTCTGCATTGTTGGCTCGACGGGAAGAAATTCACGCCGGCGGCGCACTGGATGGAATTCGGATATTGGAATTTGGATCTCGAACCAGCGTGCCGATGGCGGGACGGCTTTTAAGCGACCTCGGCGCTGACGTGGTAAAGATCGAGCCTGGCAAGGGTGAAAGCCTGCGGAATGCTGGTCAGCAAATCGGCGGTTCGAGCTATCTCTTTCACATCAATAATGGCGGCAAGCGAAGCGTCGTCATCGAGCCGAACACTCCGCGCGGCCGTAAGCTCATTCTGGATCTCGCGGCCAAGGCGGACGTCTGGCTGGAAAATCTTGCCCCCGGCGCGTTGCAAGCGATGGGGCTGGGATTTGAACATCTCCGCGAGGTTAATCCGCGCATCATTTATTGTTCAGTCAGCGGGTTTGGATTGCGATCCGATTACGGCAAGAAGAAAGCGTTGGATACGGTCGTTCAAGCCGCATCGGGAGTCATGTATCTGACTGGCTATCCGGATCATTTTCCGGTGAAGCTCGGCATTTCCGCCGTCGATTTAGCGGCGGCGGTGGGCCTAGTTGGCGGTGTATTGAGCGCGCTGCACGAGCGGCGGGCGAGCGGAGAAGGCAGGCAAGTCGATCTCGCGATGGCCGACGTTGGGGTGTGGATGACGCAGTCGGTCTGGCCGCAGATTTTCGATGGCACAGGGCATCCGACTAGGTTGGGAAATCGAAGTGCGGTCGCATGCCCACACAATACATTCCCCACTGAGGACGGGCTCTTGGCGCTGGCCGTTGATAGCGACGAGCAGTGGCGACGTCTCGTGAGTTTGGTGAATCGCAGCGAACTGTCGGATCCCGTGCTTGCCACGGCGAATGGCCGCCTCGCCCACTTTGAAAATGTCGAGCGCATCATCGCGGATTGGCTGGCACATAAGAAAACGGCAGAAGCGGTAGCCGCCTGCGAGGCGCTTGGGGTACCAGCGGCACCCGTTCGCACTCTAGCCGACATTGTGGAGGACCCGGATGTCAGTGAGCGGGGCCTCATCCTTGAGGTCGATCATCCCACTGCCGGGAAGATGCGGTTGCTCGGCAATCCGCTTCGATTGTCACGTACGCCGGCGCGTATCTTGCGTCATGCCCCTCTCCTCGGAGAGCACACCCGCGAGGTTTTGACCGGCTGGCTCGATCTTAACGCCCAGGAGCTGGACGAGCTGGAGTCGGCCAATCTGATCGTGTCGCACCCAGCCAATCTGGATACACCGACGACTGTGGGGGCGCGAAACAAGGAAAGTAAAATTGGCAATACGCTCGCATACTGGAAGCCCACGCCGGTCGCTGCGCGGGAATGACTTCAGTATGGCTACAGCGGGAAACTTGAGGATTCTTCACGGCAACTCCTCATTACAGGTAATCGAAAATGGCTAGACAGCTACCGGAACCAGTCGGCCGCTACTTCGAAGATTTTGAGGTGGGGGACGTGGCGCGCACCGCTTCTCGGACCATCACCGAAACCGACATCATCAACTTCATGGGGCTTTCGGGCGTATTCGAAGAACTCCACATGAGTCTCGAATATATCAAGTCCCACAGCATCTTCGGCAAACGGGTGTCGCCCGGTCCGCTCACGTTCATCGTCTCAGAAGGCCTCGCCGTCCAATCCGGCCTGATTCATCATACCGGCATGGCGCTGCTGGGCATCAACAATGTGGTGTTTCCGGCGCCCGTTTTTTGCAACGACACGATCCGCGTCGAGATGGAGGTTATCGGCAAGCGGGAGACCTCCAAACCAGACCGCGGGATCGTCACTTTCCAGCACACGATTCGAAAACAGACGGATGAAGTGGTGCTGAAGATGGACAAGGTTCGCATGATTCGACGTCGCCCCTCTGCGCAAGCGGGAATTGCATCGACCAACAACACGGGTGGCTCAGCAGCATAGCAAATTGCACGCGCCACGGAGCCCATGGGCGCCGCGTTTCAAGGGAGCGCGCCGACCACCGGGGCGGGAGGGGCGCCCGGCATCATCGGGGAAGACAGGCAGGAACACATGGCTGATGAGACACGGCGACTTGTGAAGTTCATGGCGGAGCTGAAGTACGAGGATATTCCGCCGAAAGTTCTGCAACGTAGCCTCGATGTGATCGTGGATCAGATCGGTGTCCAGATAGGCTGTTCGCATCTCCCCTGGGCGCAGCAGGTTCGGCAAGTCTATCTCAAGATCGGCGGCATACCGGAAGCAACGGTCCTGGGCTATGGTGATCGTCTGCCGCTAGCGTCAGCCGCCCTTGTGAACAGCACCTTCGGCCATTCCTTTGAATACGACGATGCAAACCCGCTCGTTCACGGTCATCCCGGTTGTGAGCTGGTGCCCTCGCTGATTGCCGTTGCCGAACGCGAGCATCACACCGGACGTGATCTCCTGACGACCTTCGCCGCAGCCTATGAGCTGCGCGGGCGCATCGGGTGGGCGGTTTCTCCAGACATGCTGGAGCACGGCGGGCCCCAATATTCGACGACATGCGGACCATTTGGTGTCGCGGCCGGCGTGGCGAGACTCCTGGGGCTTCCTGTTGAGGGCATCCGCAATGCGGTCGCTATCTCCGGAAGCTTCTCCGGCGGGCTGATGCAGTACGACCACGGTGGCGGGTCGGTGAAGCGCATCTTCGGGGCAATCGCGGCGACGACCGGCACTCAATCGGCACTGCTGGCGCAAGCCGGAATGACCGGGCCGGAGGGAATCCTGGAGGGCAAGCGCGGCCTGCTTCGAATCTATGCGTCGGAGTACCGCCCCGAACGGCTAGTCACGGAGCTCGGCGTGAAATGGACGATCGATAACGTTCTGTTCAAACCGTATTGCTGCTGCGCGGTCGTTCATCCAGCCATCGATGCATGCCGCAAAATCGTCGTCGATCACGATCTCGCGGCGGACGCCATCGAAACGATTGAGGTGGGATACCCGAAGGGTTCCTACGATCACGCTGCGATCACCTCCCCAAGCGACCTGCTCGAGATGCAATTCAGCACTTCCTATTCGTTAGCGTTGACGGTTTTGACGAGACGGAACACGCCGCGCGAATACACGATGGAGGCGCTGCAGGATCCTCAGGTCAAAGCGGTGGCTGCAAAAGTGAAACTGCGCGAAGAGCCTGAGCTTGATCCAATGTTCGATGGCGGGCATATGCCGGCGCGCGTAAAGATCGGGACCCGTTCCGGCGATCTTTTCGAGGAATTTGTCCTTGACGCCAAGGGTTCTCCGGGGGCGCCATATTCGAGCGCCGATATCGATGAAAAATTCCGCAGTCTGGTGAGCGGGCCGCTCGGTGCAAATCGCACCGAGGAGTTGCTGAACAGCCTGCGGAACATTGCGTTGCTTCCGGACGTTGCCGATCTTCCGGCCAAGTTTATGTTCGAAAAGTCCGTGCAGTCGGCACGTGCGGGCTGAATCGGCAATGCGAGGTGGAAACGGTGCGGCCGCATCGCAGTCTTCCAAGCGATTGAAATGGCGATCTCCCCATTCACCAGTCTCGTCAAGGAGGAGCTAGTGGAGCTTCAGTTGAAAGATAGGGTTGCGTTCATTACCGGCAGCGGCCGCGGGATCGGGCAAACCATGGCGCTCGCCTTCGCCGCCGAAGGCGCGCGTGTCGTGATCAACGACATCAATGACGCGCGGGTGCACGAGAGCTGTGAGTTGATCCGCGCTGCTGGCGGAAGCGCGATGCCAGCCGTTTGCGACATCACTGATCTTAACGGGGTGAGCACGATGGCCACCAAGGTCGAGAAAGAATGCGGGCGCATCGACATCCTGGTCAACAACGCCGCGCTAATGGCGCAGCACGCGCTGTTCCTTGAATCTGATCCGACGGAGTGCGACAAGGAGATCAAAGTCATCCTAAACGGGACCATGAATTGTTGCCGTGCCATATTGCCCGGCATGATCGGACGACGCTATGGCAAGATCGTTAACATCGTGACTGACGCGGCGCGTACTGGTCAGGAGCGCGAGTGCAATTATTCGGCAGCAAAGGGCGGCGTGATATCGTTCACAAAGTCAATTGCGAAAGAGGTCGGTCGCCACAACATCAACGTCAACGCGGTCTCGCCAGGCGCGACAAATTCTCCGATGCGACGCGAGGTCTTGCGGCAGCTCACTGAAAAAATCGGCGAGGCGAAAGTGGCTGAGCGTGAGGAAAAAGTTAAGCGATTATACGCGCTACGGCGTCTAGGCGAGCCTGAAGATGTGGCAAGCGCCGTTGTCTTCCTCGCCTCCGAGGCAAGTCGCCAAATTAGTGGTCAAATTCTGAGCGTGAATGGCGGTTTTGCCTGTCTTGGTTAGGGATAGGCGCCGTGTTGCGCTGTGTCAACACGCAGCCGTGTTCGGCGACCAACAAGTTCGGTCAGTCGTAAGATCAGTCTTATCAATGTGGGAAAATGTACGATGACAACGGCAGCCGAGAGCAAAAAGTATAAGGACATCATTTACGACAAGCGGGAAGGTGCTGCGTGGATCACCATAAACCGACCAGAGACCTACAACTCACTTGTCGCAAATACTATCGGCGAGCTGGGCGATGCGATATTGGACGCCGCCGAGGATCCCGCAATTGGGGTGATCGTGATCACCGGCGCGGGTGAGAAATCTTTTTCTTCGGGCGGAAATATGAAGGCGCTCAACGAAAGAACGAGCGCTGATAGCCGTAATCACCTGCGCCGAATGGCGCTGCTGGCAGTTACGATCCGGAGCTGCGGCAAACCTGTGATCGCGGCTGTGAACGGCTTTGCAGTGGGTGCCGGCCATGAGTTGCACCTGATGTGCGATCTCACCATTGCGGCAGAACACGCGCGGTTCGGGCAGACCGGAGCTAAGATAGGCAGCGTCCCGGTTTGGGGCGCGACCCAGATGCTTCATCGGATGGTGGGTGAGAAGAAAGCGCGCGAGATGCTTTATATGTGTAACCAATACACAGCCAAGGAAGCAGTCGAGATGGGTCTCGTCAATTTGGTTGTCCCCATGACGGACTTGTACCCGACCGTTGAAAAGTGGTGCAAGACGATCCTCGAGCGCAGCCCCGAGGCGTTGCGGATCGCCAAGATAGCGATGAATCAGGAGTCGGATGGCGCCTTCTGGAGCAGCTTATTTTCTGGCTCGGAGATGCTCGCATTGCACACGGGCTCGGCCGAATTTAAGGAGGGTACTGGGGCGTTTCTTCAGAAGCGAAAGGCGGATTTCGCCGCTTTCCGCTAGTCTCGCACGCAACGCCGCCGGCCGAGGATAATGATCGAACCCTGCTGGTATCCGAATACGTCATCCGACGACGATTTCGGTTTTCGTAAGCGAAATTCGGTGTTCTTACGCACGAATTTCCTGTTCCCTCGCAAAAATTCCCTGTTCCGTTAAGTAAAGAATTTGGCTCAAAAGCCGCGAAATCAAGCAGTCCAGCGGTGCGGGCGCATCGTCGCTATTCCCATCTTGTCCGGACTACATCATCGGTATGTGCGGATGTAATTTTCGAAAAGGACAGCGGTCTGTCATTCCTGGATCAGAAGATCAGCTTCTTTCGATGACGTTGAAGCGGAAGCCGTCGCCGGAACACTCTATGGTGCCGCAGGTGGGGCTCGCGAAATGCTGCGGCAGCACTAGAGTGCCGGTGCCGACGTGCTTTTCGATCAACGCGCGGCGCGAAGCGCGCGACGCGTTCATGTCGTGGTCGGCCCTGGTCGAGAGATCCGGGAACATGATCTGGATCGGATGATGGATGGCGTCGCCGATGAACACGCCGCGTCTGTCGTTCGACTTGACGTTGATAACCACGTGGCCCGGCGTGTGACCGTTGCACGGCTCGAGCGAAATGCCGTTCTCGAGCTCGAAATCGTCATTGACCAGGATTGCCTTCTCGGCCCGCATGACCGGCAGCACGCTATCCTCAAACGCCAGCGCGTGGATGTTGCCCTTGTCTTTAGCATAGACCGAGTTCCAGTGATCGTATTCACGCTTGGCCATGACGTATTTCGCGTTGGTAAAGGTCGGCACCCAGCGCCCGTCGAGAAGCCGCGTGTTCCAGCCGACATGGTCCCAGTGAAGATGCGTGCACATGACGTGCGTCACCTCCTCCGGCCTGATGCTTAAGGCCGCGAGACCCGCCAGATAATCGGCCTTGCCCTGGTCGAACTGCGCGCGGCCGGGCCGCGACTTGCTGCAACAGGTATCGATAACAATCGTGTGGCGGCCGGTCCGTATCACGAACGAGTGGAAGCTCATGACGATCTTGCCGTCGGCGCTAAAGCGCGCGGGGAATGTGCGGCGGGCCGCCTCGATCATCGCCGGCGTGGCGGCCGGGAAGAACTCGAGCGCCGGAAACGCCGGAAATTCCAGCTCGGCCACGCGGCCGACGCTGTAGGCACCAATCGTCAAAGGGCGCATGTGGCGGGGGCTCCTGGGCGGGGCAAGCCGTCAATTTCGGCGGCGCTGATCTTATCACGACGACCCGTCGCCGAAAGATGCGGAGACGCCGGCTGCCAGGTATGCTGTTGGCTCTTAGCGGGCACGCCAACCGCGCTGACGAATGTCTTCTGCTCGGGGAAGAACGGACATCACACGGACGTGCTGCTATGTCCGCTCTTAAACCGGAGGAGTGCAGTAACGTCGCCGATATCGCCGGCGTTCGGGAGAGCGTAAATAGCTTTCAACAATTTGGTAGCCTGTGGTGATGTAAGTGCGCCCCCTACGTTTTCCCGAAACTTGGTTTCGATTTCGGCCGAGGTAAGTGGATCTTGAGGATCCCCTTTCGGGAACATAATCGTCTCCTGGAATGATTGCCCATTATCCAAAATGATTGTCACGCGGGCCGGAAACTTATCCGGATAGTGTGCATTAAGTTCAGCGTCAGCGATAACCTCGGTTTTGTTCAAGACCTCTCGCACGAGTGGGTCGGCGAGGCGTGCGGGAGAGAACTGCTTCTGAGTTAGCTCGCCGTCGACGGCAGCTATAGCGATGCAATAGGGAACAGAGACGCGCGCCGCCATCACTGTGCTGACGTCTTTATTGGAGAAATGCGTTTTGACGGTGTTATAGGTTTCGTTGGTAATCCGCGCGATCTTTCGGGGATCGATTGCATGCCTTCGGACGATGGCCAGTGTCGCTTGAATTGGCGAATGGCTCGCTAGAATGGTCGGAAAGTACTTGAAGCCGTTCTGCAGGATTTCCCAGGTCGTTCCCAGGCCGCGGACGAGCGCCTCGGGTTTGGGTTCGGTTGAGAAGGCATTAAGATATCCTTTTGGGTGCTCAAGGATGAAGGGCGGACTTGTTGCTCCGATTTTTGCAAGTTGAGCCGATAGAATTCCATTGAGCGATGCCTTGCCCGGATGGATGCTCTTAGTCATATCGCCGGACTCGAAGAAGGTATTCAGCCCGGCAGCCTGCGTGCCCGCGAGCCCAAGGGCGCGTTGCACCCCATCGCTGTCCAATTTGAGCGATTTGGCCGCCGCTGCAGCCGCCCCGAACGTGCCATTGGTGCCGGTGGAATGCCAGAAGCGATAGTGTGTCGGCATAACCGCCATCCCGACGCGGACCGCCACTTCGTACCCCGCGACGAGCGAGACAATCAGCTTCTCCCCTGACAGCTCTTCAACCTCTGTGAGCGCCAAGGCAGTTGGGACCACCACCGATCCTGTGTGGAGCAATGCCCGCTTGTGGGTGTCGTCATTGTCGGCGGCATTTGCAAGAATGCCGTTCGCCAGCGCTGCGAAGGCGGGCTGCGCCTTAAGTCCTGCGGCACCGATCACCAAAGACCCCGGATGCCCACTGTAGATTTGCGCGATTCTAACTGCGACGCGCGTCTTCTCCGGATCCTCCGTCCAGGCGCTGACTGCGCATCCGATTGTGTCCGCCACAATACGGCAGGCTTGTTCGATGACCGCATCTGGTAGGTCCTTAAAATGCAAGTCCGCCACGAACTCCGAAAGAATCCGGGTTTCACTCATATTGGCCCTCCACTGACAGGGTCTCCCTTCCGAAAACGTCATCCGGAAATCAATCGGGACTATATCGGGTTCAAATTCCCTGTTCTTGGTGCGAATTCCCTGTTCGGACGAAAAAATTCCCTGTTCCGTTGCGTAGGGAATTCGGCGCAAAAGCCCTGAAATCATTGGGCGTGTAGGGCTCTCTGAGCGGTGAGTTGGCCCAAAACTGAAAAATTCCATGTTCTTTTCCCTGTTAGCAGGGAATTTGGCAGTGGAGACGGGTTCGCGTTGGACTGCGTCCGCCACCAGATTCTATTGGATTAATCTCGATGCTCTATCTCCTCTGAGAGGCTACCGCCCCGAGAACCGCCCCAGATTGGTCGGGGTGCACCAGACTACGAATCTGGGGGTCGGGAGTTCGAATCTCTCCGGGCGCGCCATTTCCTTATGTGAATTCAATAACCGAGCGCTAGCTTCGTGCGTTCGTTCCCATAGCGTTCCCATAAGCGTTCGGCGATTATCCCTTTGACATAGGTAGCCACCGAAGGTAGCTATGCCATGACAGGGCAGCTTTCAAAAGTTAGTGCAATTGATTGCAATAGGGCGGTGGCTCACCACAAAAGCAGAAGCCCCGCTTTTGGCGGGGCTTCATCGGCACCATGCAAAGCCTTGCAATCGACCGCCTGCATGGTGGCCCCTGGTGGGGTCTTAGACGAGGATCGCCGAAGCGAGAGCCTCTCACAAAAAATAATATGTCCTTTTACAGGTGTTTTGTCAACCCAGACAATCCTAAGCCTCTGAGAATACAAGTCTTTATCTGCTTCATTTGTTCCTCAGATAGAAGGTCCATGCGGTAAATTCGTTTCCCCTGTCGGTCTTTTCCAAGCCGAATCAAATCCAACCTGTGGAATCCTATGGCGTAGATCATGTCGCCCTTGACCCACACACCGTCGCTATCCCATGGCTGCGGAAGCTTAGGCCGAATGTCGATTTGGCAGTGATATGGCATCACAGGATCGGGCGGAAGCGTGCTTAGGCACACAACCGTCGAAAGCCCCCGTCTCACTTTGATCTTCGGCGTAAGAACAACCACGCAGCGTGGTTTGACCATCTCTGGTTCTTTAAAAGTCCCGTCAAACTGGCACCTTAATATGGTCCCCGGCTCGGGGTGTTCGTTAATTGCCATTTTCCGCCTCGATTCCTTCCGCAACCAGAGGCATATACGGCACATTGCATCTTGGCACAAGATGTGGCTTGCAAAGCAAGAGCGGTTCATATATTTACCATGACAGACGCGGAGTTTGCCATGACAGCCAAGACCGAATTAATGCAGGCCCATGAGACGATGGCGGCGGTGCTCGACGCCAAGTTCTCACATGTGCCCGAATGGAAGGCATTTCGCTCAATTGACCGGGCGCTGCTGGCACTTGAAAACGAGCGCGCTGGCATTGACGCCCAGAAATCTGCGCCCCGCCGTGAACGCGCCGGGCAGCCTCCGTCCTATATGAGCCTTGCCAATCAGGCACTCACCGAGGCTGGAAAGCCGGTCCCAACCAACAAGCTTGTGGATTTTATCGGGCATCGGCGGTCGTTCGCTGGCGACCCGGCTAAGGCGAAAATCGTCATTCAATCTTCCCTAAGCAAGGACAAGCGATTTCGGAGTGTGCCTTGGGATGGCGCTCGGGCGTGGTGGTATGCCGACAAGCCCATCCCCAAAAAGGAAACGGCGGCCTGAGGGGGCCGCCGCTAATCCCGGCTGCATCCGGGCCGTAACACTGGTGCAGTCGGCAGACCGAGAGAGTCGGTCAGGGGTGGTCTGAGAGGGCCGCCCAGCTAAACCGGGGCAGTTACGGAAGGCCCCGGAAGGAGGGTGTCATGCAACAATGACACTTAGACGTGGCGCGTCGTCGGCGGCAACCGGCGGCGCGCTACATCTCTAATATACTAAGCCCTTGATATAATTGCAAGAGTCGAGTTTTGCCCTATTTTCAATAGGTTAGGAATCTGGCGTGAAGAAGCCAAAAGTCGATAACGAGTACCCGCCAGACGAGGCCGAGCGCCGAGCGACTGACGCTTTGCGGCGCGCTCTCACCACGCCCTACAAGCCGCAACGCGAAATGGTCGGCAAAGTAGGCCGATCATCGAAGCCCAAGCGCAAAACTAAAAAGAAGTCTCCAGCCAAGCCATGAGACGGCGAAGTTTTCTCATTGCCCGCTCATGCCGGTTACGCTGAACGAGGTTGCCGATAAGTCAGCCGCTTGCCTTCTGCACCTTTAATCGCAAGCACGGCGCGTTCAGTATCGTTCACGCCAAGCCGAATGCGATTGGAATAACGGAAATCAAATTCAGCCAGATAGCGATGCATATGCTTTTCGCTGCAATGCTGGTACACGCCGATCATGCCGCGTTTGAAGACCGAATAGAATCCCTCAACCGTGTTGGTATGAACGCACCCTCGGATATATTCGTCGATGCTGTGGTTGACGGTCTCATGGCTCTTAAATTCCTCGCCAACCTCGCCATAGTGTGATGCTTCATCGGTCATCAGAGCAGTTTTGCTAGCAATATTTGCACGCATAATCGGAGCAATATCAGCCACGCGAACACCAGCCACATGGAAGCTGCGAGCGCGCCCGCCGCGTTCGACCAAGGTGAGAACGGTGTTCTTATGGCCCCATCCCGCGCGGCGCTTGGGCTGGCCTTCTAGGCGACCGATGTAGGTTTCATCCGCTTCCACTACTTTACCCCCGCCACCTAGCGGCGATGTGTCGGTAGGGCGCATGGACTCGCGGATACGATGGGCCATGAACCAAGCCGTCTTATAGGTGACTGCAATGGTCCGGTGCAGTTGATGGGCGCTGATGCCCTTTTTACTGCTGGCCATCAGACGATAGGCCAAAACCCACTTGTTCAGCGGGACATGGCTGCTTTCCATGACCGAGCCAGTGGTCACTGTGAATGAGCCGTTGCAGCTATTGCAGTGGATTAAGCCGGGTCGGTGGCTCTTTCCGCTGAGTCGGTAAACCTTATCCAACTCGCCGCAATGCGGGCAGGTCGGGCCATCCGGCCAGCGGATCGCCTCTAAATGCTCGCGAGCTTTGGTTTCATCGGTGAATACGGGGTCTGTTAGGTTTATAGTCATAACTAAGTTCCTTTTCTGCAAGGAAACCTAGCACAAGTGGCTACCTATGTCAAAGGGATAATCGCCAAGCGTTCCCATAAGGCCGTTTAGTGGCCGATTTTGAATCCTGAGTGGCTTGATTTGGAACCGATTGTCGGCCTTGCGTGACGTAGTGCTGACGAACCGATCTGTCTCCTAAATCTCGATCTGCCGCCCGACTTCCAAGAAATTCTCCGAAGGAATATTGAACAGGTCTACCGCCCGCACCGAATTGCGGAACATCAACGTGAACAGGCGCAGGCCGGCGCGCACCAGCCAGCTGCGCCGTTTGGAGCAGACCACGGCGTCCCGGGCACCAAAATAGACCGCGTCTTCGAGGTCGATCGGACACCCGCGATCTTTTGCCTGCCGCAAGGCGGCGGGAATATCAGGCACCTGGACGAATCCGAAGTGCACGGTGATGTGCCAAAATCCTTCGGCGAGCTTTGCTAGCTCGATGCGGTCGCGAGGCGCAACGCGCGGGATATCTTCGAATTTCACCGTCAGCGCGATCGCGGTCTCGTACAGCGCTCTCATCTGCGCGACGTGCTGCCATGAGACCATAACGATGAACACCAGCGTGCCGAACATAAGCGGGATCCAACCGCCCTCCTGAATTTTGAACAGATTGGCCGAGAAGAACGCAAAATCGACAGCGAGAAACAGGCCGCTCGTGGCCAACGCCAGTGCCGCCGGCCAGCGCCAGCGGTCGCGCATGACATTGTAAAGCAGCGCGGTCGTCAGCAGCATGGTGGTCGAAACAGCGGTGCTATAGGCACCCGCCAGGCGATCCGAACTGCCGTAGCTGACGGTGAGCATGACCGTCAGCACCATCATCGTCCAGTTCACGAACGGCACGTAGATTTGCCCGTATTCGTCCGAGGAGGTCTGGCGGATCCGCACACCCGGGAACCAGCCGAGCTGCATTGCTTGACGGGTCAGTGAAAATGATCCCGTGATGATCGCCTGGCTGGCGATGATCGTGGCAATGGTGGCAAGCCCCACCAGCGGATAGATCGACCATGACGGTGCCAGCCGGAAGAACGAATTGCCGTCCATTGCCGGATCGCCGAGGTAGAGTGCGACTTGCCCGGCATAATTGAGCAGCAGCGCCGGCAGCACGAGCCCGTACCAGGAGGTGCGGATCGGATTGCGGCCGATGTGGCCCATGTCGGCATACATCGCTTCGCCGCCGGTCATCGCCAGAAAGACCCCGCCGAGCACGGCGACCCCGCTCCAGCCGTGTCCCGTCAGCAGCGCGATCCCGTAGCGCGGATCGACAGCGGCGATCACCGCTGGATAGCGGAAAATGCCGGCAACGCCCAGCACGGCGATGACCACGAACCACAGCAGCATCACCGGCCCGAACGCCTTGGCGATCTGCGCGGTGCCGCGGCTCTGGATGACGAACAGGACGAACAGAATAGCGACCGCAATCGAGACTACGTGCGGCTTGAACACATCGGTTGCGACGTTGAGCCCTTCGAGGGCGCTCAATACCGAGATTGCCGGCGTGATGATGCCGTCGCCGTAGATCAGCGCCGCACCGAACAGCCCCATGACGATAAGGACGCGCCGGCCTTCGGACCTGTCCCTTCCGAAAACGTCATCCGGAAATCAATCTGGACTATATCCGGTTCAAATTCCCTGTTCTTGCGTACGAGGTCAGGTCAGTGTGGCATCCCACGGTCCGGACTACTAAAGTAGCCGGACAGGTGGTACCGAGCCGGGATCTCCAATGGCAAATTCTGCGAGATTCCGCGATTGGGCGGAACTGCCCAGTCTCAGCCGTCAACGCAAGCGGGCCGGGGCAGTCGACTACGCGCGGGCTCTTGAGCCACGTCTGAGTGCTTTCATTGCATTCAGGGACGCGGAGGCCGATTTTATCGCCGACGTTCTCGACGGAATTCCATACGCGGCGAAAGACATATTTTTCACGCCCGATCGGCGCCCGACCGGCGGCTTGGCAAAATCGCTTTTGAAATCACCGCCGTGCCATGCCGACGTGTTGCGATGTATGGATGCTGCGGGAGGCTTTTGCGTCGGCTATACCTCGATGACGGAACTCGCTTACGAACCCTCCGGCTACAACGCGGTGTATGGGCGAGTAAAGAATCCATGGGATCTTGATTTTATCTCCGGCGGTTCGTCGTCCGGTTCGGCGGCCGCAGTCGCGAGCGGATCGGTGATCATCGCGCTCGGTTCCGACACTGGCGGCTCACTCCGGATCCCGGCGCACGCCTGCGGCGTGACTGCCTGGAAGCCCACCTGGGGGTTAGTGCCAACCGCAGGGGCAATGGCGCTGGCGCCATCGCTTGATACGATCGGTCTCCTGTCGCGCAGCGCGCGGGATATGAG
>Ga0209048_10003143_pt1 | contig 16182 bp, 15 predicted proteins | sample FrelakmetCRP12CR_FD_187146 | JGI IMG/M metagenome (GOLD analysis project Ga0209048, IMG submission 187146) | Freshwater lake sediment microbial communities from the University of Notre Dame, USA, for methane emissions studies - CRP12 CR (SPAdes)... | ecosystem: Environmental > Aquatic >... | reverse complement strand
GCTCTCGGCGTGGAAAAATTCGGCTGGTATGTGACTGCCACCGGCTTTCTGCAATTCATCGGCATTTTTTCCGACTTTGGTTTCATTGTCACTACGGCCAACATGCTGTCCGAACCCAAGTTCGACAAACAAAAACTGATAAACAATCTGTTCACCTGGCGCTTTGTCACCGCCCTGTTTTTTCAACTGCTCGCTCCGCTCATCATCCTTTTCTTCCCTTACCCCTATGAGGTAAAACTGGCCGTGGCCATCACCACCGTGTCATTTTTCTGCATTTCTATCAACAATGTGGCCGTGGGCTGGTGCCAGACGAATCTGAAAATGATCATCCAGACTGTGGGAGAAATAATCGGGCGGATTGTACTGGTTGCCGGCCTGATATTAATTTTTAAAAACAATTACGGCTTCCTGCCCATGATGGCCATGATGACTCTGGCCCAGATCGCCTACACTTCTTATTTATGGATCCGCGGGCCGAAAGTAAATTTTGCCATCGACCGGGCCATATCAAAAGAAATTTATCATAAAATCTGGCCCACGGCCGTCACTGTGATTTTCAACACCTTTTATTTGCAGGGCGACAGGGTGATTCTGCCGCTTTACGCGTCGCAGACGGATGTCGGCCTCTACGGCGCCGCCTACCGCGTGCTCGATATCGTCACCCAAAGCGCGGCCATGATTATGGGTATTATGATGCCGCTCGTCACCTTTGCCTGGTCGCGCCAGCTGGTGGAAGAATTCAAAAAAAGATACCAAACCAGCCTGGATCTGGTATCGCTGTTTTTAATGCCGATGATGGTCGGCGTTATTGTCCTGGCAAAACCAATAATGACCCTCGTGGCCGGAAAAGATTTTGCCGGTTCCGCGCCGGTTATTCAGATTCTGGCCATCGCAATTTTTGGCCTGTCATTCGGCAATATTTTCGGCTACATCGCGCTGGCCATCAACCGCCAGCGGCAGGCGATCTGGATTTATGCCGGCGACGCCGTGCTGACCACTATCGCCTATTTTATTTTCATCCCCCGCTTTGGCATTTATGGCGCCGCTCTGGTTACGGTTTTTTCCGAATTCTTTGCCGGCATGGCCCTGATGCTCCTGGCCAACCACTATTCCAAATTCGTACCCAGTTATAAAACGCTGATAAAAATTCTGCTGGCCAGCGGCATCATGGGCGCGTCTGTCTATGCCCTTCAGCCCTTGAATATTATTGCATCTATCGCCGCGGGCATCTTCATTTACGGCGCCCTGGTCCTGCTTACCAAAACTATTTCCAAAGAAACTATCAAAGAAGTACTCTCCCACACCCGCGCCTGATTGTGCCTGTTTGTTAAATCTGATAAAATATACGTATAAATCCTAACTGTAAAGCGTTTAGCGCTTTGCGCATCATGCTTATGGAATTCGCAAAAATCCGCAACATCCTTTTTATCTCCCTGCTGGCTATAGTCACACTCGTTTTTATTTTTATTCTAAAGCCGATTTTTTATCCGATTTTCTGGGCCGCGGTTATTGCCAGCATCGTTCATCCTCTCTATGAAAAGCTGAGAAAAAAAATCAAATCAAACAATCTGAGCGCGGCTATTACCTTAACCGGGGTCATCCTGGTAATAATTATCCCCCTTACCGGCATCAGCAGTTTGCTGATAAAACAATCCATTGATGTGTATGACGAATTCGGCAATGGCAGCAGTCAGATAAATACAAACATCCAGAAAGCTCTGAGTTGGGTCAAGCAAAGTTCGGTGGCCGGCACAATTCACCTGAACGAGGGCGTCTGGGTAGACAGAATTTCCCAAATCGCCAGCTCATTTACCTCCTTTATTCTGCAGGGAGTGAAAAACTTAACGGAAAATTCGTTAATTTTTATATTTGAGTTCGTCATCATGGCTTATACGCTTTTCTACTTTATCCGCGATGGTGAAAAATTCCTGCGTAAAATAATGTACCTGTGCCCTCTCGGCGACAATCACGAAGTGATGTTTTACAATAAATTTACCTCCACCGCCCGCGCCACTTTAAAGGGATCGCTGGTAATCGGCATCGTGCAAGGATTAATCGGCGGCCTGCTTTTCTATTTTGTCGGCATTAAGGGCGCTCTTATCTGGGGACTGGTGATGATGGCCCTGTCAATTTTGATCGGATGCTATCTGGTCTGGGTGCCGGCGGGAATAATCATGCTTTTACTCGGCAATTTATGGCAGGGCATTGCCATACTGGCGGTGGGAGTGCTAATTATCAGCACGATAGACAACATCATCCGCCCCTGGCTGGTGGGCAAAGACACGCAAATGCATCCGCTTCTGGTTTTTCTTTCCACTTTGGGCGGAATACTGGTGTTTGGCCTGACCGGTTTTATTATCGGCCCGGTAATTACTTCTTTGCTCATGGCTTTTTGGGAAATGTACGAGCATTATTATAAGACCGAACTTGATAATAATTAATTAAATTAAAACAAAACACCCCGACTAAGTCGGGGTGTTTTTTTATCTCTTTTAAATTTCCGTTGACGAACGGCCTCTTAAAAGAAACCCCGTGATATGAAAGCCACACGGGTATGGCTGGAATGAACTACTGGGCCAGCTTCTGCTTGAGCGCCTTCAGCTGGCGTTTATTGGCCGAGCCTTGCAGTGTTTCGGCGTGAGGAACCAGCTCCTTCCATAATTCTACGGAACCTTCACGCAGCAGCTTGTTGAGAAGCAGGCGTTTCTCTGCTGCCTGCCAGGAATCCCAGACGCCCAGGACAAGTCCGACCACATACGCGTTCATCGGCATGCTGCGGACAATTTGAGCGGGCTCGTAACCTTCCTCCAGCCGGCTGATGAGACTGCAATCCTCGGACTGATTCCTGCCCCAGGGAAAATGCATCAGGGCATGCTTCAGGGCGCCCGGTTTGTCCAACTCCACTGTTTCCGGAATACCCTGCTGCAGGTCGAGGATCTCCTGTGCCTTCACAAAGGCGGAATTTTTTACCTTGCCCCGTTCTTTGGCGGACAGGATTACTATCTCTGCCCAAGGGCCGATGTCGGTGTACCGGTACTTCTTTACGGGCAGGAACAAACGCAGGCGGTTCAGCGTCCGCTCCCACATCTGCAGGAGCAGAGCTTTTTCATCCTCGGTAGGCGCGGTGGCCAGACTGGCCAGATGCCTCCGGATTGCAATGCGGGCTGAATTCTGGAATTCCAGGGTATCCATTATGCCCGCAAACTTCTGAAGCGTCCGCCAGGAAAGGTAAGGCTTGCCTGCCCCCCATCCCCGAAGTAGCAGGCTTATGGAGAGAGTGGTGAGCAGCATCTCCAGCGTTATGTCCGCCGAAGTCTGGAGGAGAAAATCAGACGGCACGGCCTTGAGGCCGAAAGCCGAAACGATTTCCTTCCAGGGCAGGTGCTTCTTGGAGACGCTCAGCTCCCGTCTGTAGGCGGAAATGAGCATCTCCATTCTGCTAATATCGCTGGCGCTGGAAACCATCTCCATCGCCGCCTGCCAGGGATTGGTGCGGGCATCGCGGATCACCAGCGCCCGGACAAGTTCGTCGCTTGGCTCCTGGACATAGGCAATGTTGATGATGGCTCCATCGATTTCGCGGCTGGCGGACACAAACTGCGCCATGCGTTTCTGCCGGAATTCCAGAAAATCGGCGCGCAGCCTGTCAATCCGCTTCAGAGCGTTTTCGCACAACTGGCGCGGGTCCTCTCCGAAGAGAATGGCGGCCGCGAATTCCAGGTTGCCCCTGCTCCTAATCTCCAGTTCAATGGAAACGAGGGTGGCAAGGTACTGGCAAAGCTTGAGCGCTTCGCCGATTGCTGCCGGGTTCATCTGGAACTTCTGGCAAAACGGCTGAAACAGCCCTGCCATCTTGTTGGAGAGCTCCTGTCTGCGGGCGGGATAAAGGATCTTGTGGTGCACCCCAAAGGCGACCACCCGATCCAAGAAACTGCTGACTTCGCTTTTTCTTGGGACCAGCTGCTCGCTCATTGGACACCTCTTTCAAGGTACGTTTTCCATAAAAAATCAGCAAAGCCTTGCCGGTCTTTTATTGAAAACATACAAAGTGGGTGGGTGCGAAAGGCGTTTTGCCATCCGCACCCACCCTGTCAAAAAACGGGACCGGCGCCGGGGATGCTACTCCTCGTCGTCGATATCCTCGTCGTCGTCCTCCCCCTCCTCTTCTTCGTCCGCCTTGTCCTCGGGCAGCCAGATCTCCTGGATCATGATGCCGCGGACGCTGGCCACGCGCAGAAGCTCGGCGGCATCCTCATCCCCCTCCAGGTCAGCCACTTCCTGAAGAAGCGACTGGCCGTCCGAGGAGTTGAAGAAGTCGTTCACGCCCGAACACCTCGGGTCGGTTTCGACCACCAGGGTGTAGGCGATCTGCAGCAGGCGGTCGTTGTAATTGCTGGAATGCATATCCGGATCCCTTTCGAAGAGTTCCCGGATAAGCTCGGCGTCCAAGTGCTCGGCCGTGGAGCTGTAATTCCCGGCCTCTCCGCGCACCATGGAAAGCACGGCGTAGATGTCGCCGGCCTCGATCATGGCGCGCAGCGTTTCCGCCTGGTCGCGCCCGGTCTCTTCCAGCGACCTTTCCAGCCTGCGGCCGGAAACTTCCGCCACGTGGTCGGCATCGGCCACCTCGGCAGAGTCAACTGCCTGCTGAAAGGCGGCTGAGATGACCATGGCCCGCGCCGGCGCCGGCAGGGCGAGCAACATCTTGCCTGCGTCCTGCACTGAGGTCGGCCCGGCCAACAGGGCGTTGCGCACGTCCAGTGTGGTCAGGGCCGTGGACGGGGAAACCGTAGCGGCCGGCACCTCGCCGGGCTGTGGCGCCTTACAGCTCTTCGCCGCGGCCTTTTTCTTCTTAGCCACGGAAGCGAACAACACGTTGCGCAGTTTGTCCTCTGCTATCAGGCGGGAGGACAGGTAGCAAGCATCCAGCAGGAGCACGTTGTAGGACTTATTGTCCGCGAACATGGCAAGCATGTCGCTCACCGCTCCCGCGTGGGTGATCTGCCGGTTCAGACGTTCCCAGAAATCATCCGGGAACTCGCCGTCCTGCTCCACCGCGTGGCGGAGCAGGATGCGGCCGGCAAACTTGATGTTGAAGAACTGCGGCCCGACCGCCGCCAGAACCGCGCCGAGTAGGCTGGGTCCGAGGGCGGCGATGTGGTCTGCGCTGCCCCGCAAATACTGCAGAGCCCGCTCGCGGCCCTGTGAGATCTGTTCGCCGGGCGACGGCGATTTCTCACCGGGCACCCGGCGCAAATCGGCGAAATCGGACTGCGCATCCTCTAAAAGAACACCATGGTCGGCCATCATTTCACGCCTTTCCTTTCAACCGCGAAAGCGCGGTCGAAGAAATCCTTTACCGCTCCCATGGCGCCGGATGACAGGGTCACTCCCGCGCTCTGGCCATAGCGGCGCCGTTTGTTCGGATCGCTGAGCGTCTCATACGCTTCCGTAATCAGCCGGAAGTGAGCTGCCGCTTCCTGATTGCCGGGGTTGAAATCGGGATGGTACTGGAGCGAGAGCCTTCGGTAAGCCCTCCTGATCTCCTCCGGCTCGGCATCCGGGGAGACGCCAAGCAACTCGTAAAAATCCATATTTCTGCCCCTTTCTAAGGGTTTGTTTGACGACTGGTTTATCAATGTACGACTTGTTTATTTAACATAATATTATTGCTTTGTCAAGTTTAAGCCTAAATAAATATACAAAAAGAGGCGACTTGCGTCGCCCCCTACTTCGTTGCGGGGCCCGGACTTGAACCGGGAACCTCAGGGTTATGGGCCCTGCGAGCTGCCAATTGCTCTACCCCGCTATATACACAAAAACGCTGTAGTGCGTTCTGTGAGCGGTAGACCGGATTCGAACCGGCGACCTTCTCCTTGGCAAGGAGACGTTCTAGCCAACTGAACTACTACCGCATAGTCTTGCAAACAATATGATATCTTTAAAAAAATATTTTGTCAACATATTTAAATCAAAAAGCCCGGCATAATGCCGGGCTTTTTCTATAATAAAGATTATTCCCGGTTATATGTGCCCATCAGGGAAAAGAAATCGACCACATGGCCGTTCATCGCCTTTTCCAGATCTTCTTTTTTAGCGGTGCTGAGCAAATCAATAATTTTATCCAAAGCATATATCTTAAATTCGTATCTATGCAAAGCTGCCTTTGGCGGACAGGGACCGTCATAACGCAAATTACCGAAATCATTAGTGCCTTGAATTGCCCCGGCTGGAAAACTGTTCTCAGGCAATGTATTAAGATTGGGCGGCATGTTCCACATTACCCAATGCGACCATATTTTACCCGAGGCATCGGGATCGTCCACAATAATCGCCAGACTTTTGGCCGTGCTGGGTACATTATGGATATTTAACGGCGGATTAATATTCTCGCCGTCGCAGGTAAATTGGCGTGGAATTTTTTCCATGGCATTGAAGGCCGGGCTGTCTGCTTTCATATTTTGTTTTAAATTAGTCACTGTTTCCGATTGGGGCTGGGGCTGGCCGCAACCCGCGCCCAAAAAAACTGGCGCCGATGCGCAAAAAAATAAAACAGCCAGGACGCATTTACTTTGCATAAAAAAAATTACTTTGACAGGCGGAAGGTCACGGATACGGTGGCGGTAATTTCCTTCTCGCGCGTGCTCAGATCATAAGTTCCATAATCGGAAAAATCAGTGGAGTTCGGCTGGGTGATCTGAATCACGCCGGTGCGTGCACTCATTAAATCCCCCACCTTCACGCCGGTTCCGGAAGCGATTGCCTCTGCGCGCTGTTTGGCATCCTTGGTGGCATCGGCAAACAACTGCGGCCTCAACTCATTGATTTTAGTATAGAAATATTCGGTGCGCTGAAAATCCAGAACAATTCCCTGGTCAATCAATTTTTTACTTTCATTGGCAAGTTTTTCCATGGTGTCGATATTGGTATTCTCGACATGCACTTCCTGGCGCACGATATAACCGATGACATTTTGCGTGTAGCCATACCCGGGCAGCTGCTCATACACCGCCTCGGTCTGCACCGGCAAGAAAGTAACCTGCGCTTCGGTGATGCCATATCCTTTTATAAAACTTTTCACTTTATTCACATCCGCCTCCGACTGCTCCAGAATGGATTTCAAATTGGTTAAATCCGCGCGCCGGCTGAACCCGGCGGTCCATTTAGCCAGATCAGAGGATACGCTTTTCTTTACCGAGCCGGTGACGGTCAGGCCGCCATTACGGCTTTCGGCCGACTGCTTGCCATAGGAATATAATCCTCCGAAAATGCACAGGCCCAGGACCAGAGCCGCCGCCACTAATGTCCAGCTGCTTTTGTTGTCCATATTAAAAAATTAATAATGATGATTGCTGATATTTTATCCTGTAATACAAATATTAGCAAACAAAAAAGCCCCGCCTAACGGGGGCTTCATTTTTATTCTGCTTCTTCCGCGTGTTCATGGCCGCACTTGCAGCCTTCTTCGCCGCCGACGCACTCCTCGCAACCTTCCTCGCCGCAATCGCACTTCTTTTTAGCAACCTCATCCTCATAACCGACTTCCGCGGTCATTAATTCATTGAAGTCTATCATAAATTTATGATTATTCTTCTTAATGGCAGCATTATACAGGCAGGGCCGCGTTCTGTCAAGAAATGGCAACAAAACAAAAACAGTCCTTTGCCGGGCCGTTTTATTATAACAGGTTATAATCCCATCATGGCGCCAAAAGAAATAATGGCATGCGCCAGGCCCACCAGGATCAGCAGGGCCACAAATAATTTATGCGTTTTCACCGACACTTTGCCTTTATAGGCTAAATTACCTAAGACCGCCGTTACTAAAAGTAATAATAAGGTCAGCAGGCCACCGTACATCATCAACGGTTTTCCCAAAATCGGATAAAAAGCGATTTGCGCGAACATATTATTGGACAATTATGGTTGCTTTCATGCTCGGGTGAATTTGGCAGTGGTAACCAAATGTCCCCGCTTTATTGAAAGTGTAATTGTAAGTCTGGCCGGTATAAAGAACATCCGATTTCAAATCCGGCTGATCCGCCGCATCCGCCGCAATCTGATGAGGAACACCGTCATCGTTTGTCCATGTGACCGTTGTACCCACTTTTACATTAATGACACCGGGAGAAAAAGCAAAATTATTAATGGTTATCGCGCCAGCCTGCGAATTTTCTGATGGCGTCGATGCGGGCAAGTCGGCGCCGGCCTGATTCTGAGTTTGCGCCGGCTGCTGTAATTTGCCGACATCTTGCGGCTGGACCGGCGATTGGGTGCAGCCCACGCCCATAAATATCAAAACACAGGCCGATAAAATAATAAAAAGTTTGTTATTCATACTATCTCGGCTTAATATTTATACTGATATTTTATCAAATTTTATAGCACCACGCCATCCCTGTTTTCCTCATTTGTCGCCGGCAAAATATAAACATTACATCTATGATATTCATCTTCCCCCACATATTCCGCCTGACCGTCAAGAATCGCCTCCATCTCCCGGCACAACCGGCAGCCGTCATCGCCCTGCGGACATTTAAAGCGGTTTAACTGGCGCGCCAATTTTATCTGTTTGGCAATTTCCAGAACCCTGATTTTTGATTCTTCCAGATCGGGCAATTTTTTTGCCACGATTTCGTCGCTGCTGTCCAGATACCAATATCCGGCGCCATTCACTTTTCTTTTCTGGCAGTTATGCACCAGCAAATGATAAATCGGCAGCTGCAGAGAATCGTCCTGCTCATCCGCCTTGCCGGTCTTAAAATCAATAATATTCACACTGTCGGTTTCCGGCAGATATTCCAGCCAGTCAATTTTTCCGCATAAGATAATATTGTCTTCCTCCGACAGCCAAAAAAACGGCAGGTCCATCTGCATTTTTACGGCCAGACGGCCCAGTGGTCCGGGATTGTTCATTACCCGGCGCATCATTTCCTGCGCCCGCTGTTTGTATTTGTATTCCGTTTCCTCGCTGTAAAATCCGCCTTTTTTGCCTTTCACTTTTTCCCAGGCGCGGTCCAGCTTCACCATCAGCGGTTCGGCAAAACGAGTGTCTTTGGGCAAAACCGAAAGCGACTCCAGCACTTCATGCACGGCCTGGCCGAGCGCCAGAGGCGGCGCCGTTAATTTTATCTTACGGTTCGTCTCCGGATCGCGGTAAACATTTTTCAGATAATAGGCGCGCGGACAGCGCAAGAAATCGGAAATGGAGGTGTGCGAAACCCAAACGGCCGTGTATTTATCGGGCATAATATTTTTTACAACAGAATCTTATCATTACCGGCCCGTCTTGTCCATAAAAATAAAACGAGCTCCGAAAAGCTCGTTGGCACCCCCTTTCCGCCCCGCCCGTGGCAGGGCTAAAAAACAACATGGCTGATCACCGGATAGCAACGGCTCTCCGGCATTTCCGGACCCTGGTACGGATCGTCCAGGACAAAGCGCACCATCAGGTCGCGGAATTGCTGGCCAAGCTTGATCTCCTTGGCAATCACGGCTTCCAGAACAAAGCGGTCCTTCACGTGCATCAGATACATCTCACCGGAGCCGTCGCGCAGCAGCATCTTGTCGGGTTCGGCCAGGTGCAGATTGCTGCAGCGGACGTATCCGACCGAACGCTCCATGGCCGTGCCGGCCGGCACGTACGCACTGTGGCTGCCGGCAGACAATGCCAGTTGGGGAAAGAGCTCCCGCACGCTGCCGAAGGTAAACGGCTGCACCAGCCCGAGCAGATTCTGCGCGGGCATGGGCGAGGTGATGACACTGTAGTGCGAACCGTCTAGCACCAGCACGTCTTCAGGGTGTGTTGGCCGCCGGTGCGCCAGAGGGATGTCGCCGTAGCCGTCGAACTCCACCCGCGCGCCCGGATACCATGCCCGGCGCACATACGCTTCGTCATGGCCGAGCGAATCGTACGGCAGGTCCTCGTTGGGAAACAGCCGCGGCCTGATCTGCCGCCAGGCGCGGCCGCACTGCACTAGCAGTTCCGTGCCCAGTACGTGCGCCCGCACGCGGAAATGCGAAAGTATCACGCCGATCATCGTCCGCCTCCTATGTCTTTAGCCTTTTTACCGGCTTTTGTCTTAAAAACAACAATCATAGGAGCTTAACAGATAAATTATGCACAGTCAACTGTTTGCGCCCGCTTGACAGGTGAACAATCGTTCACCTATAATACGATTATAATAAAAACCAAAAATATGCCCGCAAAATACCTGCAACATTTTGTAAAATTCTACAAAGCCCACAAGCGCCTGCCCACCTACCGCGAGCTGATGCAGGCGGCCAAGCTCAAATCCACCAATGCCGTGCATAAAATCGTGGCCAAGCTGGCGGAGGAAGGATATTTGTCCCGCGACGCCAGCGGCAAAATCGCGCCCGGCCGCCGGTTTTTGCAGCTGCCCCTCCTGGGCGAAGTGACTGCCGGCTTCCCCTCGCCTGCCGAAGAAGAACTGGTGGACACCATGAGCCTGGAAGAATATCTGATCAACCGGAAAGAAGCGACCTATCTTCTGAAAGTGCAGGGCGACTCCATGATTGACGCCGGCATTATGCCCGGAGATATCCTTTTGGTGGAGCGCGGGCGCGAAGCCAAGGAAAACGATATCGTGGTGGCGGAAGTGGACCATCAGTGGACGCTGAAATATTTCCGCCGCAAAGGCCAGCAGGTGACTTTGGTGCCGGCCAACAAAAAATACAAAACCATTTATCCGCATGAAGAATTAAAAATCGCCGCCATCGTGGTGGGGGCGGTCAGAAAATACAAAAATTGATATGTTCGCTTATTCGTCATTGCCCAAAGCCATACTGCACATCGACGGCGATGCGTTTTTTGCCTCCTGCGAACAGTCCCGCCGGCCGGAGCTGGCCGGCAAACCGGTGGTCACCGGCAAGGAGCGCGGCATCGCCTCCTCCATGAGCTATGAAGCCAAGGCGCGCGGAGTCACGCGCGGTATGCCGTATTTTGAAATTAAAAAAGTCTGCCCGGAGGCAATATTTCTGCCATCCGATTATGAAACCTACAGCCTGCTTTCCAAACGGCTCTACGCCATCGTGCGCCGATATACCAATGTCGTGGAAGAATACGGTATCGACGAATGTTTTGCCGACATCACCGGCCTGCGCCGCACGCATAAAATGGGATACATACAAATCGCGAAAAAAATTAAGCGCGAACTTGATGCGGAATTGGGTTTTACTTTTTCCGTCGGCCTCGCCCCAAGCAAGGTGCTGGCTAAAATCGGTTCCAAATGGAAAAAACCTTCTGGCCTGACCACCATCACCACCCGCGACCGCTGGCTTTTCCTGGATAAATACCCGGTGGAAAAAGTCTGGGGCATCGGTCCGCAGACCACTGCATATCTAGCCAAACAAAAAATTTTCACGGCCGGGGATTTTGCCCGCGCCAATGAATGGTGGATAAAAAACAATCTTACCAAGCCGTTTTGGGAAATCTGGCAGGAATTAAACGGAGCTTCGGTCCTGCCTCTGGCCACTGAAGAGAAATCTTCCTATTATTCCATTCAAAAATTCAAAACCTTCACTCCCCCGGCCACGGACCCGGAATTTATCTTTTCGCAATTGTCAAAAAATATAGAAAACGCCTGCATCAAGTTGCGGCGCCACAAACTGATGGCCAAAGACGCTTTTATCATCTTACGGACGCAAGATTTTCACGACCGCGGGGCGGAAATACAATTCGCCAAAAGCACCAGCCGGCCCGATGAAGTAATCACCGCCTGCCGTGAAGTGTTTTCCAAGCTTCTGCGTCCCAATCAGCAATACCGCGCCACCGGCATTGTGCTCACCGGCCTGACATCGGCCGTGCTCCAGCCCGACTTATTCACCTCCATGGCGCAGGTGCAAAAAATGGTACGCCTCTATGAAGGTGTGGATGAAATCTCCGCCAAATACGGCAAACACACCGTCTTTCTCGGATCAAGTTTTAAGGCCCAGCAATTCGGTGCCCACCAAGGGGAGCGCGGCGACGCGCCCGAACGCGCCAAAAATTTCCTGTTCGGCGAAACCGGACGGCAGCACATTGATATTCCGATGCTTCTCGCCGGGGTATAAATTACGGACAATAAAAATACTGCGGTCAAAGCCGCAGTATTTTATTCCGCACATTTGCCCTCGCATAGAAAAGCGGCTAGTAGATAACCACAGCTCTTTTATCAAGTACTCCCCAATTTTTTAAAAAATCCGCAACCTTCAATCTAATTTCGCCGTAAATCGGATCCAGGAGAATCATTAATTTTGGATTATCCGATTGGCCGGTAAAACCGATTAAAGTCCGGGCGTGTTCATCCAGCTTGGCATTGATGACTTGCCCTTCGGGAGTTTTCCAGGAAATATCTTCGCCCTTGCCAACTACACCCCAGACCACCACCGGATTGTTATTAGTTAGTTCCGTTATCAAATCATTAACGGTTGCGTTGGTAATAATTTTAGCCGCCCGGTATTTAATCGCTAAATTATAAATTGGTTTTTCATAAACTCCGTAGCCGGTGTCGGGCATGATGCCGTCGATATTGCCGACAAAACCCGAATTCGGATCGCCCCAGATATTGTCATTATGGCGGGGACCCGGGTCAGATATCGACAATTGCTGAATAAGTTCTTTTTCCGTCACAGTTGCTCCTTTATAGTTTAAAGCCATCAGCAAGGAAGCAACTTCGCAGGAAAGTGTGTGCTCCTGGCGGTGGTAAGGGACAGCCAGCTTAACAGCCGGTTTAATCGGTATGATACGCACGGCTTCGTAATAAACTTTTTTAACCACATTTTCTTCTCCTTTGGGATCGTCAAACGTAAATTCATACACAATCCAGGTGATGAAAAAAACGATTATTAATATCAGCCCCAAGAGCACGATTTTTTTATTTATTTTAATCATAACAACACTTTAATGATGTTAGAACTTCGTTTCTCCATCCAAATATTTAATGGAGATATAGCCATCACTATTAACTTTAGCAATATCGTCAGGCAAACTGAACCCGGGAAAAACTGACTTGTAAGTTTCTAATTTGTAAGGCGTTTTAATCCAAACATTTTCACCCTCTCTGCTCTCAATATACCCGTCAACGCCGATTTCAACTTTGCCTATTTTTGTGGCAACAACATAAGTTGGATTAATTCTACCGGTGGCAAAACCGCCTCTAAAATATTTTTTAATTTCCAAACCTTTTTCAATCGTTGTCCTTAAATACTGAATTCCCTTCACGGGTTCGCAATGAAATAAGTAATAAATCTCAATCCCCAGTAGTCTGATTTGTCTGAATAAATCCATCAAAACCTCCGCATTATCGTTGATATTCCTTAATAACACGGTTTGATTATATAGACGTAAGGATGATTTGGTAAGTTTGGTTATTGCTTTTTTAGATTCATCCGTTATTTCGGCGGGGTGATTAAAATGAGTGGCGATTTCAATCGGTCTCATATTTTCCAGGTCGTGGTATTTCAGGAGCATTTTCACAAGCCGGCCGGTAATTCTGTCTGGATCATACATTATAGACCTCGTACCAATCCTTACGTCTTGAACATGCTTAATCTTCCTAAGGTTTGATAAAATATATTCCAACCGTTTCAGGTCCATAAGCGGATCGCCGCCGGTGACCAACACTCCTTTTAATCTTTTATCATTCTTTATATATTGTAATGCCTTATCAATATTTTTATAGCTCATCGGCACTTCACTGCGTTTTTCATAAAATTTTCTAAAACAAAAACGGCAGTAAGAAGGACACTGATTAAACGGCATGATTATACAGCGGTCAATATACATTCTTTCAAAACCAGGTATTCCCGTGTCCATTACTCCAACCCAAGGCAGCTCTTCGCCTGTTTGCTGAAGTTCGTTAATATCGGGCAGAAACTGCAAAGCAATGGCAGGTGATTTTTTGCACAACCCGATAAGAAAATCAGTTAGTCTGACTGGCATGCTTTCTATGATTCTCTGCATTTCTTTTCGCTGATTATCCGGCACCTTTATACCAGTCATTTTTTCTAACTGACCAATGGAATTGACAATATTAATTTTTGACATTTTGTTGCAAAAATAAAATTTATTTATCAACATTTCCTGAAGAAATATTAACACATTTCATTTGGATTTGCGGTAACTTTAGTTATTTACTGAAGAGCTGCGAAAACTTTAGTTTTATAACGCCAAAAAGATAGATAATCTCAAGAATACCAACGGTGTTAACAACAAGGAGTATTACGAACCACCAAGCATGGCCCCGTCGTCCTGAATGCCACAAGGCAAGTCCTTTCCAAAAAATACTCCATAATACCAATAGAGGCAGGAGTGATGCGTATGGAAGAATCCACGCAGTAGAGTTCGTCATATAATTATATTGATGCTTATATTTATATACCTGATTTTAGACGGTTTTGTGTTTGATAAGGTCTCATTTCCACCGATAAAGATGCACCGCTATATACATTGCCAGCATACCCAACAAAAAACCGAAGGAACCTAATTCCACACTTTTTTGCTTTGCCCCTCCGCCAACATACAAAACAATGCAGTTAAAAAGCACGAGGACGATGATAACACTAACTACATATAGACTCAAAGGATATTTTTTCATATCTTCATATTACCAAAAAATAATCAAAAAAGCGACAGCTGGTTTTGCTCCCCACTATGGACAGACAAAAAAATTCCGCTCATTTAGATAAAACAAAAAATCCCTTAATTAGGGATTTTTTGTACTTTATCTATTCACTTCCGCTAAATGGATAAATAAGGCGTCCCAGGAGTGGAGAAAACAGACGCCCCGTACTTTTCCCGCTGGCGAGAACACGTTTCGCGGCTTTTCTGCCGCGTAGTTGTCGCGATGTCGTCGCTTCTTTGCTTGTCCTTGCGAACGAGCGCGTGGTCAAGATTTTGTGCTTTTTCAGGGCACTGGTCTTAATCACAGAAGTTACGAACCGTGCAACAACGCCTTCTCTAGTCTCATTTTGCAGAAACAGCGCATCTCTTTCAGCTTGCACCGAGGAGATTGTTGTTCTGTTGGCGAGTTTTACCCCGCCATGAGATTATTGGCCGCGCTCTGCTTGCCAACCTTCTTTTTCCCGCCTTCGCTTTCGCGTTGACGAGTCAAGTTGGCTGGTCAGCTTGCGTGACCGCGAGTTTGTCCCTCTCCAGACTGTTTTGTCCGCTCTCCCGAAGGAAAGCAGGCGCCTTGGCCGGACTTGCGTCCAACCAAGAAACAATCAAGAGATTGACTTCGTACAGAGACTTCTTTTTCCTCACCCCTGGGAATTAGTCGCTCCGTTTCCAGAGCTTCTTTTTTCCAGAGAATACCCGGGACGCCTTGCAACGAACAAATTTCTTGTTCGCTTCAAGCTGTCCCTGGCATTCATCTTTTTAATGAGCGTGATTAGCATTTTACTCCCATACCCAAACCGCGTCAAGCGATGGATGTGGATAACTTTTTAATTTATTTTACCCTGCCGTGCTACTCACTATATTTTCATAAACAAAAACAACCCAGATTAATGGGTTGCTTTTGGATTTGCCGGAACTTTGAGTGTCCGGCTGAACTCCTTCGCCCCGCAGAAAGCGTGGCGGATGTCCCGGAACGGGACTGGTTGAAAAGTGCTAGTAGCAGCGATGAACGAGCTCGAGCACGCTCAAGTCCCCTGCCTTGATGAACTCGGCGCAGATCTCGAAGCGGTCATCGACCTCGCCCGCGGCCTCGAACTTTCCGATCACCGCCTGCAGAGCAGGAAGGTGCGGACTGATATCCTCGGCCGACAGGTCGCCATCGCAGATGCAGTGGCCAAGCTCGTGCTTGGTCACGCCGCCGGAACGCCCTCTGATCGTCCACGGGTACTCCCAGTTGCCTGAGTCCACCCTGTCCTGGGTGGCCAGCTGGGCGATTTGGGAAATCTGCTCGAGCCGTCTCTCCCTGCTCTCGGCTCTGTGCTCATCGGGCTTCGCGGTCTCATCGAGCGCCGCGTAAATGCCCATTGGGCCGGAGAGAATGAGCTTCTGCTCATCGAGCGCCTCCTGGAAGGTTTCCTTGGCGAAATCAGCCTCGGACCTTCTGGTCGGCTTCCCGACAGTCGAAACACCTAGGTACGACATGTAGTTAGAGTCGCTCACATAGCCCCCTGTCCAACGGATGATGGGGAGCTTCGTGAAGCAGTGCCTCACGACGCAGATCAG
>Ga0209048_10003142_pt1 | contig 16184 bp, 18 predicted proteins | sample FrelakmetCRP12CR_FD_187146 | JGI IMG/M metagenome (GOLD analysis project Ga0209048, IMG submission 187146) | Freshwater lake sediment microbial communities from the University of Notre Dame, USA, for methane emissions studies - CRP12 CR (SPAdes)... | ecosystem: Environmental > Aquatic >... | reverse complement strand
CGGCGTTGTTGTATTGGTTGCGCGAATATTCCATTCGCAGGCCACTGATTCCTCCCGCGCAGGCCGCGCGTCCGCCTCCTACAGTGTGTTCCATCGGCATCGCGCGCTCGTGCGCAATGCCGGTGGAGTGGATCGCCGCGCGGAAGATTGCCGGCAATTCACGTTGCGGCACACCCAACGGGAAGGAAGCGAAAAATGCGCAAGACCAAGGATGGCGACCAGAGCGAGACGGGGCTGTCCGCCGCGCTCAAGGGAACGGCCGTCGTACTGGCGATCGGGATGCTCGCGCTGGTGGCGGGACGCACGGCCTACAGTACGAACGACGGTAACGTTGAATTGCCTGCAGCCATGACGCCCGCGCCCGCTCGCAACGACGCGCCGAACGACGGCCAGTTTACGGCCGCGACAGGCCCGACGGGGATTCCTGCCCCGCGGATGCTGGCGGCCGGCCCCGCAGGAATTTCAGCACCGGGAAGACCGGTACCGGAGGCCGCGAAACCGACGGCGTCCCCCACACCGCAGGAGGAGCCGGTCGCGACGTTCTGATGGTCAGCGCGCAGCAGCCCGCGGCTTGACGGTCACCATCATCACGCCGCCCAGCACGAGCGCCGCGCCTGCCAGCTGAATCGCATGGATCGGCTCGCCGAGGATCATGGCGCCCAGGCCGATCGTGAAGACCGGGCCCAGGGACCCGACCAGTGATGCGGCATTGGCGCCCATGCGCCGGATGGATTCGGCGATGAGCCACGTCGGCAGTACGGTGGAAAAAACCGCCATCGCCATCGACAGTACGTGGATCCGACCGGGCACCGCGAGTGCGGCCACGGGCCGCGTCAGCAGGAACTGCGCGACGACGAACACCGTCGACGCCAGCATCGCCCATGCGATGAACCGCGCGGAGCCGAGCCGCGCAATCACACCGCCCGCCTGCACCAGGTAGAGCGCGTAGAGGATCGCGCTGGCGAAGACCAGCCCGCCGCCGGTCAGCGTCGCGCTCGCGTTGCCGGCGAATCGCAGGTCGTGCCAGAACACCAGGGCGATGCCTGCATACGACAGCACAAGCGCCGCCACGGCGCGCCGCGTCACCGGCTGACCCAGCAGCAGGGCGGACAGCAGCACGACCAGCGTCGGATACAGGAACAGCACGAGACGCTCGAGGGATGCCGTGATGTACTGCAGGCCCATGAAGTCGTAAAGACTTGCCAGGTAGTAGCCGATGCAGCCCAGCCAGATCAGGCGCATCCGGTCTGCGCGGGGAATTGGCGACCTCCGCGGCGGCGCGCCCGGCGCGCGATGCGCCCACGCTGCCATGGTGAGGAACAGCGGTGCCGAATAGAGCATCCGCAGCGTCAGGAGCGTGATCGCGTCGACGTTGGCGTCGCGATACGCGAGCTTGATGAGAATCGCCTTGAACGAAAAGCCGAGGACGCCGACGATCGCGCAGAGGGTGCCGATCCAGCGCTGCGAGAATACCGGAATGGCGGAATTGCGCAGGGAGGTCAGTTCCAGTTCACGGTGCCGGTCCAGGCGGTGGCGAGAATCATGGCGCCGAACGCAATGCGGTACCACGCAAACGGCGTGAAGTCGTGGTGGCTCACGTAGCGCAGCAGCCAGCGCACGCACAGGAACGCCGAGACGAACGCGGCGGCGAAGCCGACGCCGAACGCGGGCAGATCCGCTGCCGCGAGCAGGTGCCGGTTCTTCACCGCTTCATAGGCGCAGGCGGCAAACAGCGTGGGAATCGCCAGGAAGAACGAGAACTCGGTGGCGGCCTTGCGCGACATGCCGAACAACATGCCGCCGATGATCGTCGCACCCGAGCGCGACGTGCCGGGGACGAGGGCGAGCGCCTGCGCGCAACCGACCTTCAGCGCGTCGGTCCAGCGTATCGCGTCCATATCGTCGATGCGCACCGTCTCGGGATGCATCCGTTGCCTGCGCTCGGCCCACAGGATCACGAACGCCCCGAGGACGAACGCGCAGGCCACCGGAACGGGCGCGAACAGCACTGATTTGATCGCCTTGCTGAAGGCCAGACCGAGCACGGCCGCTGGAAGGAACGCGATGAACAGATTGAACACGAACCGGTTCGCCCGCGCATCGCGTCCCAGGCCACGGGCGACGGTCGCCAGCCTGACGCGGAATTCCCAGCATACCGCCAGGATCGCGCCGGCCTGAATGACGATCTCGAAGACCTTCGCCTGTTCGCCTGTGTAGCCCAGCAGGGAGCCGGCGACGATCAGGTGGCCGGTCGACGACACCGGAAGAAATTCGGTGAGTCCCTCGACAATGCCCAGCAGCAGGGCGACGAGCAGGGTGGGGTGATCCAAGGCCAAGTCCTGGAGAGTCGTACGGTGGTCACGCCGACGCTATGACGCCGGACGCCGCGGATTGTCGCATATCGCGTGTCCATGCCGGATTGCCGCCGGGCCCAGGGTGCCGGCGCACCGATTGCGCAACGCGAATTTGGGTAATATGGCGCCATGGATCACGATCTCATCCAGCTCTTCGACGTCGAGTCCTCGACATTCACGTATTTCCTCGTGGACCGGGCGACGCGCGAGGCCATGGCCATCGATTCGGTGGACGGCCAGGTGGAACGCGACCTGGCGCTCATCAAGCGTCTCGACCTGCGCCTGCGCTACGCGCTGGAGACGCATGCGCATGCCGATCACATCACCGGCGCCGCGCGTCTCATCGAGGCGACCGGAGCACTCGCCGCGGCTCCCTCCGGTTGCGGCATCGCGCCCGCGAACGTGCAGCTGCAGGATGGCGACGCACTGCTATTCGGTGTCGCGGAACAGCTGGTCGCATTGCATACGCCAGGCCATACGGCGGGCAGCATGAGTTACCTGTGGCGCGGCAACGTCTTCACCGGCGACGCGCTGCTGATCGACGGCTGCGGCCGCACCGATTTCCAGGGAGGCGACGCCGGGGCGTTGTACGACAGCATCCAGACCCGGCTGTTCGCACTCCCCGATATCACGCGCGTATTCCCCGGCCACGACTACCGCGGCAACACGGTGTCCACGATCGGCTGGGAGAAGCGGCACAATGCCAGGCTCGCCAATCGCCACCGCGCGGAGTTCATCGAGCTCATGGCCCATCTCGATCTGCCCCGGCCGAAGATGATGGACGTCGCGGTGCCCGCCAACAAACGACTCGGCATTCCGCATGCCGCCTGATGCCGCCGCGGATCATGCCGCGATTCTTGCGCGTGCGGGAACGAGGGCCGCGGAAGAAGGCGTCGCCTTCCGCGGCTTCCTGATGCCCGCCGAAGCCTGGACGCTGTTCAGGAGCGGCGAGATTGAACTGGTCGACACGCGCACACTGGCCGAGCGCGATCTGATCGGCTACGTCCCCGGCAGCGTGCACATCGAGTGGTACGACTATCCGGCCAAGAAGAGGAATGAACATTTCCTCGACCAGCTGCGTGCGCGGGTGGAGCCGGACCGTCCGGTCGCGTTTCTTTGCCGCAGTGGCGTGCGCTCTAAACACGCGGCGACGCTCGCCGCCGGAAATGGCTTTGTGTCCGCCTTCGACGTGCTGCACGGATTCGAGGGCGACAAGAACGCGCTGGGGCAGCGCAACGTCAACGGCTGGCGTGTCGACGGTTTGCCCTGGCGCCAGGATTGATCGGGGCCACTAGGCCGGCCGCCCCTTCTGCAGGATCGCCAGCGCCTGCGCCACGAGGTCGTTGTGGTCGTCCGGGATCTGGCCACCGGGCGTCATGTGGTCGACGACATGCGGCAATGCCTGCGCGAGGCCATCGGCGACCTGCTCGGTCGGCAGGCCGAACTGCTGGGCGATCTGACTCAGCTGGCCGTGGCCGAAGATGTTCGAGAGAGCGTCCGCCGAAATCGGCATGTTCTGGCCGGTGCCGATCCACGACTGCGCCTGCTGGCCCATTCCGCCCTGCTGGAACTTGGCCAGCAGGCCTTCGATGCCGCCGTTCTGCTGCAGCATCTGCAGTGCCATCTGGATCATCGGGCTGCCGCCCTGCATGCCTTGCGCGGAGTTTCCTCCACCCATCATCCCGCTCATCATGCTGCCGAGTAGTCCGTCGAGCAAACCCATGGTGCACCTCGTTTCAGGAGTGAAACCGTTGCAATTGCGCGCCGCCGGCAAGGCCGCGCGGGTGGTTCAGGCGGCCTTCTGGCGCACGAACAGGTGCGCTTCCGGCGCCGGGTAGCCGGCAGCGCCGAACGCTTCGCGAATGGTCTTGTTGGTATCGAAATAGACCTGCCAGTAATGGTCCGTGTGGACGTAGGGCCGCACGGCGAGCACCGGTCCGCGCTCGGTGAAGGTGAGGATCTCGACGTCGGGCGCAGGGTCGGCGACGACATTGGCGATCTTCGGCAGCGCGTCCTTGAGCCGGCGGATCGCATCCTGCGGATCGACGGTGTGGTCGAGCTGCGCCGTGAGCTCGACGCGCCGATACGGGTTGTGCGAAAAATTCTTGATGGTGCCGGCCATGATCTTGCCGTTGCCGACCGTGGTGAGCACGTTGTCCGGCGTGTCGATGGCGGTGGTGAACATGCCGACCGCGCGGACCGTGCCTTCGACGTCACCCGCCAGCACATAATCACCGACCTTGAAGGGCCGCAGCACGAGGATGAACGCGCCGGCCGCGAAATTGGCCAGCAGCCCGGACCATGCGGCGCCAATCGCAATGCCCAGCGCCGCCAGCAGCGCGGCGAACGACGTCGTCTCGACGCCGAAATAACCGAGTATGCCGACGACCAGCAGGATGTTGAGCGCGACATTGGCCGTACTGGCGACATAGCGGATGACGGTCGGCTCGATCTTCTGCCGCTCGAGCGACTTGGTGATCAGCGTGCCGACGATGCCGATCAGCCAGCGCCCGATGATGTAGAGCGCGAGCGCGCCCAGCACCTTGAGGCCGAAGGCAATGACCACGGGCCTGGCGCTGTCGAAGAAGTTCGTGAAATCCATGAGCGAGATCCGGAAGAATGCCGAAGAGAACGACTGCGGTGCGCGGCGGGACGGTCATTCTACCTACCCCGGCCGGATGCGCAATGCTGCGAGAACCGCGCCGTCAGGAATCCCCGGGCGGCGCGATCCCCAGCTCGATGCACAGTTTCGCCACGGTCGCCCGGACGGTCCCGAGTTCGCTTTGCAGTTCGGCGACATTCGCTCGCAGCGCGGCCAATTCCGATACGGTGACGACTTCGCCTTCGATGGCAGGCATGCGGACTACCGTGTCGGCGGCCGGCGGACCGGACAGGAGGTGCGCCCAGCGCGTTTCACGGGTTCCCGGCTGGCGCGGCAACTCGACCACCAGGCCGCCCGCTGCCCTTGCGGCGAGTTCATGCAGGAAGCCCTCGACCGCGGAGATGTCGGAGAAGTGATGCAGCCGCTCGCAGTTGATCCGCAATTCGCCGACCGTCTGCGGCCCGCGCAGCATGATCACCGCCAGCAGCGCCACCGATTGCGAGGGTATGGCCAGCACCTTCCCGACGTTATGCGCGTAACGCATCACCCGTCCGCCGCTGGACTCGACCGCAAGCGACAGCGTCTTCAGGTGATCGAGGACCGCCTGCACCTCGGCCTCGGTGGCGTTGAGGATCGGGTCGCGGCTCGTCTTCTGGTTGCACCCGGCGACAAGCGCATTCAGCGTCAGCGGATAGGTGTCCGGGACCGTGTGCTGCTTTTCGACGAGCACGCCGAGGACGCGGGTTTCGAGCAGCGAAAGCGTGGGCAGGGACATGGGCTGGCTGCGGAGGCACGCAGGATTTCCGGAAGGCAAGTCTAGCGCGGAAGCCCGCAGGCCGCCGAAACTGCGGCGGGACCGGCCCGGACGCTGGTATCGTGGGAGGTTCCTTCACTCGCCCGCGTTCCTTCCCCATGGCCAACGCTCCTGAAGTCACCAACATGGCGCTGTTCTGCGATTTCGAGAACATCGCGCTCGGCGTCCGCGACGCCAATTACGAGAAATTCGACATTGGCAAGGTGCTGGAGCGGCTTCTGCTCAAGGGCAGCATCGTCGTCAAGAAGGCCTACTGCGACTGGGATCGCTACAAGGCCTTCAAGGCGCCGATGCACGAGGCGTCGTTCGAACTGATCGAAATCCCGCACGTGCGCCAGTCGGGCAAGAATTCCGCCGATATCCGGATGGTCGTCGACGCGCTGGACCTGTGCTACACCAAGGCGCACGTGCAGACCTTCGTCATCATCAGCGGCGACTCGGATTTCTCGCCGCTCGTGTCCAAGCTGCGCGAGAACAACAAGGTGGTCATTGGCGTGGGCGTCAAGAACTCCACGTCCGACCTGCTGATTGCGAACTGTGACGAATTCATTTTCTACGACGATCTCGTGCGCGAAAAGAAGCGGCCCGTCGCGCGCCGCGCCGCGCCGAAGGCGGCGGCCGGCGGCGAAGCCAAAGCCGTGGCCAAGCCCGCGACCGCAGACGTCAAGGGTCCCGCGAAGAAGGGCGACGACGAGCGCCGCGCCGAGGCGCTTGATCTACTTGTAGAGACGCTGGAAGCATTGGCGACCGAGCGCGGTGATGATGGGAAGATCTGGGGCTCGATGGTCAAACAGGCGCTGAAGCGCCGCAAGCCCGGCTTCAACGAGTCGTACTATGGTTTCCGCTCCTTCACGGCATTGCTCGAAGCGGCGAAAAAAGTGGGCCTGGTCGCACTCGAGCGTGACGAGAAGTCTGCAAACTACGCAGTTCGGTTGCTTGGCGGCGACGAATGAACTTTCGCAGGGGCGTGGTGACGGTGTCCCGGCACTTGTAGCTGTCGGAGGCGCGATGATTCGCGGTTCGGAAATTTCCGGAATCGGCCGCGGACGCGGCGCGGCCGCCGGTGCCATGCCGGGACTGCTGGCTTTCCTGGTCGGCGCAGGACTGCTGGCCGCGCCGTGGTGGTCGGCGACTCTTGCCGCGTCGGACTATCCGCTGGTGGTCGTTCTGGGCACGGTGTTCGCAAGCATCGGGGCATTCGCGGCGCTGCCGGACCGCTGGCCTCGGCTGCGGCAACTGGCGTTCACGCTGTTCATGGCGACCTTCGGCGTTGTGTGCGCCGCGCTGATGTTCACACCATTCCATCCGGATTTCGACGGAACCTACCGGATCGGGGGCATGCCCGGCTTCGTGGCGAGCGAGCCGATGCCGTGGTGGGCACGCATCGTCGCCGGACTTTTCGCGATCGTCTGCCTCGGCGCGGCCGTGCTCTCTGCGCGGGGTCTCGTTCGCGGCACTCCTGGCCCCGGCGCGAGTGACGGCGATTCCCACGGATAGCGTGGCGGGGCCCGCGCCGCGCCCGCGGCCAGATCTCCGGAACTGCGACCGTCACGCCTTGCTGTAGATTTCCGCGCCCTTCTGCACGAACTCGATGGCCTTGACCTCCATCCCCTTCTGCAATGCATCCTCGTCGGAAACGCCGATCTTCGCGGCGTAGTCGCGCACGTCCTGCGTGATCTTCATCGAGCAGAAGTGCGGCCCGCACATCGAGCAGAAGTGCGCGAGTTTGGCGCCATGCTGCGGCAGCGTCTCGTCATGGAATTCGCGCGCCTTGTCGGGATCGAGCCCGAGGTTGAACTGGTCCTCCCAGCGGAATTCGAAGCGCGCCTTGGACAGCGCGTTGTCGCGGATCTGTGCGCCGGGATGACCCTTCGCCAGATCGGCGGCGTGTGCGGCCAGCTTGTACGCCATGATGCCGTCCTTGACGTCCGCCTTGTTCGGCAGACCCAGGTGCTCCTTGGGCGTGACGTAGCAGAGCATCGCCGTGCCGTACCAGCCGATCATTGCCGCGCCGATCGCGCTGGTGATGTGGTCGTAGCCCGGTGCGATGTCGGTGGTCAGCGGTCCCAGCGTGTAGAACGGCGCTTCGCCGCACAGCCGGAGCTGCTCGTCCATGTTGTGCTTGATCATGTGCATCGGCACGTGGCCGGGGCCCTCGATCATCACCTGCACGTCGTGTTTCCACGCCACCTGCGTCAATTCGCCGAGTGTCGCGAGTTCGCCCATCTGCGCTTCGTCGTTGGCGTCGTAGATGGACCCGGGACGCAGTCCATCGCCCAGCGAGAAGGCCACGTCGTAGGCCTTCATGATCTCGCAGATTTCCTCGAAGCGCGTGTACAGGAACGATTCCTTGTGGTGCGCGAGGCACCACTTGGCCATGATCGAGCCGCCGCGCGACACGATGCCGGTCATCCGCTTGGCGGTGAGCGGAATGTAGCGCAGCAGCACGCCGGCGTGGATCGTGAAATAGTCGACACCCTGCTCGGCCTGCTCGATCAGCGTGTCGCGGTACATTTCCCACGTCAGGTCCTCGGCCTTGCCGTCGACCTTTTCCAGCGCCTGATAGATCGGCACGGTACCGATGGGCACCGGCGAATTGCGGATGATCCACTCGCGCGTTTCGTGGATGTTCTTGCCAGTCGACAGGTCCATCACCGTGTCCGCGCCCCAGCGCGTGGCCCACGTCATCTTCTCGACTTCCTCGCCGATCGACGACGACACGGCCGAGTTGCCGATGTTGGCGTTGATCTTCACCAGGAAGTTGCGGCCGATGATCATCGGCTCGGATTCCGGGTGATTGATGTTGCTGGGAATGATCGCGCGGCCGCGGGCCACTTCGTCGCGAACGAATTCGGGCGTGATGACGCCCGGAATTGCGGCGCCGAAACTCTGGCCAACATGCTGGCGCATGACGATGGCGGGCATCGTCGCCAGCAGTTCGTCGCGCCTCAGATTTTCGCGGATCGCGACGAACTCCATCTCCGGCGTGACGATGCCGCGTCGCGCGTAGTGCATCTGGGAGACGTTCACCCCGGGCCTCGCGCGCCGCGGCGTGCGCGTGAGGTCGAAGCGGAAGCCCGCGAGTTCCGGGTCGGCGAGGCGCGCACGACCGTATCCCGACGTGGGTCCGTCAAGTTCGATCGTGTCGTTGCGCTCCGCAATCCACGGCGCCCGCAGCGCGGCGAGCCCGCGGCGGATGTCGATTTTCGCGTCCGGGTCGGTGTAGGGCCCCGACGTGTCGTAGACGGCCAGCGGAGGGTTCGTCTCGTGGCCGAAGGAGGCAGGTGTTTCCGACTGGGTGATCTCGCGCATCGGCACGCGGATGTCGGCGCGGGAACCCTGCACGTAGACTTTTTGCGATGCGGGCAGCGGCGCGACCGCGGCGGCGTCGACCTGCGCGTCGCGGGCGAAGAATTGGTCGTTGGCGTTCATGGGACTCCTCGACGCCGGCGGCGACGGGAAGTCCATGAGGAGCGGGTGTGCTGCTCACGCTTCCCTGCGCCGGCATTATCCGAACAGGTTCCAAGGGTGTTCTCTCACCCGGCCACCGAACTTACCACTTGCGGCGGCCAGGACCCCTAGCGTTGGAAGCAAAGTTACGCCGAAACGCCGCGATGGGCAATCCGGGTATGGTTTCCCTGGGAAAGCCGCTTCGTTGCCCCGGGCCTGCGTGCCGCGGGCAGCGTATCGCCTCCGGAATCACGTTCTCTTGTATCCTTCGATTTCATGCGGCCGCCCACCGTCCCAGACGATCAGAGCCGCAGGCAAGTCCGAACCCCTGTCCGGGAATGCTTCGAGGAGGAACAAGAATGTCCGTCAGCCGTCGCAAAGTCGTCATCGGCTCGGCCGCCGCGTTGTCCGCGCTGGCGCTCGGGTTGCCGTCCCTCGGTCGTGCCCAGAGCACGGCCCTCAAGATTTCCCACCAGTTCCCCGGGGGTTCCATCACCGAAGGCGATTTCCGCGACCGGCTCTGCCGGCGCTTCGCCGCCGATGTCGAGAAGCAGACGAAGGGCGCATTGAAATTCGAGGTCTATCCGAACTCGTCGTTGATGAAGACGATTCCGCAGTTCGCGGCGCTGCGCAAGGGAGCGCTCGACCTTTCGCTGTATCCGCTGTCCTACGCCGGCGGCGAAGTCGCGGAGACGAACATCGGCCTCATGCCCGGGCTGGTCACCAGCTACGAGCAGGCCTATTCATGGAAGAACGCCGAGGTCGGCAAGCTGCTGACGCAGGTGCTCGCCGACAAGGGCGTCATTGTCGTGTCGTGGATCTGGCAGGCGGGCGGCGTCGCGGCGCGTGCAAAGCCGCTGGTGCAGCCGGAGGACGCCAAGGGCATGAAGGTGCGTGGCGGCAGCCGCGAGATGGACATGATATTGAAAGCCGCGGGCGCGTCGGTGCTGACGCTGCCGTCCAACGAAATCTACGCGGCAATGCAGACCGGAGCGATGGACGCGGGCATGACGTCGTCGACCAGCCTCATCTCGTTCCGCCTGGAGGAAGTGTCGAAGGCGCTCACGACCGGCCGGGGCCGCGCCTACTGGTTCATGTTCGAGCCGCTGCTGATGTCGAAGCAGATCTTCGACGCGCTGCCCAAGGACCAGCAGGCAATCATCATGGCCGTGGGCGCCGAACAGGAAAAGTTCGCGCTCGAATCCGCGAAGGCCGACGACCGCGCCGTGGCGGATGTCTACGCGAAGGCCGGCGCCAAGGTCTTTGATCTCGACGACGCGACCGTGAAGAGATGGCAGGCGATCGCCCGCGAAACCGCGTGGAAGGACTACGGCGACAAGAGCGAAAGCAACGCGAAGTTGCTCGCCGCGGCGATCAAGACGTTGTGAGTCATCCCGTCGAGGCGCCGGGCGGGCCGCCGGCGCCAGAGCCGATCATGCCACTATCGGCGCCGATTCTGGCTCCGTTCGACCGGGCATTGCGCCTCGTCAATCGGGCCGCGCTTGCCGTCGGCATGGTCGCGCTCGTGGCGTCCGCCCTGGTACTCACCTATAGCGTCGTCTCCCGATACTTCTTCAAGGCCGCGACCGACTGGCAGGACGAGGCCGCGGTGTTCCTGCTGGTCGGCGCGATCTTCCTGTGCGGCGCCCATGTGCAGTCGTTCCGCGGCCACGTGGGGATCGAGGCGATCGCCAGCATCCTCCCCGCAGGCGTCAATCGCGCGCGCATGGTCTTCGTCGACATTGTCACGCTGCTGTTCTGCACGTTCTTCGCGTGGAAGTCCTGGACGCTGTTCCACGAAGCCTGGGTGGACAAGCAGACCACGTCGTCGACGTGGGCGCCGCCGCTCGCCATTCCCTACGGGCTGATGGCGGCCGGCTTCACGCTGCTCGCGCTGCAGGTGCTGCTGCAGTTCCTCGCGCATTTCACCAGGCCCCGGAAAGCCGCCTGAGCATGCTGGTGACGCTGCCATGAGCATGCTGGTGCTGGGCCTGCTGTTCGGGGCCGTGACGCTGATCGTCATGTTCTCCGGCATGCCCATCGCGTTTTCGCTGGGCGCCGTGGCGGTGGCATTCATGTTCTTCTTCATGCCGGCCGCGTCGCTCGATACCGTCACGCAGAACGTGTACGAGGAAATGGCGAGCATCACGCTGCTGTCGATCCCGCTGTTCATCCTCAAGGGCGCGGCGATCGGCAAGTCGCCTGCCGGCCGCGATCTCTATCTCGCCTTGCACGTCTGGATGAGCAAGGTCCCGGGCGGACTGGGCATTGCCAATGTCTTCGCGTGCGCGCTGTTCGCGGCAATGGCCGGGTCCAGCCCTGCCACCTGCTCGGCCATCGGCAGCGCCGGAATCCCGGAGATGCGGATGCGCGGATATTCGCCGGGCTTTGCCGCGGGGATCATCGCCGCCGGCGGCACGCTGGGAATCCTGCTGCCGCCGTCGATCACGATGATCCTGTATGCGGTCGCGGCCGAACAGTCGCTCGGCCGGCTGTTCCTCGCGGGCATCGGCCCGGGCTTGCTGCTGGTCGGACTGTTTGCAATCTACGCGGTCTATCGCTACCGCAAGGAGCACCGTGCCGCGATCAAGGCCTACGCCGATCACGGCACCGAGTCGGCCTACCTCGACGCAACGCGCTACTCGATGCGCGAGAAGTTCGAGATGCTGCCGCGCGTGGTGCCCTTCGTCGTGCTGCTGATCGGTGTGATGGTTGCGCTCTACGGCGGCTATGCGACGCCCTCCGAGACTGCCGGGTTGGGGGCCGTTCTCGCGCTCGCTTTGATTGCCATCGTGTACGGCATATGGCGCCCCCGGGACCTCTCGCCGATCCTGGCTTCGGCGCTCAAGGAGTCGACGATGCTGATGTTCATCATCGGCATGTCGCTCCTGTACTCCTATGTGATGAGCTACCTGCACATCAGCCAGTCCGCCGCCGCGTGGATCGTATCGCTGCACCTGACCAAGTGGCTGCTGCTCGCCACCATCCTGCTGCTGGTCGTCGTGCTCGGCTTCTTTCTGCCGCCGGTATCGATCATTCTGATGACTGTCCCGATCCTGCTGCCGCCGATCAAGGCCGCCGGCTTCGACCTCGTCTGGTTCGGCATCCTGATGACGATCGTGATGGAAATGGGGCTGATTCACCCGCCGGTCGGGCTCAACATCTTCGTCATCCGCAACGTAGCCCCCGACATTCCGCTGCGCGAAGTGATCTTCGGCGTCCTTCCGTTCGTCGCGCTGATGGCGCTGGCGATCGTCCTGATCTGCCTCGTGCCCGGCATCGCGACGTGGTTTCCCGATGCGCTGATGGGGCCGCCGGGGCGCTAGGGTTTCGGTGCCGGCCGGGGCCGCGTTGCGGGACGCGCCGGCGCGCGCGTAAAATGGGCCGCCTTGCGGGTGTAGCTCAATGGCAGAGCAGAAGCTTCCCAAGCTTACGACGAGGGTTCGATTCCCTTCACCCGCTCCACCGCATCACGCGGCCTTTCCCTTGCTCTGCACCTGATTGCCTGGCGACTGGCATCGCCGGTGGCGACCATCGGCCGCGCAACGGACATCAAGCTTTTGACCTGGGTCAACCGCAGGCGATATGTGCCTGCGAAATTGACTTGCGGCAAGGTTCTGCGCACCGACGGCGCCTATCGTTAACGGTAGTCGATATCGAAGTTCGAGTGGGCCCGGGCCGTCGATTCTCGACACCACCCGGCGACAACGGGTCTCGGCCATGCACGCCGGGTTCAAGGCAAGGATTGCACCGATGACGATGGATGACGGACTCCGGCTCGCGCGCGGGATGGCGGCGCTGGCCATGCTTCTCGGCGTGACATCGGCAACCTGGGCCGGTCCGCCGTTTCGCACCGACGACCCGGAGGCGGTCGAATACAAGCACGCCGAGTACTACCTGTTCTACCAGCAGACACTTGCCGCGGAAGGCCGCACCGGCGTGCTCCCAGCCTTCGAGTTCAACTACGGCGTGTACGAGAACGTCCAGCTTCATCTGGTCGCACCGGTAGCGTTCAGCACGCCTTCCGGCCTGGGCACGACCCGTGGCTATGGCGACACCGAGCTGGGCGTGAAGTGGCAACTCAACGAAGAGTCGGAAACAATGCCTATGGTCGGCATTTTCCCGCTCGTCGAGCTCCCAACCGGCAACTCGGACAAAGGCCTCGGCAACGGGCACACGCAGGTCTTCATTCCGGTCTGGCTGCAGAAGAAGTGGGGCGACTTCCAGACCTACGGCGGGGGCGGCTACTGGATCAATAACGGCGCGGACAATCGCAACTACTGGTTCGTCGGCTGGCAGGGCCAGTACCAATTCTCCGAGCACGTGACGCTGGGCGCGGAAATCTTCCACACCACAGCGCAGGTCGCGAATCAAGGCGCGAGCACGGGCTTCAACGTCGGCGGCTTCTACAACTTCGACGAGCACAACCATCTCTTGTTGTCGGCCGGCAAGGGACTGCAGAACGCCGCGGAGACCAACCGCGTGTCGAGCTACGCCGGATATCAGTACACATTTTGAATGCGCGTTTACGGACGTCGGTGATGCGCAAGAAAGCCGCATGACGTCCTAGGCAATCCGAGGTGGGCGGGCCCCATCGACATCCTGCAGGGAGGCAACAAATGTTGAACATGAAGAAGAGCATCGTGGTGTTGGGGACCCTTCTCGCGTTGGGCAGCAGCGTGGCAATGGGCGCGGACCCGGAAACGCAGGCGCAGCTGGACGCGCTCAAGGCGGCCATTCCGAAGTTCGCGATTCCGATGCGGGAAGTCGGCGACCGCTTCCAGAACATGTATTTCGCGGCCAACAATGGCAACTGGGCGCTCGCGGCCTACATGTCGAAGTACATGAACAACGCAATGAACCCGGCGGCGCTGACCAAGGCCGCCGAGTACAAGGTCTGGAAGGGTTTCTACGAGACCAATTTCGCTTCGGTGAACAAGGCCATCCAGGCCAAGGACCTGCCGGCATTCAACGCCGCCTATACGGCAGTCATTGCCGACTGCAACAGCTGCCACAAGGCGATGGATTACGGCTTCATTCAGGTCGTCAAGCAGCCGGCGCCGTCCGACCAGGGCATCGACTACAAGCTCAAGTCCGAGCCGGGCGACGTGCCTAAGTAATACCTGGCCCGCGCGGAACTAGCAGCGGAGGGGCCGCGACGCCTTTGCGGCCTCATGAGACCTTGCGCCGGGCCGGCGGGTCCGGCGCGCCTTGTTGAACCGGGAAGAACAGGACTGTGGCGACTTTGGTCGGGAAAAAGATCGTGCGCGACGTGTTTCTCGCGCTCGTGCGCGTGCATGTTCTGCATCACGCGGCCAGGGAACGCATCTTCGGCGTGGAAATGATGGAAGAGCTGAAGCGCCACGGCTACGACATCGGTCCCGGGACGCTGTACCCGCTGCTGCACTCGCTCGAGGAGAGCGGGGTCCTGGTCTCCGCTCAGGAAGTCGTGGGGGGCAAGGTCAGGAAATATTACCGGACGACCCGGAACGGCGATGCGCTGTTGAGCGAGCTGCGCGCAAAGATCGGCGAGCTCGTCGACGAAGTGCTGGAAGACCGGTCACCGCGGAGGCCGGCGACGCGCCAGAAAAATTGACGGCGGGGGCCGGGCAACCGACGTAAACTAGTCCCGGCAACGGCGCGTACGTTGCCGCGCGCTTGAACGCCTCAAGCCGCCACCCATTGCCGCGGGGATCGATCATGAACTCAATCCGGAATGCAGGTCGCGCGCTCGGCGCCGCGATGTTGGCGTTGCTCCTCGTCGTCGGCATTCTGCCTGCGCAGGCGCAGCAGCCGGCCAGTGCGAAGTCGAGGGTCGTGCTGCAGGTGAGTGATGGCGATGCCGGCAAATGGAATCTCGCGCTCAACAACGCGAAGAACCTGCAGTCCGACCTGGGTGCTGCCAACGTGGACATCGAGATCGTCGCCTACGGCCCCGGCATCGGCATGCTGAAGGCCGATTCGGCGGTCGGCACCCGTGTCGACGACGCGCTGGCCGCCGGCGTGAAGGTAGTTGCCTGCGAAAACACGATGCGCGGGCAAAAGCTGACCAAGCCGGACATGCTGCCCGGTGTGGGCTACGTTTCCGCGGGCGTGGTCGAGATCATGCAGCGGCAACAGCAAGGGTGGGCCTACATCCGCCCCTGAGCCGCAATCCGACGTGCCTACGCTTGCGGCACTCGGCGCGATCCTGCTCTGGAGCACGCTCGCGACGTTCGGCGTGGCGCTCGCTCATCTGCCCCCGCTGTTCCTGACCGGTTGCGCGCTGATCATCGGCGCGCTGCCCGGTTTGCGGCATGTGAGGCAGTGGCACGTGCCGCGGCCGATCTTGCTGCTCGGCATCGTGGGTCTTTTCGGTTTCCACTTCCTGTTGTTCATGGCGCTTCGCTTCGCGCCGCCGGTGGAGGCCAATCTCGTCAATTATCTCTGGCCATTGCTGATGGTCCTGCTGACGCCGCTGCTGCTCCCCGGATGGCACTTGGCGCCGCGTCACGTCGCAGGCGCGGCAATCGGATTTGCCGGCGCAGCGCTGGCCATTGGTGCCGCGCCGATCACGTTCACGCCGACGGCAATGCTGGGCTTCGTCTTTGCGGCAGGATCGGCCATCGTGTGGGCGTGCTATTCGCTCCTCACGCGCCGCGTGCGGATATTTTCGTCGTGGGCGATTGGCGGCTTCGCCTTGGCATCCGGCGTCCTCGCGCTGGGCTCCCACGCGCTGTTCGAAGCGTCCGCAACGCTGCGCGATGGCGACCCCTGGCTATTGCTGCTGCTGGGATTGGGACCGATGGGCGGGGCCTTCTATCTGTGGGACATTGCGATGAAGCGAGGCGACCCGCGTGTGATCGGTGTGCTCGCCTATGCCACGCCGCTCCTGTCCACTTCGCTGCTGGTCGTCACGACCGGGCGCGCGCTGACGCCTGCACTGGCGGTGGCCACGGCGCTGATCGTCACGGCGGCGGTGATC
>Ga0209048_10003141_pt1 | contig 16186 bp, 11 predicted proteins | sample FrelakmetCRP12CR_FD_187146 | JGI IMG/M metagenome (GOLD analysis project Ga0209048, IMG submission 187146) | Freshwater lake sediment microbial communities from the University of Notre Dame, USA, for methane emissions studies - CRP12 CR (SPAdes)... | ecosystem: Environmental > Aquatic >... | reverse complement strand
GGGATACCCTGCTTTGGCTTGCCTTGAAACTCCCGGCTGCACCCTTGATGGTGGGGTGGTTCTTCAGCGCAATGGCTATGCAGCGATCAAGATCAAGTGTGTCGCCCTGCTTTATCTCTTCTGCCGCACTGGCCACAAGGGGTAACAGGGCTATCAAACAAAGACAACACAGGAAACGCCATGTTGATGGTATGCTGTTTGTCAAAGGAATAAACGTATCGATGTACCCATTACTTTCCATCATATCCGGTGATACCATCTGCAAGCGCTCTCAACACATGGATGCATATTATCCCTTTCCCCTTATCAAACTTATCAGACGCATGAACAGGGAAGTTAGTTTACAGATATATAATTATTTACTGTGATAAATCAACTTGAACGGAAAGCACGTTGTCGTTTATTCATCTAAAGATAAAGAACCGGATGAATCCAAAATACCGGCTCCTAGGGCATGGGATAAACCGGTTTGAAATTCTTCCTGGCCACGTCAGAAGGCCACACGGTTACCCGTTCCATGGAGCCATTTATGTCACGGAATTGCACAACAACAAAACGGGCATTCTTGTTCTGACCGGTCTTGTCGAACTCTACACAGTTATAGCTGGCGACATCGATCCCAGCATTCCCCTTACCCCTGCACAGGTCTGTGTCTGCAAGGGCATCTCTGATCTCTTTCGGGTCAGTGGATTGTGCACGTTCCAGGGCATCTGCGATTACATAGACCGAGACAAAGGCATCCACCGTCTCGGCAGTAAGATCAAAGGTGTATCTTTTTTTGAACTCGGCACTCAGCATGGCGATGCCCGGCCTGTTTATGTCCGGCTCCCACGGTGATACATCGAAAATATTCTCGCAATTCTTCCCGGTGCCCTTGATGAACGCCTGAGACGCATGGCCACCGCCAATAGCGATAATGGCCTTTGCCCCAACCTTCATCTGTGCCATGGCGTTTGTAAGCAGGATTGCATCCGGGGTAAAGGAGGCCATCAGGATTACGTCAGGCCTTGCATTCTTGATCTTCATGGCCGACAAGGTAAGATCGCTTGAGGTGCTTGCATAGGGCTCAGAAAGTATCACCTTGTACCCATATTCCCCTGCAAGTTTTACCCACTGGTCTTTCATGGCCTTTCCCCAACCCCCATCCTCGTAGACAAAGGCCAGGGTCTTAACCTGAGTGTCTGCGGCACGGTTCATTTCATCGAGGAATTTAAACTGGTCGCGGACCCTCCAGCTGTCTTTTGCTGCAATGCGGAAGGTGTATTTCAGCCCGCGTTCCGTTATCGTGTCCCTTACAGAAACCGGGACCACATAGGGTATGAGAGCCTTTTCGGCTGTCTGGGTAGTGGGGTAGGTAACCGCAGAGTTCCAGGCCCCTGAGATGATGTTTACCTTGTCGGTCTTGATGAGTACCTCTGCAGCGCTCACCCCAAAAGAAACTTCACCCCTGCTGTTTGCCCATACATTGACAAGCCTGGCGCCGCCCAATGATTTAATGCCGCCTGCAGCATTAATGTATTCTGTGGCAAGCTCGCAGGCCTTCTGGTTCTGTATGCCTGCCTGGGCAGTGGGGCCGGTCAGCGGCAGTATGTAACCGATTTTGACCTCGGAAATCTTCTTGGCCTGGGCCGGAGACCATAATAAGAAAACCAGCGGGATAAAGAGCAGAACAGCCATGATAGGTAAGATATGGATTCGAAAGAATACCTTCTTGATCATTCAACTACCCCTGTATGTACTTTGTGTTGCATGGAAGGGTTCAACAACTTAAACCATACCTTCGAAATCAGAAATGCGCAATCCTGGTGTCTTACATCATCCCGGGGGAATGGAAGAGGTAGCGATCCCAGGCCCCAAAGGGTTGTGAGGAAAGGAGCAGGTATGGCATGCTGATGGTGAACCCCAATGAGAATGCAACTTCCAGCGCAATCTTGTTGGACCCTGGAACCATCATGGAGAGTTCGGGGCTTGCCTTTCGTGCCAGGGCGATAAAGGCCTTGAGGACATCTTTATATGGCGCATCCGGTAGGGCCGCCACTGGCCCGATGCGGCCATCGGTCCAGATGTAGGCATAGGCTGCCGCCCGGCCTTTATAGCGCAGCAGATAACCAGAAGCCCGCTTACTCTCTTGGAAAAACCGGTGGTGTAATGATCTGGACATGCCCAGGACCTGCTCATCAATGAGGCTTAGTTCATCGTGCTGGCTCGAAGACTTGCCCATCCCTTCGCAGGATGTACCCGTCAAGGATTCAGGGATGTGTCCGGCCTTATCCGGATCCAGGCTTAAGAGGTATATGTCCTCGATAGGGTACATGCCATTTTTCATATAAAGGGCAATGGATGCAGGGTTGAAGGCCATGGTTATAACGCTGCGAAGGCCGGCCTTGAGGCTGGTGCCGTATGCAAGAGCCCTGCCCAGCAGGGCCTTTCCAACGCCCTGGCCCTGGTATGGGGGCATGATGAAAAGGTGGGAGAGAAACCAGTGGTGCCCGCGCACCCAGCTGATGGTTGCCCCAATGACCTTATGCGCATCCTCGGCCACGAAGAAACCGTCCGGCTCTTCTTGCAGGGTAAAGGCATAAGAGGGATTCAACGGATAAACTTGTCTCTTGTATCCAAATCCATGGGCTCGATAGACATCAAGGACGGATTGCCAATAGATATCGGAAACAGCCTGGATGTCATCGATCCGTGCAGGTCTATAAAGTATGGGCATGAACCGGTCCTCGTTTGTGATAGTATCTTGCTCGATAGAATAATAACAGGAGCGGTGACCCAAAAGCAACCGTACCATGCAAGACCAGCGGGCTTAACGCATCAGCTGCCAGGGCACTGGTTTTGAAAAACATTTATGGCAAAGAAGATGAGTGATTCAAGAAACCGGATGAAAAGATAATTTTTTAACTATGATCATATAGCTTGCATAATGAGATCTATGCTTTGCTTAAGATGAATTGGGGGCAATGAGTTATCGCAGGAATCTATGATTTTGTTTAAGCTGATTGTTCGTTCCATTCTATACAATTTAATAATAGTGATGAAGATGTGTTGATCTTATTCGGAGATCTAAGGGAGGGCCTTAAAAAAGATTTGATGTGGTCTCTGAATATTCATCCGCATCGTTTAAAAAAGATACCTTGTCGTAGATAACACATGTGATTGCAGTGCCTACACAAAACCCTACCAAAAAGAAAATGATGATTACCGTAACAAGTAAGATTCTTTGAAAGAAGCTACGTTGCTCGTTCCCTATCGTAAAGTCGCAATTCATTGAACTTCTTCTCGTAATGAATAAGATCTAAAATTATAAGCAAAGAAAGTGCCATTGTTTATTATTATATAATACAATGAGTTATGAATGGTGAGTGCTCTGCGAAATAAAAATATGAATAAATTAATTCTTATAAATGGGAAGAATATTGCTATAAGGCTTGAATGTCAGGTGTAGATTTCATGATGGTACGTGTGGTCGTGATCATCTCTATCCAAAAAACAACTATGTTCCAGAGGGCACGTTCTGTAATGAGATGGTTTCCTATGTAGATAACATAAGCAGATCATCAGTTTTCAGCCTTCTCAAAACCGTTAAGAAATCGCGAGACTATCAAAAAACTCAGGGAAGCTCTAAAACCATCAAATTTAGACCATCAAAACACAAGCCCCGATCAAAAATTCCCTATCGTAGGGCATTCTACGAGGTCATTTTTTGTCGCTTTTCATCCTTTGAGTTTTTTGATAGTCTCCGCAGTTATCAACACTTTTATTTGAGTGAAGTGTACTTATAGTAACCTATACCCTGGATTGTCCTCCTATAAGTTATACTCTTCAGGAGTAAGCTATACTTTTTATGGATTGAATACCATGGTATCTAAGATGCAGGGGATCTGCCCTTGACCCTGCAAAAAGACCGGTGCTATGCTTTCATTTAGTGCTCCGCTCAGTTTGCACGGGTGATTTTAAGCGTTAGAGTGCATAAATATATCAGGAGTTATGAAAAAATATGAAATATAGAAATCTTGGTAACACCGGGGTGAAATTGTCAGCAATTGGATTAGGCTGTATGGGTATGAGCCATGCATACGGAGGGAGAGACGACAATGAATCCATTGCAACTTTAGAGAAAGCGTTAGAATTGGGAATTAATTTTTGGGATACAGCTGATTTTTATGGAAATGGTGAAAATGAAATTCTGATTTCAAAGGGTTTGACTCTCAATCGTGATAAAGTATTTATTGCTACAAAGTTCGGTTTCAAGGCAACTCCTGAAAACCCTTTCTATCTTGATACATCTCCTACTTATATGAAGACGGCTGTTGAGGCCAGTCTGCGAAGATTAAAAATTGAAACTATTGATTTGTACTATGCCCACCGCATCGACCCAAAAGTTCCGGTTGAAGAGATGGTAGGCGCTATGAGCCGTCTGGTAACAGAAGGAAAAGTACGTTACCTCGGGTTATCGGAAGCATCAGTTGAATCCATCCGGAAAGCCCATGCCGTGCATCCCATATCGGCTCTGCAAAGCGAATATTCACTGCTTACACGAGATGTTGAGAATAAAATTCTGCCCCTTTGTGAAGAACTGGGAATTAGTTTTATTCCATTCAGTCCGCTTTCAAGAGGTTTAATCACAAACACGATTGAAAGTGATAAGCTTGGTGAAAACGATTTCAGGAAAACACATCCTCGTTTCTCGGGTGAACATTGGGAAAATAACCGGCAACTGGCCAAAGCCTTTGCCGATATGGCTTCTGATATAAATTGTACTCCTGCGCAGCTGGCCCTGGCTTGGGTATTGGCTCAAGGTGATTACATCATTCCTATTCCAGGAACAAAGCGAAGAAAATACCTCGAAGACAATGTAGGTGCATTAGATATTATCCTTACCTCAGAAGCCCTTATGGCAATAGAGACTTTACTGGCTCGTTTTCCCAATATTGGCCCAAGGTATGCTGAGAATCTGGCGAAATTAGTGGGGAAATGAAATGGTGAAGGCCGCGCATATCAAAGTCCATATAGTGGCACGTTATGTTTAAAAAACCCTATCAGTAGAAACCGTTGATAACGTGATAATCGCCAACCTGGGTATGGCCTCTTCCGAGCATAGATCTCCATGCAATAGGTTCAGTACCTTCTCATCTAGAGCAGATCTCTGCATGGAGACAACCTGGTCGAGTATCTTCAGAAACAATGATAAATTAATTAAAAAAATGGGGAAGCCATTGCAGCTTCCCCCAAATTTGAGGAGGTTAATACGGTCTTACGACCGTAAGGTTCAGTAAGGCCATGCCCTCCCCTTTTCAAGTGCCGTCAACAAGTTTATGGCATATAGTCCTTAACCATGGCCTGCTGGTATCTATACATTGTAAAAACCGTTGATAACTCCATGTACGCAGGTATATCAACCGATGTTGCCAGACGCTTCAGAGAGCATTGTGCCCAGGGGAGAAAAACCGCGAAATATTTACTTGCCCACAAGCCTCTGAGCTTGGCCTTCTCACAGGCACTCGGTGACCGGTCCCTTGCCCTGAAGGTTGAATACCAATTCAAACTGCTTTCAAAAAGGGAGAAGGACAGGATAGTAGATGCGCAACAACTGATCTTTGAGCCGGGCTCAGGACGTATCGAGATTCCAGAGTAGGGATAAATGGAGGTTTCAGATGAAGAACAGGTTCTGGGTTCTGCTGATCACTGCTGTGCTTGTCCATTGCATGAGTGCCTGCACCCATTATTCGCTGATTCAGCAGACGTCCCTGGCAAAAAATGGATATCTGATCAGGGATGTAAATGTCTTCACCGCGGTTGCCGATAGCCCGGTGCTTGAGGACATGGATGTGTATATCTTAGGTGAAACCATTGCCATGATATCCAAGGAGAGGTTGAATATCCCCGGGGCAGAGGTTATTGACGGAAAAGGGAAGATGCTCCTCCCGGGCCTCATCGACTTTCATACCCACATCACCAGCGGCATGATCATTCCATGGGGTGATATTATGCCGACCATGCGCTTTAATATGGAGGCGTGCCTGTACAGCGGGGTCACTGCCATTGTGGACATGAGCGGGAAATCAACGCTTGAGATGAAGGCGCTGGCTGAGGATATCGAGACAGGTAAGCTCGCGGGGCCGCACCTTTTCCAATGCGGTATGGGGTTCACCGGCAAAGGCGCTCACCCCATTCCCATGATAGAGGAGCTCAAGTCGACATATCCCTGGTTTGTCCGCCCCTTTTTCCCTGAGGTTGTCATTCAGGTCCAGGACGTTACGGATATGGAACGGCTCGAAAAGCACCTCGATTCCAATCCTGATTTCACCAAGATCTTTCTCGATGACCTGCCCGATGGTACGCCTAAGATGAAGCCGGAGATCGTGAAAGAAATCGTGAAGCGCTCCCATGAGCAGGGTATCCCGGTGGTCATCCACATCGGCAGGAATGAGGACGTGAAGGTCGCCATCGACAGCGGTGCAGACGGGATTGCGCACGATGTCTACAAGGAGCCGCTTGACCCGGAGCTTGCCAGAGAACTTGCAAAAAGGAAGATGTTTGTTACGCCTACCGTATATGTGTTCCACAACCTGAATGACTTCATGAACAATAAAAATTACACCCACTATACGAAACTCGAATGGGAAACCATGTATCCATCCGGTGTTAGTGCGTTAAAGAACCCCAAGCCATACATCGTCCCTCAAGGGGACCCGTGGGGTATCAATTATAAGCATTTTAAAGATTCCTATGTCCGGGTGCTGCATCCGAATGTCAAGATGTTAAAGGATGCGGGGGTGACGATCATTGCAGGGACCGATGCACCCAACCTCGGAATTGCAACCGGGGGCTCGTTGCATGTGGAGCTTCAACATCTTGTAGAAGGGGGGCTGACACCCACCGAGGCCCTTATATCGGCAACCTCCACACCGGCGATGACACTGAAGCAAGTCTTCCACCGGAATGTGAACTTCGGAACCATTGAAAAAGGGAAAGCCGCTGACCTTGTGCTGGTTCAAGGAGATCCCACAAAAAATATCAAGGACACAGAAAACATCGTTGCCGTGTTTTATCAGGGGAACCGTTTAGCCAGATCCAAAACAAATCATCAAGAGTAATCAGGCTTTAGTCTCTGATTCTCCTTTGGTGATAAACTAAGGCTTTTTTCTTTTTTGCGCCGGTCTGTACAACACCTTGACGATCTTTTGCGCGTCCGGATTGTGCATGATGGCCTCGGGATGTTCCATATAAGGCTTCAGGAGGTCCTTCACCTTGTCGCCTAGAGCGCCAAAGATACGTTTGCGGTCTTCATCATCTATCTTCAGCAGGTATGCCGTGAGCACCCTGAGCTGGGTGTTGATGAATCCTGCGGTCTTCATGGATATACCGTGTACCCGGGAAAAGGCATAGTCCTCATTGACGGCTGCGAAACTGATATCCCGCATGACCATATTCCACTCTTTCGTGCTCTCGGGTGATTCGTCCCTAACCAGGATCTGTTTGATGCGGTCAGTGAACTCGGGCATGATGTATTCGTTCAGCACATCAGGATTGAATTCCTTCCCATAGATTTTTTCCGCTTCATACCGGAAACGGTCGGTGAGGTTCCTGAGCCATTCGAAATACGAGGCGTTTACACCACCCTGGTTGGCCAGGAAGTCGTAGATCACTGCCACGTTGTTTTTTGCCAGGATGATCTCTGCCTTGGAGGTATGGGGTCCGTTGCTGCCGCAGGCAATAACCTTTGCCCGGATCTTGTCTGCATTGTGGATGGTGATGGCATTTTCTAATGCAGCCGGCACGAGGATGTCGCATTCCAGCTCCAGGACGCATCCCCCTTCTCTGGCGCCGAAGATCTTTTGCGTAACGTTTTTCTCGGCGTGCATGACGGAAAATCTCAGTCTCCGATCGGCCTCGGCGGCGGAATTGTTCACGGCTCTCAGCAGTTCATCCACATCGAGATGGTCCCCGATGACAGCACCCCCTGCATCGGCCACGGCGATGACATTGACGCAAAAAGGCTTCAACTCCTGCAGCAATGATCCGCCCACCTTGCCTGAGCCCTGGACCACGACCTTTTTGTCCTTTAAGAGTTTGGGATAGACCTCTGTAATCAGTGTAGCCCATTCTTCATCGGTGAGCAGGTCGAAACCTTTCTTTTCGATGATCAGTTTTTCAGTTACGGCTGCGGCCTTTTCCAGAAGAGCCGTTTCATGGGGGGATAATGGGTCACTCGCAGGCCAGTTGCCCTGCAGGTGCATGTTGGCAGCCATGGAAAGGATGCTGAAGAGCAGTCCCCTGCCGGTGGCTCCGGCCCTTGCTGCGATGCCCATGCGCGGCTTTCCCGTTATCTGGGGGGCAGCCACCAGCTCAAGATATTGTTCGCTGGTAATGAGCTCGTGGAGGATGCGCATGTCATAGGGATTGATATCGAAATTCTTCTCCAGGAGGCGGCGCGCCTCTTCTACCGAAATGACCCTGTCGCCGATGATGCTCAGGCTCTTCTTGATGCCCGAGGCCATGAGCGCCAAATCGCGCAGCGCTGATTTGAAGCCTTCGAACATGTCGCCGATTTCCGGGCCCCCGCACCCCACATCTCCGGCCGGGACATCCAGGGAAGGTCCGGTGACCAGGAAGAGCGACCGGCCGAAACTGGCCAGTGTGTCAAAGAAGTCGATCTTGTCGTCAAAGTCCTTGGGGTTCAGAACAATGCCGCCCTTTCCCCCTCCGTAGAGGATCTTGGAACGGGCGCACTTCCAGGTCATCATAAAGGCGAGCGCCGCTACCTCGACGAACTTCACGATGGGGTCGATGCGCAGCCCACCCTTGTAGGCCTTGCCGCGCAGCGCATTGTGCTTGGTCCTGAAACCGGGTTTATGGGAGAGTTCCCCCTTGTTCCTGCTGAGCACGAAGAACTCGTCAAAATGATCAAAGGCGAGAAAGAGCCGGATGATCTCGTCGCTGCCGTCGAGCCCGAGGAAGGAGAGCCCTTCTATGAAATCGGAAAAGCCGTTGAGCAGGAAATCGCCTATCTCGTCTTGCTTGGACAGGTCGGTATTAATCCGCATCAGCTCTTTGAGTTCTTCCACGGTCTCGTGGACCTTTTTTTGCGGAAGGGCCGGGTCGCTCAGTGAACGGACCAATTCCTCAAGCCTTTCCTCGATGCGTGTTATGCGGTCTTTTTCTGGGGCAATGGTGGATTCGCCTGATATGAAGATCTTTCTCAGGGCCTCTTCAATCCCTTCCAGACGTGTTGTTCCCGGTACATAGAGCGAGATGATCCCTACTGAAAAGGGGAGATCCGGGCTGGAAAAGAGGTCATAGTATGACCTGCTCAAAGAGATGCCTTTGTTCTTGAAACAATCCAGTACGGCCATCACCGAGCCCACATGGGGATTCATGATGCCTATGGACACCCTGGACTCACTGATGGTGATCTTATCGGTATCGATCTCCTGGGACGTATCCTCCCTGGTGATGAAGAGGCTACCGTCAGCGATGGTGTCCTCGAACATCTTGAGGTGCCGTTTGATCCGCAAGGGGTACATGGGGTTGTTGATCTCTTCAGAGTAGTAGCACTCATCAAGGCAGTCTAAAAATCCCCTGGTATGCCTGTAACCCTCTTTCTCCCCGAAAAAATTCATGCTCCATATCATCTTGTCCAGGGCTTCCTGATCATAGCGCGGGTAGAGCGCCCTGCCCCTCGTTCCTTTTTTCTGGATGGTAATGATCCTCAATCCCGAACTTGTCTTCACCGAATCAAAGGAGGAGATGCCCATGTCGGCGTTCTCACTGATAATCCTTTCCAGACGGCCCGGGAAATCCCTCCCGATGTTGAGAAAATAGGTAATGGTCTTCCCGTCGTTGCTCACCTGGGTGCAGTACTCCTTGTTGGCATCGAGGAGCTGGCTCATGATAACGAAGTGACCGGCAATGTCCGGGGCCGAATTGCTCAGGAAGTACCAGGGGGGCAGGTATTCCACGGAAAAGTAGGATTCCAGGATCTTGCTGGTGGTGTTGATGTCCAGCTTGTGATCCTGTTCCAAATGACGGCGGACATCTGTGGTCAGGGACTCGAGATAGTGATCAATGGTCTTTGTAGTGCTTCGGCTGCCGATATTCATAAGGCCTCCTTTTTGAAAAATGTTTGTGCAGTATCTCCTCACCCGAGCCCGGCAAGGGCCTGGTCGAGATCTGCGATGAGATCACCTACATCCTCGATGCCCACGGAGTAGCGCACCAAGCCCTCGGGGATTCCCATGGCGGCACGTTCTTCAGGGGTGCATTCCACGTGGCTCGTGGTGGCCGGCGGGCCTGCAATGGTCTCCACTGCACCGAGGTTTGCTGCCCGATGGGCGAGTTGCAAGAGAGGCAGAAATGCCTTCACGGCATCCAGGTCGCCCTTGAGAATGAAGCTCAGGACCCCGCCGAAACCCTTCATCTGTTTTTGAGCAATGACATGACCCGAATGGCTTTCAAGTCCCGGGTAGAATACCTCTTTGACTGCCTTGTGGCCTTCCAGGTAACGCGCAATAGCAATCGCGCTCTCGTTCTGCCGCGAGATGCGCAGGTGCAGAGTCTTCATGCCTCTCAGCAGCAGATATGCAGCCATGGGATCGAGCGCTGCACCATTGATCTCCCGGAAGTGATAGATCTTCTTCACCAGCTCCATGGGCCCGCATATGACACCGCCTAAGGCATCGGCATGGCCCCCTAAAAACTTGGTTGCGCTGTGGACCACCAGATCTGCGCCCAGATTCAAGGGATGTTGGTTGATGGGCGTTGCAAAGGTGTTGTCCACCACCACAATGGCGCCTGCATCATGGGCCGCCCTGGCGAGCCTTTTTATGTCCACGACCTTGAGTGTGGGGTTGGTGGGGCTCTCCAGGTAGAGAACTCTGCAGCCCTTGTTCACCTCAGCTTCTATCTGCTCGTGGTCCGTGGTCTCGCACAGCATGGCCTCAATGCCGAACCGGGGGAGGAACTCTACGAAGAGCTTACTGGTACCGCCATAGCTGTCCTTGATGGAAACCACACGGTCTCCCGGAGAAAGCAGGGTGAACAGGGTATTGCTGATGGCTGCCATGCCGCTGGAAAAGGATGTGGAGCAATCAGCCCCTTCCAGCAGACGGACCTTTTCTTCAAAGGCCGCTACCGTGGGGTTGGTGTTCCGGCTGTAGATGTTTCCGGGTTCAAGGCCCTGACCCACCTTGATCCATTCCTCGATGTCGTCATATCCGAAGGCGACGCTCTGGACGATCGGTACCTGCGTGGGCCTGCCGGATGCGCTTTTGTCCTCGCCTCCCCACACTGCGATGGTCCCGGCTCCCGGATATTTTTTATCTTCCATGCTCAACTACCCTTTCTAAAGTTCATCACGGCTCAAGGAGAAGTGCCTTCCCTCTTGAGCACAAACAGTGAGATGCCTACCAGGAGGGCACCCATGCCCAGGCTTACCATGTCCGGCTTCATGATGCCGTAGATGAAGTCTATCACGCCGATCACGGCAAAGGCCAGTGGGAGGATCTTATTTCTGGTCATTGATCAGTAACCTGATTTCTTGCCTGTTATTTCTGCAACCCGGATCATGATGATGGCAATAGACTCAAGTGCCTCTTCAGGAAAGGTAAAGCTACCTTGAGCATACTGCTTCATGATGATCTCAAAGGCCTTGCGTTTCGCATCAATATCTTCCACGAATGATGCCTCCCCGTAACCCATAACACTGCGGTACTTCATGGAGAAGGAACAGGGCTTATCACCGATCTTAACCTCGCAGTCGGTTTCGAACTCAAAGCAGACAGTGCTGTTGCTTTTCAGGAATTCGATCTTTCTGCCCTCCTTGGCGCAGTGAAGAAAGATGGTGTTGCCCTCATACCCGAAACACATGGGCACGATATAGGGGATGTTATCGTCGCACATGCCTAAGCGGCAGACCTTGGCGCGCTCGATCACCGAGTCGATCATGGTCCTCTCGCCCATTTCCTTGTCTTTTCTTCTCATGTCATCCTCACTCTAGGGTTAAGTAGTTTTCCTTAGGTCTCATCCTCAAACGCCTCGTACATGACGCAACTAGATTTCCTGCCGTTGATCTTGATCACCAGTGGTTCGGCAAGCCGTACATGTTTGAGATAGGTTGTTTCTGTAACAAGAGGCAGCGACTCAAGCCACTTCCAGTCGAGAAAGTCGTTAGTACCCTCGGTTACGGTCACGTAGGGAATGCCGAGCGAGGTGATATTCTGGAAGAAATGCGATCCCTGGGAAGGGTCGGCCCTGAGAAGCGCTCCTCGGATCTCAAGAATCGCCCCCACGCCGGAGATGTGCCTCCACTGGACCGGTACGCCCAGCCAGCGGTCGAAAGATCCCCACCTGCCCGGGCCGATGAGGAGGTAGGGGAGCTTTTTCGTAATGAGCTGCCCGTTGAGCCTGCCCACCTCCTCGGCGATCTCGGGCGTGGCCTCGAGTTTGAAGTCATCGGGCTTCACGAAGATGATATCCGCTATATCCTGCCGTTTGCCGTTGCCCAGTGCAAGGTTTGACACACAGAAGGCGTGCTTGCGATCCTCTTGACTGATCTCTACTTCGAATCGGTCCTCCTCTGTCACCATGGGCCTGACCTGGAGGAGGTAGAAGTCGCAGGAACCCGACCCGGTTTTTTTCTGGTTCACCGCAAACTCCATCTCAACCGCACATCCCATGTTCTTGCGGGCGAGATCCAGGATGTCGGAGAGCATCTCGGGAAGGGGTATGCTCTTGTATTTGAGGATCTGGGAGAAGGTGATGATCTTGCCTCCGGGGCCCTCGCTGGTGTCCCTGATCCGGTGGTCGGAGGCGTCATAGGTGCTCGCGCAGGTGATGATGGGGTATTCATCCCGTGCATCATAGATATCCCGTTTCTCCAGGTCCGAATGTGCATCGAGGTTTGCACCTTCGTCATGGTTCTTGAGCTTAAGCGAATAGAAGAATCGCTGGGAATTGGAGATCATGTCGTCCACGGTTGAGAACTGGGGAAGGATCTCGGGATATTTCGGCGAGAATCGTAGAGACTTTCCACCCTCCACGACCGTCCTGCCGAAGCCGAGGGCCATCTGCACGATCCCCTCCTCGGGCTTCATGTGGGATACGGGATAGTAGTTGTGGGACTGGGCTACCCCGGAGATGGTGGGATAGAAATAATCACCGTGCTCTTCGCCTGCGATCTGCTGGATGACCACGGCCATGGACTCGTCCTTGGCCTGGCTGGCAGTGCTTTTGGCAAAGGCCTTGGGGCTCTCGTAATAGGTGGATGCATACACGAGCTTGACGGCATTGATGAGGGAGTCGAGCCGTTTTGAGAAATCCTCTTCGTTGTTGGGGATCATGTAGGTCTCGTAGAGGCCTGCATAAGGCTGGAACTGTGCATCCTCCAGCAGGCTCGATGAACGGACGGAAAGGGGGTAGATTACCTGTTCCAGATAGGCCTCTAAGTCCTTAACCACCTCTGCAGGCATCTCGGCTTGTAAAAAGGCCTGGGCAACCTCCTCATCGGTAACCCCCTCACCGGCGAAGCGTTTCAGGCTGCCTCGCTCCACGAATTCTTCAAAGATATCGGTGGCGAGCACGATGGTCTGGGGGATCCGGATAGATGATTCGGGGTATTTCTCTACCAGACTGAAATCCTCCTGCAGCATGGAGGACATGAACGCGAGTCCGCGCGCCTTGCCTCCAAGTGACCCCTGACCGACCTTGGCAAAGTCAAGGAGGTCGATATTGAATTGATTCCTGTTGAACTTGGCCACCACTCCTTTCTGCCGCCATTTCCTTACCAGGTGGATGAGGGAGATGATGTGTTCGCGCATCTCCCGGGTAGAAGCAAATGAGCCGCAGGACATCTCCCTGATGGTGGAGGCCAGGGGAATCTCGGAGCGCATCATGACCCAGTTGGCCATGTCTTTTTTTTCTATGTGATGGCACAAAGACTCGTCAGGGATTTCGGCGAGCTTCTCCTCAAGCATGCGCAGCTTGCTGGCCCTGCCCACCTCACCGCCCTCAGGGGTGCGGAACACGAACTCACCGAAGCCCAGGTGGGTAAGGAAGAACTCGTGGATCTCATCAAGGAGCTTGGGCGAGTTCTTGTCGAGGAACTCTGCGGTGATGTGTTCGGCCTTGGGCCGGTTCTCGGGTTCAGAGCTGAACAGGAGCAGGGGAAGGTAGGGCAGTTCCTGTCTTGCCCGGGAAAGCAGTTCGATCCCGGCGCTGCCGTATACCTTGCCGTTCTTCGGAAAGCGGGTGTCTGAGATGATGCCCATCAGGTAGGGTTTGTATTTTTCGTAGAGCTCGCTCGCCTCTTCAAAGGTCTGGGCAGACAGGATTTTGGGCCGGGTGCGCATGATGAGCAGCCGCTCCTCCTCGTTCACGCCGAGTTCCAGCACGGCCTGGACCTGCCTGACCACTTCCTTGTAGAAGATAGGGAGCAGGGTTGAATAATACAGCGGCGAGTCTTCCACGAAGATGAGTACGCATACCTGGGCGTGGGCTGTATCGTAGTCCACGTTCAGTGCGTCTTCCGTACCCTTGATGATGGCCAGCAGGAGGTCGGCGTTTCCCGACCAGATGAAGACCTTGTCGATGCCCTCGTAGCGGATGGCTTCACTTGATGTCTGAATGCCCCTGAGGCTGTGGGCCAGCAGATATACGGGAAGGTCAGGATTCTTTTCCTTGATCTTTTTTCCAAAAGTGAAGGCATCCATGTCTTCAAGGTTGGGCATGGTGAAGACTAGGTCGAACTTCTTCTCATCCAGGAGCTTCAACGCGTGTAGGGCCGATGAAGTCCGTGTCACACGGGGAGGCTGGGAAAGGTTCAGGCCGCTGTATTCGCTGATGATACGGGAAGCCAGAGTCACGTCTTCTTCTATGATGAATGCATCGTAGCGGCTCGATACCAGGAGGATCTCACGGACCTTGGCAGACATCAATTCCAGAAAGACCTTGAAGTTCAGGTGGTACTTACTGGACAGCTCACGCTCTTTCATCCTCATAAGAAAACTCCATCATCGAGGTTTATCCTGAATTCCATTATACACCCGGATGGCTTCCAGACAAGGAGACCCTCAGCTTGATCCACTTTTTTTAAGTGGTTTTTGAACAGGCCAAGTTTTTTCTCCGGGCAATAAAAAAGTCCCTCTTCATACTATTGATGACCAGTATTGCGAACCATTATAGCAACCTTATCTGCCCCGATACGAGCACATCCTCCCGGCGGCTTCCTTCAAGGGGGAAACCGCCGCCCCATGCATCAAATTATTTTCAGCTTACACGATCCCCTGGGCCATCATGGCATCGGCAACCTTTACGAAGCCAGCAATGTTCGCCCCGTTCACATAGTTACCAGGAGAGCCATAGGTTGATGAGGCATTCACACAGGCCGAGTGGATGGCCTTCATGATCATGCGTAACCGGTTGTCCACTTCTTCCCTGGTCCAGTTGATCCTCATGCTGTTCTGGGTCATCTCCAGACCGGATACCGATACACCGCCGGCGTTTGCTGCCTTGCCGGGTCCATAGAGGATCTTATGGTCGAGGTAGATCTCTACACCGTCAGGGGTGGTGGGCATATTTGCACCTTCACTCACGACATAGACGCCGTTCTTGATGAGGTTTGCCGCATCTTTGCCGTTGATCTCGTTCTGGGTGGCAGACGGGAAGGCGCAGTCGGCCTTGTGGTCCCACAGGGGGTTGAATTCCTGGGCCGGATCAATGGGGGTGTATACGACACCCTTATACTTGTCTGCATACTCCTTCATGCGGCCCCTGCGGATATTCTTAAGCTCCATGACATAGGCCAGCTTCTCACGATCAAGGCCTTTTTCGTCGAAGATGTATCCGTTTGAGTCGGACAGGGTAACTACCTTTGCGCCGAGATCCAGGAGTTTTTCTGTTGTGTACTGTGACACATTGCCCGAACCTGATACGAGGCAGGTCTTGCCTTCAAGGGTCTGATTCCTGGTGGAGAGCATCTCTGCTGCAAAATAGACGGCTCCGTAGCCCGTGGCCTCGGGCCTGATAAGGCTCCCGCCGTAGTTAAGCCCCTTACCGGTGAGAACGCCCACAAACTCGTTGCGGAGCTTCTTGTACATGCCGAACAAATATCCGATCTCCCGGGCACCTACGCCGATATCACCTGCCGGGACATCGGTGAACTGGCCGACATGCCGGAAGATCTCGC
>Ga0209048_10003140_pt1 | contig 16190 bp, 12 predicted proteins | sample FrelakmetCRP12CR_FD_187146 | JGI IMG/M metagenome (GOLD analysis project Ga0209048, IMG submission 187146) | Freshwater lake sediment microbial communities from the University of Notre Dame, USA, for methane emissions studies - CRP12 CR (SPAdes)... | ecosystem: Environmental > Aquatic >... | reverse complement strand
GTGGCAGGTCGCTGCGTCGCGTTGACCGGCCAAGACGCCCAGGCCCCGGTCTGCAGTCGGACGGCCCTCGCCGAGACGCTGGCCCTGGCCATGAATCACATCACCCACAGGGTCACGATCTCGCAGCACCACAAGCTCACGCGGGGGTCCTACATGCTTGTGGTCACCGCCACGGCAGCGGGCGGGCTGCACTCCATCCCGCAATCCGTGCGACTCGCGATCTGAAGAGGCACTCACGCGGAGCAGGGCTCGCCTACCTCCCAACTGCGATCGAGGTCCCAGCCGGCGAGTGGTTCCTGATGGGCGACGACCGCCAACACTCCGACGACAGTCGCTTCTGGGGACCCATTCCCCGGGCATGGATCGTCGGAAAGGTCGCCGAGTGAGCGTAGCCCTAGACCGCCGGGCCGCGAAGTCGACACCTCGGCAAAGGTCAGCCGGTGGCACTGGACTATGCTCGCACCATGGGGCTTGACGACGTCGCTGTCACTCCGCTGGACCCCGAACGGCTGCGCAGCGTGCTCGCCCCTGACGCGCTTGCTGCCTTCGAACACACGCTCACCCGCGGGCGCGAGCTGCTCGACTCGCGGACCTTGTGGAACGTCAACTCGACCGCCTACGGCGGCGGCGTCGCCGAGATGCTGCGCTCGCTGATCGGCTACGCGCGCGGCGGTGGGAGTGACGCACGCTGGCTGGTGATCACAGGCGACGGTGAGTTCTTCCGCATCACGAAGCGCCTGCACAACCGGCTGCACGGACACGCTGGCGACGGCGGCCGGCTGGACGAGGCGGAGCGCGGCGCGTACGAGCGCACCTGCGCCGCCAACGCCGAGCTGCTGACAGAGCGCGTTCACCCCGAGGACGTCGTGCTGCTGCACGATCCGCAGACGGCCGGCATGATCCCGCGGCTGCTCGACACGGGCGCGCTTGTCATTTGGCGAGTGCATGTGGGCATCGACCCGCCAAACGATCTCACGCGCGAGGCTTGGCGCTTCTTGATTCCCTACGTCGAGCGCGCGAACGGCTACGTGTTCTCGCATCCGGACTACTTCTGGGAAGGGCTCGATCCCGCCAAGCTGACGGTCATCGCACCCTCGATCGACGCCTTCTCGCCAAAGAACCACGCGATGGCATTCACCAGCGTGATCGCGGTGCTGCGCGCCGCCGGACTGGCCGCAGACCGCCACCACCACTACCCCAGGGCGGTGTTCGAGCGGCTGGACGGCACCGTCGGCCACGTGGAGGCCAAGGCGCGACTCGTCGAGGAGGCGCAACTCTGGCTCGGGGTCCCGCTGCTCGCGCAGGTCTCGCGCTGGGATCGCCTGAAGGACCCGCTGGGAGTGCTCGCGGCATTCGCTGAGCATGTGCACGCCGACGATGAGCCGCACCTCCTGCTGGCGGGCCCGGACGTGACGGCCGTCGCCGACGACCCTGAGGGCCGGGAGGTTTTCGCGGAAGTCGAGGCGGTTTGGTCAGAGCTGCCTCGCCGGATCCGCCGTCGCGTGCACCTCGCCCTGCTGCCGATGGCGGATTCCGACGAGAACGCGGTGATCGTCAACGCCCTGCAGCGGCGCTCCGACGTCATCGCGCAGAAGAGCCTGGCGGAGGGCTTCGGCCTCACCGTCGCGGAGGCGATGTGGAAGGGCCGTCCGGTTGTCGCCTCGGCGATCGGGGGCATCCGCGAGCAGATCGAGGATGGCCTCACGGGCTTTCTCGTGGACCCCAGCGACCTGCGAGCCTTCGGCGGGCGCGTGGCAGAGCTCTTGGATGACCCCCACCGCGCGGAGCGGATGGGCGCAGCCGCGCAGACGCGCGTACGCGACCTGTTCCTCGGCCCACGGCACCTCGGCCAGTACGTCGAGCTGCTCGAGCGCGTGCTGGGCCGCCGGGCGTGAGCCTCCGCCTTGACGCACGTCCGTCCCAGGCAGACGGTCGAGGAGTACCTTCATGGATGTGGTCAAGCAGCCCACGACGGCACGCACGGTGGCCGAGCTGGCGTCGCGCTCGGCGGAGCGCTACGGCGCCCGACCGGCCGTGCGCTTCAAGCGGGATGGGGAGTGGCTCGAGCGCAGCTACGCTGAGTTCGGCGCGATAGTCGAGGAGCTTGCCCTCGGCTTGCTTGAGGTCGGGATCGAGCCGGGCGAGCGCGTCTGCATCCTTGCCAACACGCGACCCGAGTGGAGCTTCATCAGCTTCGCGATCTCGGCCGTAGGCGGCGTCGTGGTGCCGATCTACCCCACCAATTCGCCCGAGGAGTGCGAGTGGGTAGCCGGAAACTCCGGGGCAAAGGCGGTAGTGGTCGAGGACGCGGGTCAGCTGGAGAAGATCGAGCAGGTGCGCGAGCGGTTGCCCGAGCTCGAGCACACGATCGGCATGCAGGGCGCCATCGCTGCCCTTGACCTCGACGGCCTGCGCGCACGCAGCCGCGAAAACGGTGACCGGGCGGAGCTGCGCCGCCGTCAAAAGGCCGTCCGGGACGACGACGCCTATACGATCATCTACACCTCGGGTACCACCGGGCCGCCGAAGGGCTGCGTGCTGACCCACCGCAACGCGATGTCGGTCGGGGCGATGGTCGAGGAGCTCGGATTCGTCAACGCTGATGACGTCAGCTATCTGTATCTCCCGCTGGCGCACAGCTTCGCGCTGACGACCGTGCTGGGCTCGGTCGACCAGGGCACGGCGGTCGTGTACTTCGGGGGCGACACCAAGAACGTGATTCCCGAACTCATGGCGTCCCGGCCGACCTACGTCCCGTCGGTGCCGCGGATCTTCGAGAAGCTCTACGCGATCGCAACCGCCAAGCTCGAGCAGGCCTCCCCGGAGGAGCGCAAGCAGTTCCAGCAGGCAGTTGAGCTCGGGGTCGAGGTGCGCCGGTGCGAGCACCGCGGCGAGGAGGTACCGGCGGAGAAGCAGCGCGCCTTCGACGAGGCCGATGCGCAGCTGTTCAAAGGAGTGCGCGAGCTGTTCGGCGGTCGCGTGCGCCAGGCCGTCAGCGGCGCCGCGCCGATCGCCCCGGAGATCCTCGAGTTCTTCTATGCGGCGGGAGTGCCCGTACTCGAGGGTTGGGGCATGACTGAGACCACCGCCGTGGGTACCGTCAACACGCTCGACGATCTCAAGTTCGGCACGGTGGGCCGTGCGATGCCCGGAGTCGAGATTCGGATCGCGCCCGAGGACGGCGAGATCCTGGTGCGCGGACCCAACGTCTTTCGCGAGTACTGGCGCAACCCCGAGGCGACCGCCGAGACGCTCGTGGACGGCTGGCTGCGAACGGGCGACGTCGGGGAACTCGACGACGAGGGCTTTCTCAAGATCAGCGGCCGCAAGAAGGACATCATCATCACGGCGGGGGGTAAGAACCTGACCCCAGCGAATCTGGAGAACGACCTCAAGCAGTCGCGGTTCATCTCGCAGGCGATGATGCACGGCGACCGGCGTCCCTTCCCGGTTGCGCTCATCACCCTGGATGAGGAGGAGATCCGAGCGTGGGCACGCGAGCGCGGCAAGCAAGACGACCTGGTGGCGCTGGCGCGCGACGATGACATACAGTCGCTGATCCGGGCCGAGCTCGATCGCGCAAATGCCAAGTACGCGCAGGTCGAGCAGATCAAGAAGTTCGCGATCCTCGACCACGACCTCTCTACGGAGTCCGGCGAGCTCACCCCCACGCTCAAGGTGAAGCGAGCTGTCATGAACGAGCGCTACGCGGACGTGCTTGACGCGCTCTACCGCTGATCGCGGTTATGAGGCGCTCCAGAGCGGTCTCGACCGCCTGCGGTCGGCCCACGGGTGGGGGCCTGACGAAGAGCGCTCGACTGTAGGCCCGCAGGTTGAGCTGATCGCAAACCGACGCCCCGCCAGGCCGCGTCTACGAGCCGGCTCCCACCGCCGGCCGGCGCCGCGGTCGCTTGGCCTCGGGCGGGCAGAGCTCCGAGAACGAGCGCTTGATGCCCTCCGCGAGCATTCCCACGTCGGGCGCTGCCATGCGGTCGGCGTTGAGGCCGAAGACCATCTGGCCGGCGTAGGAGACGACAGCGATGCCGATGGTGTGTCCGGCGAACAGCGGTACGAGCGGGAGGACCTCGACGAGCGGAGCACCGAACGCGTACAACTGCTGCTGGGACCCGGGGACGTTCGTGATCGTCAGGTTGAACATCCGGGTGCCACCGAACATCGACCGCGCGAGCAGTGCGCCGGCGAGCGGTGGCCCCATGTCAGCGAGGTCGACGATCGTCTTGCCCCCGGCGCGTTGCGAGCCGGCCTTGAGCGTCCCCGTGCGCTCGACGACGCGGCGGTAGCGCGCGGTGGGGTCCGCCTCGCTCACCGGCAACTCGACGAACAACGACGTCAGCTCATTGCCGAGTGCATGCTCCTGGTCCCCTGATCGGATGTTCACCGGCACCTGCGCCCGCAGGTTGTCCTCAGGCAACGCGTCACCGCGGGAGAGCAGCAGGTATCGCAGCCCGCCCGCGCAGAGCGCGAGTACGACGTCGTTGACCGTGCCACCAAGGCGCATCTTGATCGCCTTGACGTCGGCGAGGTCCACCCGCACGGTGGCAAAGTGACGCATCCCGCTCATCGGCCCGTTCAGGCTCGACTGCGGCGCCCCCATCACCTCCTCGCGCACGATCAGCTCGACGGCCGCCCGCACGCGATCGAGTGATTCGCGCGGGTGTAACGCCGCGCCGACGCCGGCTCGCGCCCCGCGCAAGACCAAGCCGGGCGAGAGCCAGAACCGGCCATCTCCGTGCTCTGTGACTTCCCCGTTACTGTCCGGCAGTGGCCGCGAGAGCGGCGGCGGAGCCTCCGGGGAAGCGTCGAGCAGGACGTACCCGATGTCAACCGAGCCGACGCCATCTACGAGACAGTGGTGCGTCTTGGTAACCAGCGCCCAGCGCCCCTTCTGCAGCCCGTCAAGCAGCGTCATCTCCCACAGCGGCCGGTGGCGGTCCAGGCGGTGCGACCAGAAGTCCCCGAGCCACTCGTGCAGCTCGGTCTCGCCCCCCGGCGCCGGCAGCGTCGCGTGATGCAGGTGGGCATCGGGGTCGAACGCCTTGGCCGGCTCCCAGGTCAGCCACGTGAGCGGACCCGCGTGCGGATCAGAGAGCTGCTGGGCATAGCGCGGCAGGATTCCCACCCGCTCGCGCATGTAGTCGCGGAACTCGGTGATGTCGGGCGTCCCGCCGCCGGGAAGCGGGTCGAAGATGAGCGCCGCACCGATATGCATGTGCGCGGTCTCGTCGAACTGCTCAAGCTCGAGGAACATCGTGTCCAGCATGCTGAGCTGCTCACCCACGGCCTCTGACTCCCGCTCTGTGTGACCTGAAGGCGGAACTTAGCGCGCAAGACGCGCGGCGACATCGGAGTTCCCCCGCGCGCCGGGTCCGTACTTCCCCACGTCCGTGAGTCTGGCGCCCGCACTTTCGCCTTCGCCCCGCAGCTCAGGACCCTCCGCCAGCGGGCAGGTCGAGCCGATAGAGCGGCGGACTCCGTCCGACGATGCCCCTAAGGCTCCTGCGACGCGTGCGCTTCCATGCGAGCACGCGCGTCGAGTGCTCGCGGGCGGCACCATCGGCGACAATCGTGCGGGGCTTGGCGATGTCGACGATGTGACTGGCGCGGTTGACGGTCGCGCCAAACCAGTCGCCGAGGCGGACCACGGCCGGCCCGAAGGCGACGCCGGCCCGCATCGCCGGCAGCTGCTCGCCCTCCTGCTCGACGCTCTGGGCGAGCGCGCACGCGGCGTCGAGCAGGGCGTCGACATCGGCACACACGAACATGCCCCCGTCGCCGATCGTCTTGACCAGTTCGACCGGCGGCTGGGCAACCTCCATGCACAGTTCCGCCATGCGCGCGCCGAGCGCCCCGACCTGCTCGACGGGGACGCGCTCACCGAGCCTGGTAAAGCCCGAGAGGTCAGCGAAGCAGACCCCGACTTCGCGCGTGTTGCTGAGGGATCCGGCTTCGCGCTCGGTGCGCCCGATCACGTCTCGCGTGGCCTGCTCGCGCAGGTGGATTCGCAACTGGTGCTCCAGCACCGGCATGAGCTGCGGGGCGAGCTGCTCGACGGCCGCCACGTAACGCATACCCAGCTCATGCTCGCTGTCGCCGGGCTGGATCAGGGCGCTGCCTATGAACAGGCGGATCGCGGCAGCCGCCTGCGCCATCGATTGTCCAACCACGCGCGCGACCTCCAAGAGCTCCTCACGCGGCAACCCGGCGGCGAGGAAGACTGCGAACGCGCGCGCCGCTCGCAGGTCCTCGTCGGAGTATCTGCGCTCCCGCGGCTTGGGGTTCGGATGCCCGAGCGCGAGCAGCATTGCCCGCAGGTAGGGAGCGGGGACGCCGGACTCGCGCGAGATCGCGGTGAGCGTGTAGCGCCGGGGACTGGTCAGGGCGAACTCGAGCGGCAGCGTCGCGAGCTTGTCTTCGCGCACCGCCTCGCGCAACTGCTCGATGCTCGCGCCGTGCCGGTGGCAGTAGCGCAGAAGCTTGCGCCGGGCCAAGCGCTCGGTGGCGTTGGCGACCCCTATGTAGAGCAGCGGGTCGTCGAGCGGATCGGCGTTCTTCGCAGGCATGTCGAAGTTCTAGGAGAGCGGGCCCGTCGGGTGCTTACGACTGACTCCGGCCGAGACTTCGCCGAAAGACCCTACTGACAAAGAAATTGAGATGTAGGGAGTGTTCCGCTCGGTCAGAGTAGCCTTCAAGGCTGGGCCGCTGAGAACGTCTTCGTGCGCAATTGCTGTTGAGGCGGCACCCTCCCGGGCACCTACATCCGTGCTTGCCGCCGCCCAAGACGAGCTCGGGCTCGCTTTCGGTCGCTCATCGTGAGACGGAGCGGCCGGAGGCCCCGGCCCCCGAGTCGGCGTCGTCGATGAACGCGGTCTTGGCCTTGGTGTATCCCTCACGGTCCTCTCGGAAGCGCGTGGCGAGCGCTCGCTTCAGCGCGGCGTATTCGCCGGCGAGCTTGGGATTACCTCGGAGAGTGTCTCGAAAGCGCAGGCACCGGTCCAGGTCCTCGAGCTCATCGACCAGGTGCAGATGATGCGTGCGGTAGGAGGCCGTCGGGTAACACAGGAAGCGGCGGTGTATCAGGTTCGCGTTGAATCGCGCGGGCAGCTGGTAGCCGGCTCGTTGCACGACAGCGGCGATACCCGCCTCGAGGTCTTCAACGAGCGCGATCATGTCGATCACGGGCTTGGCCGCAAGCCCGTGAACGGCGGTGGAGCCAATGTGGTGGATCTCTATGCCAGGCAGCAGCGGGGCCAGCCGTTCACGCTCTGCAACGTAGAAGGTCGGCCAGGAAGGCTCATATTCGACGATCTCGATCGGTCCATCGTCGGCGCCTTTGAGCGCGGGATCGTGAGCGGCTGCGCCACGGCGGGCCTGGGGTCGCATTCACCCATGGTCTCACGACCGGACTCGGTCGGCTTGAGCTCGACGCAAAGCTTGTGGTCGTCTCCGTGATTCTCGACCGATGGCGAAGACCCACCGTCTTGGCGACCCGTCATGAGGCGCCCTGTCATGTCCGTCCCGACCGCTTCCGATACGAGATGGGCCGCAACGCAAGACCCCTTCCCCCTCACGGAAGCCCGGCTCGAGGCTCTCAATCGAGGCTCTCGAGAATCTCGTTCGCACGGGACCACTGGTTGGGGGCGACGACGAGGTAGATGTCGCCGCGCCCACCCCGATCCAATGGATGGTCGGGTCGCCTTTCCGGGGCTGGGGCAGATCGAATGGTCGCTGGCGCGCTGACGCGTCCTGGGCGTCGCTAGCTCTCTCATCGCAGAGACCAGCTGCGGGCCGCGTGCCTCGACTAGCGCGCTTTCGAGGACCGCGCCGGTCAGCGCGAGCCAGCCGCTCCCTGGCCTGTCCCGATCGTGAGGTCGCTGGTTGGAGCCCGGTGGGCCCATAACAGGCGGGTGCCGAGAGGCCCCTGGTTTGCGGGGCCTCTCGCCGACGTCTTCGCTCCCGTGCGCGACGACCACCTGCCGCTGGCGTCTCACCAGTCGGGCTAGGTGCTCAGCTCAACAGCGCCAGCATGAGCCCCACCGTGCCCCAGTTCTCACGAGTAGGATCATCGTGATGGGTAGCGCCAAGCGGGTCGTTGCGATCCCCGGTGAGGACGCCGCAGCGGAGGCGTTCGCGGCGACCGTGTCACTCCTCGAGGGTTTCTCGCTGGACCTGGACTGGTCTCATCCGCCCGTCGGCGCGGCGGCGATCCAGACGCACGGCGAGCCGTTTCCGCCGGAGGCGAGGGCCGCGATCGACGACTCTGACGCGGCGCTGTTCGGCGCGACGAGCGGCGCGAGCGCGGCGGCGCTGTTCTACCTGCGATGGGGTCGCGAGACGTTCGCCAACGTGCGCCCGACGCGGTTCACCCGAGGCGTTGCGACTCCGCTCGCGCGACCCGAGGGGATCGACTTGGTGATCGTGCGCGAGAACCTCGAGGATCTCTACGTCCTGAGCGAGGGAGCACTTGAGGACCTGGCGCCGCTGGGGCTTGCGAGCCCCACCTGGCAGAAGCCGGTGGCCGAGCTCGGGCCCGGCGCCTACGCGCTGAAGGTGATCACCAATCATGGCTGCGAGCGCGTGGCCAGATTCGCCTTCGACCTGGCGCGGCGGCGCAGGGCGCAGGGCCGGGCGGGCAAGGTCACCTGCGCCACCAAGCACAACCTGCTTTTTCGCACCGACGGGCTGTTCCGCGACACCGCTCAGCGCGTGGGCGAGGGATACCCCGATATCGAGTTTGAGTCGCTGATCATCGACGATTTCGCGAACCGTCTGGTCGGCCGTCCGCAGCAGTTCGACGTCGTGCTGCTTCCGAACCTTTACGGCGACCTGCTCTCGGACTCCGCGGCTGCGCTCGCAGGCGGCCTCGGCCTCGCCGCAAGCGGCTGCTACGGCAGCGACTACGCGTACTTCGAGCCGGTGCACGGAACGGCGCCGGACCTGGAGCGCCACCGCGTCAACCCCACCGCGACGATCCTGTGCGCCGCGATGATGCTCGAGTACCTGCAGTTCGGCGAGGCGGCGCGAGCGCTGGTGGCCGCCGTGGAGCAAGTCTACGCACGTGGTGCGCCGCTCACCGCAGACCAGGGCGGAACCGCGTCCACCGAGGAGTTCCGCGACGCCGTTGCGGCGGCGATCTGAGAACGTAAGAGCTGGGCATGACTTCACGGACGATCGTCGAGAAGATTTGGGACGCGCACGTCGTGGCCCGCCTCGGAGGCGGCCTCGATCTCCTGCACGTCGACCGCCACCTCGTGCACGATCTCTCTGGTCCGCCGTCGCTCGGGGTGCTGGCCGAGCGCGGTCTTGCGGTGCGCAATCCCGAGCTGACGTTCGCGATGCCCGATCACACGGTCTCGACCGCGGTCGGTCGCACCGACGCGGACAGCAACGCGGGCCGTGTGCTCCTGCCCGCGCTGCGCGAGCGGACACACGCCGAAGGCATCCGGCTTTTCGACCTCGACGACGCCGAGCAGGGAATCGTGCACGTCGTCGGTCCCGAGCTCGGGCTGACGCTGCCGGGGATCACCGTGCTGTGCGGCGACAGCCACACGTGCACCCATGGTGGCCTCGGTGCGCTCGGCTGGGGCATCGGTAGCAGCGACCTCACGCACGTGCTCGCGACGCAAACGATCGTCCAACGCCGCCCCAAGCAGATGCGCGTAACCTGCTCGGGCGGGCTCGCCAGTGGGGTCGAGCCGAAGGACCTGGTGCTTCACTTGATCGGCGAGCACGGTGCCGACGGCGGGACCGGCTTCGCCGTCGAGTACGCCGGCAGCGCCATCGCGTCGATGCCCGTGGAGGGCCGCATGACCCTGTGCAACCTCACGATGGAGTTCGGAGCGAAGATCGGCATCGTCGCGCCCGACGAGTCGACGTTCGATTACCTCACCGGCCGTCGATACGCGCCCACCGGTGCGCGCTGGGACCTGGCGCTCGCCGCCTGGCGCGATTTGCCAAGCGACGAGGGCGCGGCCTTCGATCGGGAGATCGAGATCGACGCCGCTGCGGTCTCGCCGCAGATCACGTGGGGCACGAGCCCGGCGCACACGATGGCCCTCGACGCCAGGATCCCCGATCCCGCACAGGCGCACGATCCCGCAGCTCGTCTGGCCCGCAGCAAGGCGCTCGAGTACATGGGCCTGAGCTCCGGCGAGCAGCTGCTCGGGCATCCTGTCCAGCACGTGTTCATCGGCTCCTGCGCGAACAGCCGGCTGTCGGATCTGCAGACAGCAGCACGGGTGGTTCGCGGCCGGCGCGTTGCGCAAGGCGTGCGCGCGTGGGTGGTGCCGGGCTCTCACAGTGTGCGTCGAGAGGCCGAGGCACTCGGGCTCGACCGCATCTTCACGGCAGCCGGCTTCGAGTGGCGCGAGTCGGGATGCTCGATGTGCCTCGCGCTCAACGACGAGGTCATACCCGCGGGAGAGCGATGCGTCTCGACGAGCAACCGCAACTTCGTCGGCCGCCAGGGGCCCGGTGCGCGCACGCATCTGGCCGGCGCCGCCACTGCGGCTGCTGCCGCGATCGAGGGCCGCATCGCCGATCCCCGCCAGCTCGCTCCGGTGGCCTGAGATGGAGCGCTTCACGAGCGTTCAAGGGCGCGCGATCCCCCTGCTGGTGCCGGACATCGACACGGACGTGATCACCCCCATCATGCGCGTGATGCAGGGTGGCGATGCGCTGACGCGCTATGCGTTCGAGTCGCTGCGCTACACGCCGGACGGAGCGCTCGACCCGGACTGTCCGCTCAACCAGGACTTCTACCGGGACGCGCCGATCCTGCTCGCTGGGGCGAACTTCGCCTGCGGCAGCTCGCGCGAGACGGCCGTGTGGGCCGTGCGCGGCCTGGGCATCCGGTGCGTCATCGCGCCGAGCTTCGGTGAGATCTTCTTCGATAGCTGCTTCGAGAACGGGCTTCTTCCGATCACGCTCTCGAAGGTGGACGTCGACGCGCTGGCCGACGAGGCCCCGACCGGGGAGTTCCGCGTCGACCTCGAGTGCTGCGAGATCACGGGCTCTGGCGAACGCACGATCCCGTTCACCGTGCACCCGTTGCAGCGCGAGGCGCTGCTCAGCGGCCGCGACTCGATCGAGCTCACCCTTGGGCGCGAGCAGGAGATCACCGAGTTCCAGGAGCGCGACCGTGAGCTCCGCCCGTGGGTGTACGAGCTTGCCGATGGTGGCAGCGGCTAACTGCGGCTGCCGTTCCCTCGCCCGGGCGGATGGAAGCGGCGACTCGCGGGCGATGGGTGGGGCCGCTGCCGGAGCCGACTACGAGCCATCGCGCGTCATTCGCCGCCTCCCGGTCGTCCCGCGAGGGGATCCCAGACGGCCATCTCCGATCCGTCCACCTTCGGCGCCTCGCTGGTGATGCGCTGCACCAGCCCGTAGAAGCGGTAGAGCTCCGGGTAGAGCACCGGCTTGCCGTTGGTCATCACCGCGCAGGCGAGCGCGCGCTCAGGGTCGGCCCAGGCGAGGATGTTCGTGAAGCCGAGATGACCGAACGCGTGCTGGGTATCGCGCCCGTACAGGCTCAGTAGCTGCGCGCCCAGCATCGGCCCGTACCCGAACCGCGTCGGGAATCCCAGCGAGAGGTCGACCTCCAGGCGCGACTGCTCGGTCATCGCAATGCGCACGGTCTCCGGCCTCATCACGCGGACGCCGTCGAGCTCGCCCCCGCGGCGAAAGATCTCATAGAAGCGTGCGAGCTCGTTGGCTGTCGTGACCACGTTCGCGGACGGGACGATCGCGGTCAAGAGGCGCTCGTCGTTGCTGGCCTCGACCAGCTCATCGAGGGGGAGCCCGAGCGCCCGCGAGAACAGTTGCGAGAAGGGAGGCGCGGTGGGCAGCCCGGTCACGTAGTTGAGCGCCACCTGCGAGACGTCCTGCGGTGCGACGCCGTAGTTGGTCCAGCGGAAGCCCAGCGGGTCGAGGATCTCCTCGGCGAGCACGGTGCGGATGTCCTTGCCGGTCACCCGATGCACGATCTCGCCCAGGATGTAGCCACCCGAGGCGGCGTGGTAGGCGAGAAACCTCCCGGGCTTGGCGAACGGCCTTGCCTCGCAAAGGGTCCGGAGCCGGAACTCGCGGTCAAGCGCGCGGTCGAGGTCGAAGGCCTCCCGCGGGAGATTGGGTACTCCGGCGCGGTGGGAGAGCACCTGGGCGATCGTGATCTCGCCCTTGCCGTGACGGTCGTACTCCGGGATGTGCTGGCAGACGCGGTCTGAGATGTCCAGCAACCCGCGCTCGTGGAGCATGTGGATCACGAACGCCGTGACCGCCTTGGCGCCGGAATAGATCACAAACGGCGTCGCCGGCGTCGCCGGCTGCTTTTCTGCCTCCGCTCCATCACGGGGGCCGTTGCCGCGGGCGTGGCCGATCGCGCGGTCGAGCACGACAGCGCCCCGGCGGCGCACGCACACCTGCACGGCGGGGTGGACTCCGCTTCGATAGAGGTCGACGGCCGCGCTCCAGATGCGCTCCACAGACTCTCCGCTCATGCCGCCGGCGCCGGCCTCCTCCTGACCGCTCGCGGTGACCGACTCGAGGTCGCGCGGGACGTGCACCCGTCGCAGCGGATCCGGCAGCCCGGGCAGGCGGGGAACGGGTGGGATGCGAGGCACGGCCAGGCTCTCCAGGCTCAGCCCGCTGGGTGCTCGTTGAGCGCGCGCTCCCCGGGGGCGTCGGTGATTGACGCGCGGCCGTCGGCGGCCGCGGTGGCGCTGCGCCAGTGCGGGATCGCGAGCACGATCAGGCGCAGCTGCTTCTCCGCTGTGATGATGATCTCCTGCTCGGCGAGCGGATCGTCGGCTGGAGCGTCGAGGATCGCCTCCACCGACGCGACCATCGTGTTCACCATCAGCGCGGCGATCGTCTGCAGGTCCTCCGAGCTCCACGTGCGCAGACCGGGAAAGCGCGCAAGGTCGGTCGCGAGCTCGCTGCTGAACAGGCGGATCTCGGAGCGGATCGCTCGCCGCAGCGCGGGCACCCCGCTGCTGCGCTCGCGCGCGATGAAGCGGAAGTGCAGGCGGTTCTCATGCACGTGGCGGACGAGGATGGCGACCGAGGCGCGGATCACTCCCTCGTAGTCCCGGCGATCCTCGCGCGCGCTGCGAAGCATCTGGCGCAGCCGGCGAAACGACTCGTCGATGAGCGCGAAGCCGAGCTCGTCCATGTCCTGGAAGTGGCGGTAGAAGCCCGCGGGGACGATCCCCGCCTCACGCGTGACCTCGCGCAGGCTAAGGCTCCCGAACGCGCGGTCGTCGAGCAGCTGCAGCGCGGCCTCGAGCAGCGCCTCGCGCGTGCGCTGCTTGCGCTCCGAGCGGGTCTCGAGGCTCGACGACTTGCGCCGATGTCTGCGTGTGTGCGGATGCGCCACCATGCTTTGGCCAGCCCCGTTCATGAATGCCCGTTTACTTGCGAAGTGCCAGCACCGCACAGACTAGCTGCTTTCTAACTATTGACGTGACAGATCGATGCCGCTACTCTCGGTAAACAAATGTTTACTCACCGGCTTACCGGGCCCTCAATGCCGCCGCCGCGGCGGCCGCGTTTCGACCCGGCCCGCGATCGGCGACGCCTCGTTCGCCGCCTCGCCGGATCGGGCCTGCTCGAGGCGCTCACTGCACCGCATGGCGTCGAGCGCTACCTCGAGCTCGTCCTGCCGGGCTTCTCCCTGCACGACCTGCGCGCCGAGATCGTCCATGTGCGCCGCCCGACGGCGACGAGCGTGACGCTGCGACTGCGTCCCAACGAGCTCTGGCGCGGCTTCCACGCCGGCCAGTTCGTCTCGATGACGGTCGAGATAGACGGCGTGCGACGCACACGCTGCTACTCGCCGTCGAGTTCGCAGCACGCCCCCGACGGCGAACTCGAGTTCACCGTCAGGTCGCATCCGGAGGGGCTCGTGTCGCGGTACCTATGCGAGCACGCCCAGCCCGGCAAGGTGGTGGAGCTGACCCAGGCCGAGGGCGATTTCGTGCTGCCGACGCGCCGCTCCGAGCGCCTTCTGCTGATTAGCGGCGGAAGCGGCATCACGCCGGTGCTCTCAATGCTGCGAACGCTCTGCGACGAGGGCCACGACGCGCCCGTGACGTTCCTGCACTACGCGCGCCAAGAGCGTGACGTCCCCTACCGCGCCGAGCTCATCGAGCTCGCAAGCCGCCATCCGAACGTACGCGTCGCGTATGTGTACACCCGCGAGCCGGGGAGCCGGCTGCACGGGCACCTCGAACGCGCGCACCTTCGCGCCGTCGACCGCTGCTACCGGCAGGCCGAGGTGTACGTATGCGGTCCGCCCGGCCTGATCGAGGCCGCGCGCGCGCTGTGGGTCGGCGACGGCCACGAGGAGCGCGTGCACAGTGAGAGCTTCCTGCCGCCCCGCCTGCTCATGACGTCCGGCGAGGCGAGCGGCAGCGTGAGCTTCGCGGCCAGCGGCATCCAGGCCGTCGCCAGCGGCACGACGTTGCTCGAGCAGGCAGAGCAGGCCGGCCTGTCGCCGGCGTACGGCTGCCGGATGGGCATCTGCCACACCTGCACATGCCGCAAGCTCGCCGGACAGGTGCGCAACGTCAACAGCGGCGAGCTCTCCTCGTGTGAGGACGAGGAGATCCAGATCTGTGTGTCGGTGCCCGCCGGAGACGTCGAGCTCGATCTCTGAATAGGCCTGCCACGCAACCTTCCATCCGACCAGGAGAACCCATGCAAGACACCATGACCCGCCTCAGCCCCGCCCAGCTCGAATCGCTCGGCTCCGAGCTGGACGCCTTGCGCCAGCGCGTGGTCGATGACCTCGGCGACCGCGACGTCGACTACATCCGCAACGTGATCCGTGTCCAGCGCGCGCTCGAGGCGGGCGGTCGCGGACTGCTGTTCGCAAGCATCCTGCCGCCCGCGTGGCTCGCCGGCACCACGGCCCTGGCGCTGTCGAAGATCCTCGACAACATGGAGATCGGCCACAACGTGATGCACGGCCAGTACGACTGGACCAACGATCCCGCCCTCTCCAGCAAGGAGTTCGAGTGGGACACAGCCTGCCCGGCCGACCAGTGGCGCCACTCGCACAACTACATGCACCACACCTACACGAACATCGTCGGCAAGGATCGCGACATCGGCTACGGCGTGCTGCGGATGACCGAGGAGGAGCCGTGGGAGCCGCGCTGGCTAGGCAACCCCGTCTACGCGCTGGCGCTCGCGCTGTTCTTCCAGTACGGCGTCGCGATGCACGACCTCGAGGTCGAGCACATCGGCGAGGGCGAGCTCGAGTGGCGAAGCCGGCCCAACCTGCTGCGCGGAATCTGGCGAAAGGTGCGCGCGCAGACGCTGAAGGACTACGTGCTGTTCCCACTGCTGTCGGGGCCGCAGGCACCGCTCGTGCTCAGCGCCAACGCAACCGCCAACCTCGTGCGCAACGTGTGGGCGTTCACGATCATCTTCTGCGGGCACTTCCCCGAGGGCACGGCCGAGTTCAGCCAAGAGGAGACCGCGAACGAGACCCGTGGCGAGTGGTACCTGCGCCAGATGCTCGGCTCGGCCAACCTTACCGGCGGTAACCTGTTCCACATCCTGTCGGGCAACCTCAGCTACCAGATCGAGCACCACCTGTACCCCGATATCCCGGCCCACCGCTATGCGGAGATCGCCGAGGAGGTGCGTGAGATCTGCGAGCGCTACGAGCTGCCCTACAACACCGGCCCGCTACACACGCAGTTCGGTTCGGTGGTTGGCAAGATCTTCCGGCTCGCCCTGCCCGGGCGCGGCGGCCAGAAGTCGGCCGTCCACGAGGCGGAGTCGAACGGTCGCGCGCTGGCCGCTGGCGCCGACGGCCGTGCGGGCACCGCCCAAGGGCGCACCGCGGCCGCCCGCTAGCAACCGGCGCATGCTGTCGGCGCAGCTGCCAGCATGCCAGCCAGGAGATTGCAGAGAGGAGGACTGATCCGCGCTGCTCGGGCGGGCGCCAGTCTGCACTCGAGCGCCGCCGCGATCGGCGGCAGTACATCGACACCGGAGGAAGCGATCAATGAACTCGAAAGTCATCGACGGGCACGCGACGACCATCCCTCGGGCGGCGCTATTGCGCTCAAGGCCGGGCGCTTCGGCCCCTATCTCGCCTGGGGCAAGGTCAACGCCACCTTGCCGCGCGGCACCGACATGACGGGGCTGACGCTGGACAA
>Ga0209048_10003139_pt1 | contig 16191 bp, 14 predicted proteins | sample FrelakmetCRP12CR_FD_187146 | JGI IMG/M metagenome (GOLD analysis project Ga0209048, IMG submission 187146) | Freshwater lake sediment microbial communities from the University of Notre Dame, USA, for methane emissions studies - CRP12 CR (SPAdes)... | ecosystem: Environmental > Aquatic >... | reverse complement strand
GAACAGCAAAAGGGGTAGACGATGGCAACACGCACTACCATGCATGTAGAGGTAGTCACAGCAGAGCGAGAACTCTACAGCGGAGAGGCTGATATTGTGATTGCTCCTGGCACTGAAGGGGAGCTTGGTATACTACCAAAGCACGCGGCGCTGTTAACTACGCTTAAAGTTGGTGAGTTGCTAATCAAGCTTAGTGGAGCTGAAGAGCCGTTCTTTGTGTCTGGAGGCTTTCTTGAAGTATCGAATAACAGTGTGACGGTACTCGCCGAAACTGCAGAACACGCGGAGGAGATTGATCAGGCTCGCGCTGAGGCTGCTCGTCGACGTGCCCAGGAACTGCTTGCACAGGCTCAGTCGGATACTGAACGAGCAGAGATGATGGGCGCTCTCGAACGTGCGGTAGCGCGAATACATGTGGCTGAAATCACTCGTCGTCGGAGTAGTCGTCGTATTCAGATGCCACCACCTTCAGAAATGTAGCTATACCCATCAGCAGAGAATTCTAACCAAAGGGAGTGGGAAGGCATGTGTCACCTTCCCACTCCCTTTGGTTTAATCAGACTCAAAGAGAGAGATCGGCATGATCTTTGTCAGGCTCTCTCGCGTGGTACAATGACAAAAGAGAACACGTATTTTATGTGATTAATTTCAGTTCGGAGCGATGATATTTTATGACTACAACATCCACAGGACGACCTCGTCCATTTGTGCTTATTGTTATGGACGGTTGGGGAATTAACGCCCGCAAGGAGGGTAATGCGATTGCCCTGGCACGAACACCAAATCTTGATAAACTTGCAAAGAACTGGCCACACACAGCGATTAGAACCTCTGGGGAAGCTGTAGGTTTGCCTGAAGGTCAGATGGGAAACTCCGAAGTCGGACACCAGAACATTGGTGCAGGTAAGCGTGTACTGCAAGACTATTCTCGTGTGAACGAGTCCATTAAAGATGGGTCGTTTTTCCAAAATCCCGCACTGCTCAAGGCAGTTGAGCACGTTAAGAAAAATGGGTCACGACTTCATATTTGCGGTCTGCTAGGCAATGGTGGTGTTCATGCGCATGAGACGCACCTGGAAGCGCTTCTGGGACTGGCAAATATGCATGACATCGAACATGTATACATTCACAGCTTCACTGATGGCCGGGATACCTCGCCTACTGGAGGTGTTGAATTCATGCGCTATCTACAGGCTCGCGCTCAAGAGATTGGTGGAAAACACGCAGCAAAAGTAGCGACTGTCAGTGGCCGTTACTATGCAATGGATCGTGATAATCGTTGGGATCGCATAGCGCTAGCATATTTCGCTATGACTCGCGCAGAGGGGATACGAGCAACTTCGGCAACTGGCGCAATTGAGCAATCATATGAGCAAGGCGTCACTGACGAATTTATTATTCCCACAGTAGTTATGGAAGACCAGCAAGCCGTCGCAGTTGTGAAAGCAGGCGATGCATTAATCCACTATAATTTCCGTCCCGACCGCGCACGCGAACTGACAAAGGCCTTTTTATTACAAGAGCTTCCACCGCAGGCGCATGAAAAATTTGACAGGGGAGCGCGTTTAGACAACTTGCAGTATGTAATGATGACTGCCTATGAAGAAGGGTTGGATGCGCCAGTAGCTTTCCGTGCCGACGAGGTCGAGATGCCAATTGCCCGCGTGATCTCTGAGCAGGGATTGAGACAGTTTCATACCGCCGAGACCGAGAAATATGCTCATGTGACCTATTTTATTAACGGTCGGCGAGAGACGCCTTTTCCTGGCGAAGATCGCCTGCTGGTGCCATCGCCCAAGGTAGCAACGTATGACTTGCAGCCAGAAATGAGTGCCGCGGGAGTAACCAGCACAGCGATAGAACATATTCGCAGTGGTGATTATGATTTCATCGTCATGAATTATGCAAACGCTGATATGGTTGGGCATACCGGTGTAATTGAGGCGGCGATTAAGGCGGTGGAGATTGTTGATACAGGAGTTGGACAGGTAGTGGAGGCAACGCTTGCAATGGGTGGTGGACTTCTGATTACCGCCGACCATGGCAACGCGGAACAGTTGATTGATTATGAAACGGGGAAGCCCTTCACCGCACACACGACGTTTCCTGTACCGCTCTATGTGGTTGTGCCGCAAATGGCACAGGTACGACTGCGCAATGATGGCATTCTAGCCGACGTAGCCCCCACTATCCTGGACGTGTTAGGTATACCAAAGCCAAAGGATATGACGGGGCGAACGCTGATACAACATTAACGATCAAATATAGATTTCTTCCATCTAAAAGAGAAATAGTTATCCACATATTGAAGAAGGGTATGTGGATAACTATTTTAGAGTGTGGATAAGGTCTGTAAGGTGTTTGTGAAATGTTGAGGCGAAAGTGTTCACACTTTCTGCTTTGAAAACTCCATAGATGTAGCGATCAGGACGTACCAGAATAAAGAGGTCGCGCTGGTTCAGAGGAAAACCTTCGATCTGGTTTTCAATTGAAACAAAACGTACGCCCAGTCGTTGCCAGGTATCTGCATCCAAGCAAGAAAAGGCATCTTCAGACTTGTGACCGAGACGCAGGAGAGCGAAGTCCTGACCCAATTCGTTATCAAGGAGTGCCATTTTGCCCTGAGATGTTTTTATGTATGGCTGGGGAAGCATCATTCCTGCTAAGGTTTTACTTGCTTTTGAGCCATCAGCAAACAGAAAGCCTTTTTTATAGCGTGGCTGCGGTTTAATACCAGCTTCTGAGAGATACTTTCGAATTGGGGGTATAGTGTTCACAATGAAAAAAACACTATCACGCACGAAAGCGATGGCCTTAGACGTAGGCATGATAATTGTCCCCAGGAACTTCGAAAACCATATTAAGTCGGCTACATGCTTGTGACATTCCTGGTTGTAGGTTTCGAGAAGCGCTGGACCTGCTACCCCTTGTAATACTTTTTGCAATTTCCAACTCAGGTTATGTGCATCTCGCAGGCCGCAATTCATACCCTGTCCACCAAATGGCGGCATCAGGTGCGCTGCATCGCCTAACAGAAATACACGGCCTTTTAAAAAAGTTTCAGCGATGGCGGCATGAAAAGTATAGATTTGTCGTCGTTTAATCTGCGGATTGCGGGAACCTCCAACTTGTCGAATAAGCGAACGTATGCTGTCATCTTCTAAAAGCTCATCTTCTTTCTCGCCTGGAAGGAGCATGAATTCCCACCTGCGAGAGGCATGAGGCGCAGGGACAGTAACCGACGGGCGCTTTGGATTACAGAAAAAGACAATAGCTTCTGCAGGATCAGTATCATTAATGGTGTCAACAACCAGCCATTTTTGTGAAAAGGTCGAACCATGCATTAGAATACCTAATTGGCGTCTGATGGCGCTTTTTGCGCCGTCACAAGCAAGTAGGTATGCACACATATACGTCTTCAGAATGCCTTCAGAAGCACGAACGGAGAGCACAACATCGGTATCGCTCTGTTGAAACGATTCGACGTTATGCTGAAACTGGATGCTGACACAAGGGAAACGCTTGAGTCCTTGAAGCAGTGTAGCTTCAAACTCAGGCTGGTGAAATGTCGAGATAAGCGGATAGCCATTTCGTTTGCTTGTAGGCGCTACTTTGGCAAGGTAGCGTTTGCCTGAAATATAGTGAGCATCGATATCCAGTAACACATTCTCTATCACAGCATGGCCAAGTCCCATCGCCTGGCACACACGCAAGCCTTCGTCATCGATTGAGATAGCTTTGGGAAAGTCGCTCAAGCCTGTGTTGCGTTCAAGGATCAGGACATCGATGCCCATCATGCCCAACAGGTTGCCAATCGCCAGACCTGTTGGACCAGCGCCAACAATGATAATTGAGAAGTAAGGTGGAGACTGTTCGTTCATACAATTTCTATATTTTTTTGATAGCTACTACCACATTTGCGCCACCAAGACCACGTCCTCCGATTAGAGTAGTAGAGCGTGATAACGTTCGCGCCTCGTTTCGCACGAGATCTAAACCGTAATGTGGCAAAAGTTGCTCACAATTGATTGTTGGGGGAATCATACCATATTGTAACGCTAGCAATGCAGTGATTGCGTCAAGTGCTCCGGCTGCGGCAAAGCTGTGACCATACATTGTGCGTGGCACACTGACTGGCAGATGTTGCAGGTCTGTGCCAAACGTTCGTTGAAGTGCATCGGCCTCAGATTGATCAGCAAGAGGAAGAGCGCGCCCATCCAAGCTGAAATAACCTATATCTCCTGTCTGCGCTTGCGCTTCCTGTAATGCAAGCCACATAGCACGAGCATACTGTTTACCATTATGTGCGGGCATCCCGAACCCGAGAGCATCGTTGGTCTGACCGTACCCCACAATCTCTCCGTAGATAGGCGCGCCACGTCGCCGAGCATGCTCATATTCCTCTACGATGCAGATTCCAGCTCCCTCGGCAAGTATTAAGCCAGCAGCGCGCTGATCAAAAGGACGATAGGCATTCGGATCATCCCCAGCCACACATTGACCACTGTGTCCTAGTATAAGCATCAAGAAAGGTTGCACGAGCGATTCACAACCGCCCGTAATGAGAACATCCGCTGCGCTCCGACGAATAGCATTGTATGCGATACCGAGAGCATCCAGGCCGCCTACAATATCATTCACAGGGGTCTTACTGTATCCTCGAAGGCCATAACGCACAGATGTCTGGCCCACATTCGCTACTTGAAGCCAGGCAATGGCCGAGTAAGCACTCATAAAGCGAGGTCCCCGCACGTGTAATGCTTCTATCTGTTCAACCACATACTCCACGCCGCCTGTAGTATTGGCAATTACAGCTCCCACACACTTTGGGTCTTCTTGTTCAAGCACTAATTGTGCATCTTGTAAAGCTTCCTGCACAGCAGCGAGAACAAAATGAGTCACACGATCAGTACGGTTTGCAAGTTTGCGATCAATATAGTGCTCAACGTTAAAGTCACGAATTTCACCAGCTACCTGTACAGGAAAATCGACAGTGGAGAAACGTTGAACAGGTTTGACTCCAGGGATACCGCTGTTCATAGCTTGCCAAAAAGCCTCTTTACCGATACCATTGGGAGCTACTACACCCAGTCCTGTTATTACTGCCCGTCGATGAGTTTGATGAGACATTGATTTATCTATCCATCCAATCGCTACGAACAAGCACAAGGGCTGTATTGACACCGCCAAAACCACTGGAATGTGTCAATGCAACATTGACATCCGCACAACGAGCTACGTTTGCTACATAGTCTAAATCACAGATTGGATCTGGATGGTGCTGATTGATGGTCGGCGGTATACGCTGACGATCTAGCACAAGGGCAGTAACTATTGTTTCAATGGCACTGGCAGCGCCCTGAGAATGTCCGATCATAGACTTGATTGAGCTGATCGGGATATGATACGCCCGTTTGCCAAAGGCTGCTTTGTAGGCCGCGGTCTCTGCTAACTCGTTCGCGCGTGTTGAACTACCATGCGAGTTAATATAATCAAGCTGATCTGGAGAAATATGCGCTTCCTCTAAGGCCTGTCTCAATAGATGTTGGAGAGGTACGCCATCCTCGGGTAATGTAGTCATATGATGTCCGTTGCTGTTCGAGCTGAATGAAATTAACTCTGCATAGATGTGCGCGCCGCGTGCCAGAGCGAGGTCGCGTTCTTCCAGCAGCAGCACTCCCGCGCCTTCTGCTGTGACAAAGCCATCTCGTTGACCATCATATGGACGAGATGCGCGTTTTGGGTCATCATTGCGTGTACTTAAAGCCTTCATTACGGAAAATACGTTGACACCAGAGGCATTGATAGCGGAGTCAGAACCTCCAGCAAGCATGCGGTCGGCTCGACCATCCTGAATCGCCCAAAAAGCCTGTCCAATGGCGTCTGCGCCGGCAGAACAACCAGTGGCAATAACAGTAGATGGTCCATACAATTGATGATGCGCGGCTATCGCGCTAGAGGGAGTAAAGCTTGTGAGAAAGGTAGCTGGCTGAAAATCTTGCTTACGAGCAAATATAGGTTTTGTGCCAACATCAGTGAATTGAAGCCAGAGCCTTTCACCTTCATCGACGGATGCAATCGCATTACCCATCATCACACCCATGGCGTTGCGCTCAGCTTCATTCAAATCAACAGGCAAACCACAGTCATAGTATGCTAGATTGGCCGCAGCAACAGCCAATTGTGTGCCACGATCGAGTACTTCAGTTTCTTCCTTAGTGAGACCCAATGAGGCGGGATCAAAACCCACTACCTCACCAGCAATCTGAGTTGGCAGAAAGTTTGCATCAAAGAGGGTGATACGACGAACACCTGAAAGACCAGAAACACAAGCCTGCCAGAAATCCTCTTTTCCGATTCCGTTGGAAGCTACAACACCCAGACCAGTAATGACAACCCTTTTTTGTTCTTGAAATATCATAGTTGTTGTTCTTTGTTTCCAGGAGTACGGCGATGCACTCCTTTAAGCAATTAACCTGAGCTATATACGACTGTAAGATCCGTTAAGAAAAATTTCTATGAACTGGTTCACAATATGTGCCTGTGAGTACATAAAGAAACGCTCACCACCTGAAATGACGTGATAGCCCGCACAGTTGGGTAAATGCTCAGCGAAACAGCGCGTTTTAGACTCTGGCGCGAGCACATCATCTTCTCGATTTATCAGCAGAATGGGCATAGTTAGTTGATCTACTCGCTCGCGTATATCGAAATAGTGAATAATGGGTAGCACCGAAAACTTATACACAAATGGCCAGAGTTCGATCTTGCGAAATTGCTCTTCGATTAAGCTACGTTGTAAGCTACAACTTAGATCAGTATCGGATGTAGTTTGATGCGCGACAATGTAGTTGATAACGATACGTCTCAAGAACCAGGCGGGAAGGAAATGTTCGACTGGCAGGCGTACGAAAATTTCGTGTAGAAGCCAGATCAGAGGGTGCGGAGCAATCTGATAATCGGGGCCTTGAGCAATGATGATCAACGAGCGGCAGCGTTGTGGATAACGGATGGCGAATTCTAAAAGCACCATGGCTGCATCACCATGAGCGATAAGATCAATACACTCCAACCCAAGGCTGTCTAGAACGTTGCGTAGTTCTTCAGCACGTTCAGCCAGCCCAACTGATCGCGTGCGAGTTTCCTTGCGACGGTAGAGAATGACACGCCTGGATTGACTGAATTCACGGATCTGTCGAGCATAGACGAATTCAAGGTGCTCGAGAATGGGCACGAAGACTAAAGGCGTACCCTCTCCAATATCAATTAAAGGCATATCAAGCTGGCCAACCGGGGTCCGATGCCAGAGATGCTCGACATATTCGACGTCAGCGTGAAACGTCGTTTCGTCAATAGTAGGGATCGTTACAGCATTCACAATTTTCTCCAGTGCAATCGAGCTTACTCAACTTCACTATACCAGAATTGACTGCCCGCGAACAAACTAAGCTGAGTTTCATAAGTATATTATATTTCAGAGCCAAAATGGTAATTGTGATATAGCATTAACTATGGTAATCGTATATACTACAATCGTCGGGTTAACTGTATATACTTACAGTAGCACAAATCTATAATACGTATTTTGAACATTTAGGGAGGTAAACTTATGGCAGATACGAAGCAAAAGCGAGAAGAGACTGTGCAAGATGAGCAAGCACAGGAAGAGCATGCACAAACATCTCAAGCATCTGGTGCTCCTGACTTTAAATCTGATCGGGATGAAGTCAGGCACGCTTCTGAGCAATTCTTCCGCAGCCTATTTCGCGCAGGAGTACACGTTGCGATGGCACCTGTGTATATTTTGCCAGAAGAATCCAGGGAACATTTCTTTACCGCCGGACGCGAATTCACGCGCGGGCTATCATCCCTTGCACAAGAAATTGCAGACGATTTTGATAAGCTAGTTACAAGGGATGAAGAAGAAGCACGAGAATAGGTAAGTGGATAGTCATCCACCCATCTATTCTCCTAGCAGCGTTTGATACAATTTTCGTTGTCGATTGGCTGCATTTTCATAGATAGCGTGGCGTGCCTCATCTGGTAGCACAGGCGCTTCGAGTTCAACAGGAACATGAGCAATATCGTGAATGATACCTAATGCTTCAAGCGCCAGGAGCGCGCCGCCGCGAGCTGAGGCTTCGCGTTCGAGCAGGGGATAGAGAGGCGCGTTCAGCGTATCGGCAACAATATCTTGAAGAGTTCTGGAACTGAGCATCGCTCTCCCGCTGCCAATCAGTGTGGGAGCGATTTCTTGTTGTTCCAGTGCAATATTGAGCTGATCATATACTTCGGCCAGTTGATATGCCAGAGACTCAGCCATAGCCCTCAGGAGCGTAATGGGCGAAGTATGTGAGTTGATACCGGTGATAGTCATACATGCCTCGCTATGCCAACCAGGGCTACGCTCACCCGATAGCATTGGGAGTATTGTCAGGCCATGACCATCTGGTGGCATAGCAGCAACGAGCGATTCTACCTCAGCAAGCGAGGGAAGCTTTAAAGTAGATTCAAGCCAGGCAAAGACATTTCCTCCTTCGCTCAATGCTCCTCCTAGCACGCCCCGCTTCTGATCGAGCAAATACAGCCAGAGTCCTCTGGTTGGAACTACATCTGGTGGAACTATCACGCGAATGGCGCTTGAAGTGCCGATGGTGATAGCCCAGTTTGCTTCAGTCGCGCAGCCTGAGCCGACATTGGCCGCGGCCCCATCACCTATGGCCGGAAACCAGGGAACGTCTTGCAGCGCGGGCCAACGGGGCGCGAATTCCGGCTTTAACCCACTTATGCTGTCATGTAGATCACCCAACTGGGGCAATTGTTCATCACGTACTCCAAGTACCGCTTGCAAATGCGCGTCCCACGCATGTGTACGTGTAACAAGCATGCCGGTGCCCGATGCCATCGAGAGACTACAAACCGAACGTCCCAAAAATTGGCGATGCAAGTACTCACCAAAAGAGAGCCATTGCGCAGTTTGTTTGAACAGTTCTGGCTGTTCCTTCGAGAGCCAGCGTAATTTCGCTGGCCAGTAACTGGCATGAATTCTGGCGCCGGTACGTTTATGAATAGCGTCCTCGTCGAGTTGCGTGCGAAGTTCGGCAGCAGCGCTGCCAGGGCGAGTGTCTTCCCAGGTGAGTAAGGGCATCAGTGGTCGCCCCGAGGCATCTACTCCCAGCAGGGTATGCCAGAACGTGTCGGTTGCCACTGCTTTGATGTGCGAGGCCAGAGGACCTGCTGCTGCAAGAACCTCGTCAATGCTCTGAGCAACGAGATCCACGAGCATATCGGCATCAACCGAGACTTCACCTTCGTTCGAGATTGTGAGAGCATAGGTATGTTGGGCAAGCACATTAGGGATTGCTGCTCCATTAGAATCGAAGAGCAACGCTCGCACCGAGGAAGTGCCAATATCGAGTGCGAGGATGTATGGTTGCGTATGTGATTGAGTTAGCGTCTGGCTTTGCTGTTGGATATTCGTAGATGTAGTGTGTTTCATTCTATTAAAACTCGCATACAGTACTAGATATAAAAAATACCGCTCACATACCGCTCATTTTGAGCGAGACTTTTTCCCGGTTATTCGAGATAGTTTTTATCATAGTATCACGTTTAACAATACAAAGGACGGTGCCCGCGAAGTATTGTTATTCTGATCTCACCACGTGTCATCCTGAGCGCCCGCGAAGGGGATTGATTCGGCTCAGTGTGTACGCTGATGAATGTTTGCCCAGCCCGTCCCCTCGGGCGACCATGAAGGCACACCGCTCCGCTCCACACCACCCTCGCCCCTACAGGGATGCGGCCTTTGGCCTCGCTGAAAGGGATGTGAACCAGGGTATTATTTGACTTGCATATAGGTAGCTTAGTAGCGCAATATCATGGCGATGTGCTGGTATGGTTCCAGGACGCCGTCGTCGACAAAGACTACTTTGCCGCCTTTTGACATGACGATTTCTATTACGTCATCAACGGCGTCGTCAATGACGTCTGGGGCTGCGGGATCTTCAGCAGGGGTAAGGAACAGGCCAGTTTCGTCGACACGAGCTGGATAATGAAAGCCCGTTTCTACTATGAGGGTGCTGCCACGACCTTCTTGAGCCGTGTGCCAGACTTCTGTCATAGCAGTTGCGAACCTCTGAGCGCTAATGGCAGCGTCAAGTTCTGACAGAACTTCTTCGACCAGTACAACACGGTGGGCTTTGACCAGAGGCCAGACCAGGTCTGCCAATTCGTGGGCAGAGGTAAAGTCATAATTTCCCTTGAGTGTTGCGATGATAGCAAATGTATGGCTTGAGACTTCCTGAAAAAAGGCTATATTGCGATCAACGCCGGCTACGACGAGGGGAAGCTCATCATCGATCATGAAGTCTTTGAATGCAGCGTCAACCTGATTATAGAATTCACGGTTCTTTTCGTCCCTGTAAGCTGATCTATTAATTCCCTGACCGCCGGGCAGCCTGGTTGCTGCACCTGGTCCTTCATTTTTCATTGGGAAGGCGCCTTCAGTGATCTCAAAAAGTGAATCGCGCACACCTTCAAAGAGACGTGTTGTGTTCTCACTTAGCGCCAGAAGCCAGTAACGCTGCGTGCGGTTGAGAGCCAGTACCAGGTTACGGGTAGCAAATGTTTCGTCAACAACAACCTGTTCGGCAGGCTTAAAAGGAAGAGAGAATGCGCGTGCAAAATCCTTGTTTACGTAGATTGCCAGCCCTTCGGTCATATATTGATAATCAAGATGTTCGACAAGATCATGCAAGCGTGTCGTCAGGGAATCAACTTCGCGCCATGTAAATTCCTGTAACAAGCGATCTTCTGCTTCTTTTACGAGATTTTTTACGCGGATGGGGTCTTTGAGGTTTTCGGGTGCGGTACGGTAGGTGGGTAATATGATCGAGACTGATGGGTATTCTCGAATTGCCTGTAAAAGTCGTACGTCATGGCGATTCATGTGGTGTTCTCCTGTTTCAATTTATTTGTCTAGTTTATTGTATCAGTTCAGATAAGAGGGTTTCAAGGCGGATAAGGAAATATGATTGCTTTTTGATTTACTCGCCGCCTGCGGCGGCGAGGAGAGAATCGAGCGAGGACACCTCGCGCTCCGGCAGAAGGCTTCGCCCTCTGCACTCCCTGTTTATTGCGTTGACATGGTTACAAAGTGCGTGATATGATTTTTTTACTGAACCATTGTAGGGTTCCTGGTTGTTTATTTCTTGTTAACTATCCCCGATCACAGAAGGTCGCGTGATCTGGTTAGTGCGCGGCCGATTTTTGAACGTCCCGCAATGTAGCTGGCTGGCTCCTTCAGGGCCAGATGTGAGTGTATAGCGTCATGAATCGTGAGTATCATCGTTGGTTTAGTCCCTCCCTTCAAAGAGATATGGAAATGCTCGTTTTTGGTCATGCTGGCGCTCGTGTACTGGTTTTTCCGACTTCCATGGGCCGTTTCTTCCAGTGGGAAGACAGCGGCATGATCAACGCGCTTGGCGATCAACTGGAACGGGGCGATATCCAGTTATTCTGTGTAGATAGCGTTGATGAAGAAAGCTGGTACGCCAAATGGAAGCCTCCCGGTGAACGCGCCTGGAGACAAACGCAGTATGACTACTATCTTGTGAACGAAGTCCTGCCGTTCACTCTCCAGCGCAATTCCAACTCTTACTTGATCGCTGCAGGAACTAGCTTTGGCGCGTACCATGCTGCCAATTTCGCTTTCCGTTACCCCCAGCTGGTCGGCCGGGTTATCGGGTTAAGCGGCTATTACAACATCAAGAATTTTACGAATGGCTACTCAGACGATAATGTCTATTTCAATAATCCCTGCGACTTCATCCAGAACGAACACGACCCGGCGCGGTTGGATGCCTTGCGGCACTTAGACATTATCCTTGCTATTGGGCGCGACGATCCTTCGTGCTCGAACAATCTGTATTTCTCAGGCATCCTCTGGAGCAAGAGCATCTGGCATGCCTTGCGCGTCTGGGATGGCTGGGTTCACGATTGGCCTTTTTGGCAACAGATGATCCGCATGTACATCAGCGGTCACGATTGACCGAGAGGGAAGTTATCTTATGACGTTGAAAGTCGGCCTGCTGGTCGGAAGAGAATGGTCCTTTCCCCCCGCTTTCATTGAAGAGGTCAACCGCCGCGACGAGGGTGTAGTCGCAGAGTTCGTCAAGCTGGGCGGCACGCGTATGGATGAGCCATGTCCCTATACGGTCATCATTGACCGCATTTCACAGGAGGTACCGTATTACCGGGTCTATCTCAAATATGCAGTCCTCCAGGGTGTGACTGTTGTCAACAACCCTTTCATGTGGACAACGGACGACAAATTCTTCGAAGCAACTCTGGCCACAAAGTTAGGCATTGCCCATCCGAAAACCGTTGTATTGCCAAACAAAGAGTATGTACCAGGCATTGTTCACGACGAGAGCCTGCGTAACCTGGTATACCCGTTGGACTGGTATGGCATCATCAATTATGTCGGCATGCCATGTATATTGAAGGACGCCTTTGGTGGTGGCGGAAGGGATGTGTATATCTGCAGATCGATAGAAGAGTTACTGCATTACTATAACCGTTTTGGCCTGGGTACGGCCATTTTGCAGGAATTCATCGAGTTTGAGCAGTACATCCGCTGCATCAGTCTTGGGCAGGAAGAAGTTCTTCCGATCAAGTACGATCCCCATGAGCGTACATATCATGTCGAACATGATCATCTCAGCCCTGAACTTGGGCTTCGCATAGTAGAGGACTCATTAAAGCTCGTGCGCGCATTGGGATATGATATGAACTCTCTTGAGTGGGCCGTTCGTGACGGCGTTCCCTATGCGATCGACTTCATGAACCCTGCTCCCGATATGGACATTTATTCACTGACACCGTTTTATTTCGATTGGGTGGTCAAGCATATGGCCGATATGGCTATCCGTCTCGCGAAACATCCACGCCCACAAAATCGCGAGCTGCGCTGGGATACATTATTGACCGCGGAACGCAATAGAGGCGAAGATATTTAATTTGGAGATGTGCCATGTCATTGCGAGAAGCGATAGAAACCTATCATGAACTCCTGACTGACGATTTAGCAGGTGAGTCGCAGGCGAAACTCGATGATCAGCAGCAGGACCGTGGAATCACCTTCGGCGGACGACCGCTATGCAGCGTTCTGCGCCCGCGCTTCATGACACCCGAACAATATCGCTTCCTCCAGACGCGGGTTCGCCTGCTGCTACATGCTTTCGACAAGATCTATTACCGCGCCCTTGAAGATGAGGAGTTCCGCAAACATTTTGGCTTGCTTGACTGGGAAGAGGAACTCGTGAGTCACGACTCTGGTTTCCGTGCTCCCAGCCCGACCTCACGTGTGGATACATTCTTTGTACACGGACGAGGAGGATTGCGTCTTACAGAATACAATGCTGAGACACCCGCAAGCCCGGCTTACAATGATATACTTGCGGATGTTTTTTATGGCTTACCTGTGATGCGCGAGTTTCTGCACCGCTACGAGGTACGCTATTCGCCTGCTCGTCACAGTGTCCTGAATGCCTTGATAGACGCTTACCAGCAATGGATAGGCCGTCGTGAGGCGCCACGTATCGCCATACTTGACTGGAAAGAGGTGCCAAGTTATAGCGAGTTCGTGATGTTTGCCGAGTATTTCAAATCTCAGGGGATGGATTGTGTCATTGCAGATCCTCGCGAAGTGGAATACCACAATGGTCGTCTTATGGCCGGAGACTTCCACATCACGTTGATTTATAAGCGCGTGCTAATCAGCGAGCTGGTCGAACATGGCGGGCTTGATCAACCAGTCATACAGGCTGTGCGCGATGGGAACGTATGCATGGTCAATCCTTTTCGCTGCAAAATCTTGCACAAAAAAGCCAGTCTTGCAGTGTTGAGCGACGAACGCAATTCCGATCTCTTTAGCGACGCAGAGCTGGAGGCTATCGAAGCCCACATCCCCTGGACATGCCGCGTCGAAGAGCGCAATGCCAGCTATCATGGCCAGAAGGTCGACCTTTTACCTTTCATTCTTGAGCATCGCGATAAACTTGTGCTCAAACCAAACGACGAGTATGGTGGAAAGGGAATCGTACTAGGTTGGGAAACCGAACCCATTGACTGGGCACTGGCCATTCAAACCGCTTTGACCGACCCTTACATCGTACAGGAGCGCGTGACCATTCCCAGCGAACCATTCCCAAGTATGGTTGATGGCCACGTCACATTGATCGATCGCATGTTGGATACCAATCCTTTTGTCTTTTATGGCAGCTACATGGATGGTTGCCTGTCACGCCTCTCGACCGAGGCATTGCTGAATGTAACAGCCGGCAGCGGCTCAGCCGTTGCCACATTCGTGGTGGAAAAACGTTAGGAGAATTGAAATGAAGCCGCCATCACTCACCATTGGCATTGAAGAAGAATACCAGATCGTCGACCCTGAGACACGCGAACTGCGCTCCTACATCACCCAGATATTGGAGGAGGGTAAGATGACCCTGCGAGAGCAGGTCAAACCTGAACTACACCAGGCTATGGTCGAAGTCGGATCCCTCGTATGCCAGACACCAGGTGAACTTCGAGATGAACTCATTCGCCTGCGTCGTTCGATCATGGAACTGGCTGCAAAAAACGGCTTAAAGATCGTGGCAGCAGGCACTCACCCATTTTCCTCATGGATGACACAGGAGATCACCCCGCAGGAACGCTATATGGGCGTCAAGCAGGACATGCAGGAACTTGCCCAGCGGCTATTGATCTTCGGCACGCATGTACATATAGGCATCGAAGACCGTGAATTTCTTATCGATTGCATGAACGTCGTGCGCTATCTGTTGCCACATATACTCTGCCTCTCAAGCAGTTCACCATTCTGGATGGGACGAAACACTGGCCTGAAATCCTACCGCAGCATTATTTTCCGCAACTTTCCTCGCAGCGGCATTCCGCGTATTTTCGATACATGGGAGGACTACAACCACCTGGTGGATACGTTGGTGAAGACAAATACCATACCAGATGGTAGCAAAATCTGGTGGGACGTACGTCCAAACCATTCATACCCTACTATAGAATTCCGCATCAATGATGTTTGCACGCGAGTAGATGAAGCAATTTGCATCGCAGCCATCTTCCAGGCTATTATTTTCAAACTATGGAAACTACGTCGAGACAACCTGACTTTCCGTGTGTATCCCATGGAATTAATCGAAGAAAATAAGTGGCGTGCTGTGCGTTACGGCCTGGACGGTAAGTTGATCGATTTTGGCAAACAGCAGGAAGCACCGGCCCGCGACTTGATTCGCGAATTAATCGAGTGGTTCATCGGCGATGTGATCGATGAATTGGGAAGTCGCGAGGAGATCGAGTATGTGTACCGCATCCTCAACGAAGGATCAAGCGCTGATCGCCAGCTAGCCACTTTTAACCGCACAGGTGATCTGAAAGCCGTGGTCGACCAGTTAATACAAGAAACAAGTGAAGGAGTAATTACCACGTAAATGTGGGTGGGAACGTACGCGTTCCCACCCACATTTACGTGGTAATTGAAGTAAACAGGCAATGTCACGTTCAATCACAATTGAAGATTTGTATGCAATTCAATTTTTGAGCAGGCCGCGCATCTCGCCGGATGGTCGTCGCGTGGCTTTTGTGGTAACAACCATTGATGAGGGCAAGCACGAATATCGTTCCTCGATCTGGGTAGCGCCAACCGAGGGTGGAGAAGCTACGCGCTTCACAGGCGGCACAGCCAATGCGCACAGTCCATGCTGGTCACCAGATGGACGATGGCTGGCCTTTGTTACAGATCGTGAAGGCGAGCTATCAAGCAAAGATGCACAGGAACAGAAGAAACAGGGCATGTCTTATCCAGATCGTGAACGCCGCTTCGCGCCTAGTGCTACGCACTCACACGATCTGAAAGGCCAAGGAAAAGGACAGATCTGGCTCATCCCCAGCGATGGAGGCGAAGCGCACCAATTGACCTTCATGCCGCATGGAGCCTCCAACCCCACCTGGTCGCCTGACAGCAAGCGCATGGTTTTTAGCGCGGCGGTTGGCCCGCTGGATGAAGAGACCGAGGATGGAAAGACCTTACCCAAAGTACGTGTGATCGATCGGTTACTCTATCGGCTGGATGGGGTAGGCTTTATTTACGAGAGACGCCAGCACCTG
>Ga0209048_10003138_pt1 | contig 16191 bp, 14 predicted proteins | sample FrelakmetCRP12CR_FD_187146 | JGI IMG/M metagenome (GOLD analysis project Ga0209048, IMG submission 187146) | Freshwater lake sediment microbial communities from the University of Notre Dame, USA, for methane emissions studies - CRP12 CR (SPAdes)... | ecosystem: Environmental > Aquatic >... | reverse complement strand
CTTCTCGATGAACAGGTCGCGCTGCGGCACGTAGGCCTCGGGCTGGTAGTAGTCGTAGTAGCTGACGAAGTACTCGACCGCGTTCTTCGGGAAGAACTCGCGGAACTCGGCATACAGCTGCGCCGCGAGCGTCTTGTTCGGCGCAAAGACGAGCGCCGGCCGGCCGATGCGCGCGATCACGCCCGCCATCGTGAAGGTCTTGCCCGAGCCGGTGACGCCGAGCAAGGTCTGGAAGCTCAGGCCGTCGTTGATACCCTCGACCAGCTTGGCGATCGCCTCGGGCTGGTCGCCCGCAGGCGGATACGGCTGGTAGAGCTGGAACGGCGAGCCGGGGAAGCTGACGAACTCGCCGGCAGGCGGCGGCGCGGTTTCGACGCCTTCCAGTGAGGTCAGGGCGATTGCGGGTTGCGACATCGTGATGCGGGTGGCCGGCAGCGCGACTTGACCGGCATCGAGAAGCCGGCGACAGCGCGCTGAACACGTGAGGTTAACCGAGTCGCGCTGCCGGCGCCGGCGCGCTGCCCTATGCCTTGCGCGGCGCCGGCGGCGAAGCCGCGGTGGGTTTGCCCTTGCCGAGGCGTGCTCGAAGCGCGTCCCTGAGCAAGTACTCGACCTGCGCGTTCGTGCTGCGCAGCTCGGCTGCGGCGAGGCGCTCGATCTCGACCCAGAGCTTCGGGTCGACGCGCAACAGGAAGGCCTTCTTGTCCGGGCTTGCCATTGCGGCGGGGGCGTTGTTCGGTGCCTCGCGACCGCAGTCAGTTGTATAGCGTGCCGGTGTTCACGACCGGCGTCGCGTCGTGATCCGAACACAGCACGACCAGCAGGTTGCTCACCATCGCCGCCCTGCGCTCGTCGTCCAGGTGCAGCAGGCCTCGCTCCGCAAGACCGTTCAGCGCCAGCTCGACCATGCCGACGGCGCCGTGCACGATCTTGCTCCGCGCAGCGATGATCGCCTCCGCCTGCTGCCGGCGCAGCATCGTGCCCGCAATCTCGGGCGCATAGGCAAGATGCGTGAGCTTCGCGTCGACGACGACGACGCCGGCGAGCGCGAACCGAGCCTGAAGTTCGGCGCGCAGCGCTGCCGCAACCTCTTCCGTACCCGAGCGCAAGGTCACCTCATGCGCCGCACCGGGCGCGGGTTCGTCGATGTTGTCGTAGGCGTAGCTCAGCGCCAGGTGGCGCACCGCCGACTCCGCCTGCGTCAGCACGTAGGCCTCGAAATTGTCGACATCGAAAGTCGCTTGCGCCGTGTCTTCGACGCGCCACACGATCGCCGCCGCTATCTCGATCGGGTTGCCCCGCAGGTCGTTGACTTTGAGTTTCTCGCTGTTGAAGTTGCGCGCCCGCACCGACACCTTCTTCTTCAGATAGAACGGATTGGCCCAGCGCAGCCCTTCGCCACGGTCCGTTCCGCGATAGCTGCCGAACAGCGTCAGCAGCGCGGCCTGATTCGGTTGCAGCATGTACAGACCTCCGAAGCACCACGCCGCGGCAAGGACGCCGATCAGCGCCACGACGATCCCCAGCGGGCTCGGGCTGCGCAACATGATGACCGGCACTGCTATCGTCGCAAGCCCGACGCCAAAGAGCACGAAACCGTTCCTCGATGAGGCGCCGTATTCGCGGGACGTTGTATTCTCCATATCGCCTCTCTATCGGTTGATACTTAAATGATATCACTCTAGTAGATCCATCGGAGATTCGCAAGCATCCTGTTCGTCACACGCCACTGAGAGCCGCCCATGTCCCTCTTCTCCTCCGTTGAACTTGCGCCGCGCGACCCGATTCTCGGCCTGACCGAGCAGTTCAATGCCGACCCCAGCCCGGCCAAGGTCAATCTCGGCGTCGGCGTTTACTTCGACGAGAACGGCAAGTTGCCGCTGCTCGAGTGCGTCGCCAAGGCCGAAGCGCAGATACTGTCCGCACCCAAGCCGCACGGCTACTTGCCGATCGACGGCATCGCGGCCTACGACAAGGCGGTGCAGGGCCTCGTGTTCGGCGCCGACAGCGAGGCCGTCAATAGCGGCCGCATCGCCACCGTTCAGGCTCTGGGAGGAACGGGCGCGCTGACGATCGGCGCCGACTTCCTGCGCAAGACGAGCCCGCATGCGCGGATCCTGATCAGCGACCCGAGTTGGGAAAATCACCGCGCGTTGTTCACCGCCGCCGGCTTCGAGGTCGCGACCTACCCATACTACGACCGCGCCACACGCGGCGTGGACTTCGAGGCGATGCTGGCAGCGCTCGATGCCACCGCGGCGGGAACGATCGTCGTGCTGCACGCCTGCTGCCACAACCCGACCGGCTACGACCTGACGCCGGCGCAGTGGCAGCGCGTGGCGCGCGCCGTCAAGGCACGGCAACTCGTCGCCTTCATCGACATGGCGTACCAGGGCTTTGCGCGCGGCATTGCGGAAGACGGTGCAGTGGTCGGCCAGTTCATCGAGGAGGGGGTGGACTTCCTCGTCGCGACGAGTTTCAGCAAGAGCTTCTCGCTCTATGGCGAGCGCGTCGGCGCGCTCAGCGTCGTCTGCGAGACGCGCGACGAGGCGGCGCGTGTACTCAGCCAATTGAAGATCGTGATCCGCAGCAACTATTCGAACCCGCCGACGCACGGCGCGCAGATCGTCACCACGGTGCTCACGACACCCGCACTGCACAGCCTGTGGGAGACGGAACTCTCAGGCATGAGGGAACGCATCCGCGCGATGCGCTCAGCGCTCGTTGCAAGGCTGCGGGCCGCCGGGGTTCAACAGGACATGAACTTCATCACCCGCCAGCGGGGCATGTTCAGCTACTCCAGCCTGAGCCGCGAGCAGATGCAGCGTCTGCGCAACGAGTTCGGCATCTACGGCGTCGACTCCGGACGCATCTGCGTCGCAGCGCTCAACATGCGCAACATCGACACCGTGGCGCGCGCGATCGCAGCGGTCAGCCAGGCACCGGTCAGCGCCTGAGGTTGGCGTGGCGCGCGCGAGCGCCTGAGCACCGCCGCCCAGTGCGGCTCGAGTGCGTGATTTCATGCGGATTTGTCGCTCTGTTCCGGGTTTCCACCTGCCCGCGGTGTCAGCATGATGACAGCGCACCACCTAGAATGTTGCATTGCACAATGGCTCGCGCGTCGTCGATCGTCGGCAGGTGCCATACCCCGGTAGCGTCGGACCCGGGCCGACTCAGGAAGGAAGCCCTATGCTTTACCAGTTGTACGAGACCCAGCGCGCGCTGCTGAGCCCGTTCTCGGAGTTCGCCTACACCTCGGCCAAGCTATACAGCCATCCACTGTCGCCGTTCTCGCACTCGCCACTCGCGCCGCGGGTTTCGGCAGGTCTGGGCCTGATGCATCGCTTGGCCAAGGTGTATGAGAAACCCGAGTTCAACATTCACTCGGTGAATATCGAAGGGGTCGACGTCGCAGTGCAGCAACGTGTGACGCTGGCCAAACCATTTTGCCGCCTGCTGCGATTCAAGCGCTTCACCGACAACCACGCAATGCTCGTGCGAATGAAGGATCAGCCGACCGTGCTGGTCGTGGCGCCGCTGTCGGGTCACCATTCGACCCTGCTGCGCGAAACCGTGCGCGCGCTGCTGCAGCACCACAAGGTCTACATCACCGACTGGACCGACGCGCGCATGGTGCCGCTTGACGCCGGGCCGTTCCACCTCGACGACTATGTGGCCTACGTGCAGGAATTCATCCGCCACATCGGCAACGACGTGAACGTGATCTCGGTCTGTCAGCCCACCGTGCCGGTGCTTGCGGCGGTCTCGCTGATGGCCAGCAATGGCGAGGAGACGCCGCGCACGCTGACCATGATGGGCGGGCCAATCGACGCCCGACTGAGCCCGACCAAGGTCAACAACCTGGCGATGAACAAGAGCCACGGCTGGTTCGAAACCAACGTCATCTATCGGGTTCCGCACAACTTCCCCGGCAGCGGTCGCCGCGTCTACCCCGGCTTCCTGCAGCACGCGGGTTTCATCGCGATGAACCCGGATCGGCACATGAAGTCGCACTACGACTACTTTCTCGACCTCGTGCGCGGCGACGGCGACAACGCCGATTCGCACCGCGAGTTCTATGACGAATACAACGCCGTGCTCGACATGCCGGCCGAGTACTACCTGGACACGATCAAGACCGTGTTCCAGGATTTCGCCCTCGTCAGCGGCACGTGGAAGGTCGATGGCCAGCTGGTGCGACCACAGGACATCACGCGCAGCGCGCTGCTGACGATCGAAGGCGAACTCGACGACATCTCCGGCGCCGGGCAGACGCGCGCAGCGCATGAGCTGTGCACCGGCGTGCCCGAGGCGCACCGCTTCCACTACGACGCCGAGGGTGCCGGGCACTACGGCATCTTCTCCGGCCGCCGCTGGCGCGAGAACGTCTACCCCGAGCTGCGAAGCTTCATCGCCAAGTATCACGCGGGGGGCGGCGCGCTTGGGCCACGCCACAAGACACGCGCCAAGAGCGCGGCACTCCGCCGCAGCGGCAAGGCTGCCACCGCGAAGCCTGTCGCAACTCGAGCGGCGCCTTCTCAGCGGCGTCGATAATCGACCCGTGATCGCCGCCAAACCGCGCGCCGCCGACTCCACCGCAGATCTGGCCGAGCGCCTGGACGGCGCCTTGCCGCAGACGCAGTGCACGCGTTGCGGCTTCGCCGACTGCCTCACCTACGCGCAGGCCGTGGCCAGCGGCGAGGCCGGCATCAACCAATGCCCACCGGGCGGCGCAGAAGGCATCCGCCGCCTGGCGGCGATCACCGGGCAGGAGGTGCTGCCACTGAACGCGACCCACGGCCTCGAGGGTCCGCTCAGGCTGGCGCGGATCGACGAAGGCGCGTGCATTGGCTGCACGCTGTGCATCAAGGCCTGCCCTGTCGACTGCATCGTCGGCGCGCCCAAGCTGATGCACACCGTGGTCGGCGAGCAGTGCACCGGCTGCGACCTGTGCCTGCCGGTGTGCCCGGTCGACTGCATTGCGATGGTCGATGTGTCGAGCCCCCGAACCGGCTGGGCCGCGTGGAGCGACGTGCAGTCGGCACAGGCGCGAGAGCGCCACGCCTGGCATCGCGAGCGCACCCGGCGCGACAGGATCGAGAACGACGAGCGCCTGGCCGCCAAGGCAATGGCCAGCCTCGACGGCCTGCAGGCCGCATTGGCGATCGTCGACCCGCGGTCGGTGCAAAGCAAGCGCGCGATCGTCGAGGCGGCGCTGGAGCGTGCGCGGGCGCGACGAGCCACCTGATCGTGCGTCGATGCTCGGCGACAATCGCCGCATGGAGCGCGATGCCATCGAGGCGCTGTTCGCTACGCTGAAGGCGGCCAACCCGCAACCACGGTCCGAACTCGAGTACAGCAGCGTGTTCGAACTGCTGGTCGCCGTATTGCTGTCGGCGCAGGCCACCGACAGCAGCGTCAACAAGGCCAGCCGGCGGCTCTTTGCCATCGCCGGAACGCCGAAGAGGATGCTTGCGCTCGGCGAGGCCGGGCTGATCGAACACATCAAGTCGATCGGCCTCTTTCGCAGCAAGGCGCGCCACCTGATCGAGACCTGCCGCATCCTTGTCGATCGCCACGGCGGCGAGGTTCCGCGCGCGCGCGAGGCTCTGCAGGCGCTGCCCGGCGTCGGCCGCAAGACTGCGAACGTCGTGCTCAATGTCGCCTTCGGCGAGCCGACGATCGCGGTCGATACGCACATCTTCCGCGTCGCCAACCGCACCGGGCTCGCACCGGGGAAGGACCCACTGCAGGTCGAACTCGGGCTGCTCGAGCGCGTGCCCGCAGCCTACCTCGTCGACGCGCACCACTGGCTGATCCTGCACGGCCGCTACGTCTGCCAGGCGCGCAGACCGCTTTGCCCGCAGTGCCGGGTCGCGGCATGGTGCGACTTCGCCCCCAAGACGAGGCAGTGAGGCGACGCGGCTTGCTCCAGGCGGTGTCGCTGGCGCTGGTCGTCGCGGCAGCGCCTTGCATCAGCACCGCAAAGGCCCTTCCCGTCAGCGTCACCGATGACGAGGGCGGCGCACTGACCCTGCCGCGGCCAGCGCAGCGCGTCATTGCACTCGCACCGCACCTGACCGAGATCGTTTTCGCGGCCGGTGGCGGCGACCGCCTGGTCGGCGTGATCCGCTACAGCGACTACCCGGCGGCGGCGCGCAACCTGCCAGTCGTGGGCGACGCCTTCGCACTCAACCTCGAGCGCATCGCGAAGCTCAGACCCGACCTGGTGCTCGTCTGGCACTCCGGCCTCGGCGAGCGGCAGCGCGAGCAGTTGCGCGCGTTGAAGCTGCCGATCTATGAGAGCGAGATCCGGCACGTCGAGGACATCGCTGCCACGCTGCACCGCCTGGGCACGCTGCTCGGCACCGCGGCAACTGCCGACGCCGCCGCGGGATCGCTGATGCAGCGCTGGACCGCGCTGCACGCGCGCTACGCCCGACGAGCGCCAGTGCGCGTGTTCTACCAGCTGTGGCAACAGCCGCTGATGACGGTCAGCGGCGAGCACCTGATCACGCAGGCCATCGCCGCCTGTGGCGGCGTTAACGTGTTCGCGAAGCTGCCCGGGCTGACGCCGACCGTGAGCTGGGAGGCGGCGGCGCAGTCCGACCCCCAACTCATCGCCGGCGCGCAGCTTGATGGGCAAACGGTACCGCCGGGCCGCTGGGCCGAGCTGACTCAGGTCGACGCGGTAAAGCAACAGCGCTATGCGCTGCTGCCGCCGGAGCTGCTCGGGCGCATGGGGCCACGCTTCGTCGACGGCGCACAACTGCTGTGCGAGGCGATCGACAGGGCGCGCTGACGCCAGCGCGACACGCTCGCCGCTCAATCGACCATCAGCCAGGCGCCGTCGGCCTGGCGCCAGCGGCAGCCGTAGACCGCTTCGAGCCGCTGCGGGCTGAGCATCTGCGCCGCCGCCCCGGCCTCCCACCGGCCGTCGCCGAGCAGCGCGAGCACGTGCGTCGCGATCCCGGCGATCCAGTTCACGTCGTGGGCGCTGAAGACGAGGCAGCGCCCGGACAGCGTCGCGAGCCAGCGCGCCACCTGCATCTGGTGCGCCGGGTCCTGAAACGCCACCGGTTCGTCGAGCAGCATCAGCGGCGCACCCTGCGCCGCGCATTGGGCGAGCGCGACGCGCTGGCGTTCGCCGCCCGAGAGTTGCATCACGTCGCGATCGGCCAGCGGCGCCGCGTCCAGTGCCTGCAGCAACTCGCCCGCGGTCGGCGTATCCGGCACGCAAACGGCCAGTTCGAGCAGACGCTTCACAGCGACTGGAAAGCGGTCCGCCGATTGCTGCGGCGCGAACGCGCGCACCGCGGCAGCATCGGCTGGCGACCAGCCGACTTGGTCTCGACCGAGCCAGCTCACCGCGCCGTCGCGCCGCGGCACCGGCAGGCCCGCCAGCGCACGCAGCAGCGTGCTCTTGCCGACCGCGTTGCGCCCGATCACGCACCAGCGCTGGCCCGCATCGGCACGCCACGACAGGTCGCGCACCAGCGTGCGGCCCGCGGCGGCCAGCGTGAGCGAGCGTGCTTCGAGTAGTGGTCGGTTCATCAGCGCGCGCTCCGCAGCAGGAAGCCGATGAACAGTGGTGCCCCGATCAGCGCCATCACCGCGCCCACCGGCAACTCCATCGGCGCCGCGACGATACGCGACGCGAGGTCGGCCGCAACCAGCAGCGCGGCGCCGCCGACCGGGCTCATCCAGGCGAGTTCGCGCGTGCGCTGCACCCCGGCCAGGCGAAGCAGCTGCGGCACCACGAGGCCGACGAAACCGATCGCGCCCGCCGTCGCAACGGCCAGCCCTGCCGCGAGCGACGCCGCCACCAGGAGTTCGTAGCGCAGGCGCCGCACCGGCTCGCCGAGCAACGTCGCCGCCTCGCTGCCGAGCAGCAGCCTGTCGACGCTGCGCTGCCGGGCAACGAGCGCGAGCGCGAAGACCAGCGCCGCGAGTAGGCATACACCACCGTGCTGCGCCCCCGACAGATCGCCGACGAGCCAGAAGATCGCGCCGCGCAGGCGCTCGTCGGGCGTGATCGTCAGCAGCAGCGTCGCCAGGGCGCCGGCGACGGAGGCGAGCATCGCTCCGGTGAGGATCAGCCGCGCCGACCCATCGTCACTCGCCGCCAGCGCCGAGCGGGCCAGTGCGAGCAGCAGCACGCCCGCCAGCAGCGCACCCGCCGCCGCGCCGATCCACAGGCTCGCGCCACCCAGCAGGGCAAGCAGTGCGCCGACCGAGGCGCCGCCCGAGGTCCCGAGCACGTACGGGTCGGCGAGCGGGTTGCGCAGAAGCACTTGCATCGCCAGGCCCGACAGCGCAAGCAGCGCGCCGACGCCCGCCGCCGCGAGCACCCTGGGCGCGCGCAAGGTGGCGATCAGCTGCGCGTCGAGACCGCCACTGCCGAGCAGCACGGCCGCCGCAAGCAGCGCTGCCGTCGCCGCCAGCAGCAGCGCGGCAAACTTCGCGAGGCGCGTTCCCTGCAGGCCCATTGCCGCGGCGGAATCAGACCTTCCAGCGCACGCCGAGGTAGGCGGCGAATCCGGGCTGGTTGTAGCCGTAGACGGTCTGGTACTTCGCGTCGAACAGGTTCTCGATCCGACCGAACAACTGAACGCCTTGCCCGAGCTCGCACTGCGCGAGCACGTTGAACAGCGCATAACTGGCCAGTGTCACGCCGCCATTGTCGGTGCGCGCACCGACGTAGGCGCCCTGAACGCCGACGCGCCAGGCGCCGATCGGTTGCCACAGCGATGCCGACGCAAGCGTCGCGGCCCGGCGCAGCAGCCTTTCGCCGGTGGACGCGTTGATCGGATCCTGCAAGGTCAGGCTGGCGCCGAGCTCGGTTTTGCCGAGCACGCCGTTGTACGACAGCTCGAGCCCATGGTTGTTGGTGCTCGCGACGTTCTCGAACCTGTTGCTGGTCGGGTCGTACAGGAACTCGTTGCGAACGCGGCTCGTGAACAGCGTGGCGCGAAGCAGCTGGCCGTCGGCCGCGTACTGCGCACCGAGTTCGAGCGAGCGCGCCTCCTCGGGCTGCAACGACGGATTGCCGAAGTAAGGTGCGTACAGATAACCGAGCGGCGGCGCGTTGAACGCGGTCGACACGCTGGCGGTGAGTTTCCACTGCGGCGCGACCTGCAGGCCGTAGCCGAAGTAGCCGGTGGTCTGGCTGCCGACGCCGCCGATGTCGTCGTGGCGCACGTTCAACTGCACACTGCCGATGCCGATCCAGCCCTGCGCCCCGGCGAGCAGGGCGTCGACGTGGCGCGACTTCGCATAGACGCCGCCGAAGCCGTCGTCGGTGTTGATCGATTGCTTCTGCAAGTCGACTCCCGCGGTGACGGCCCAGTCGGGGTTCAGCGCATAGCGGTTGTTCCAGCTCAGCGCCTGGTTGCCCGAGATGTACTGGCTGTCGAAGCCGTACGTCCCGCTCTCGACGTAGCGGCTGTCGTCGCGCTCCCAGCCGAAACCGAGCCGGCTCTGCCAGGCGCTGGTGAACTGGTCGGTGCTCGCGAGGCGCACCGTGCTCATGCGCGTGTGACTGGTCTGCACGTCCACGGGCGTCGCAAAGGCGCTGTCGTACGCGAGCCGGCCGTCGCTCAGGCTCAATGACAACGCGAGCGTGTGCCCGCTGGCGACGTCATGCGAGATCGAGGCCGAGCCGCTGCCGTTGCTGTACCCGTCACGGTCAGGATTCGCTGCCGGGTAGATCGCTGTGTCCATCGCCGAGAAACCCTGGGTCCGCTGCCCGGATGCGCCGATGGCGATCCGCGTTGCACCGAACTGACCCGACGCGTTGGCGGCCACGCGCGCATAGCCGTAGGCACCGCCTTCGAGCGCGACGTCACCGCCGGGCGCACCATTGCCACGGCGCGTGAAGACCTGGATCACGCCGCCGATCGCGCCCGAACCGTAGATCGCCGAGACGTTGCCGCGCACGATCTCGACGCGATCGACCTGGTCGAGCATGATGTTCTCGACGCCGATCGATCCCGTTGCGTCCTGCCGCGTCTGCGGCACGCCGTCGATCAAGAGCAGCACCTGCGACGAAGGTGCGCCGCGCAGGAACAGCGTCGTCGCCGCACCGCTCCCGCCGCTGCGCGCCATCTGCACGCCGGCCTCGCGCGCCAGCAAGGCGGGCAGGTCGACCGCCTGCGAGCGTTCGATGTCCTCGCGCGTCAGCACCGTCGAGTGCGCGAGCGAATCGGTGAGCGGCTGCGGGTACCCGGTCGCGGTGACGATGACCGGGTCGAGCTGGGTTCCGGGCGTGAGTTGGGCCTTTGCTGAAAGCGAAGTGAGAACCGCCAATGCGGCTGCCAGCGACAGGGACCGTGCCGTGTGGTGAAGAGACATCAAGAAAGCGTCCACGACAAGCGCCTGCACCCGGTTCCCCGCGGGTGCGTGGCGATACGGCGCTACGCCTAGAGTCGGCGAACACCCCCTTGTTGGCCGGTATCCGGGCTGGCGGACCTTGCCCGGGCGACCTTCCCAGGGATCCCGATCCCCAGTGGCGTGTGCGCTCAGGCTGAAGCCGTGTGGGCGGCTTCGTCCGCTGTACCGTTGCGGGGGCAGCGCAGGCCGAGATTGCGCGCGGACCATGACCCGGTGCGCGTTCCTCCTGCTTCCCGTTTAACTGCGCCGGCAAGAACACCGGCGCGGGCACCAACGGCCGCCATTGTGGCAGAGAGCCGACCTCTACAATCTGCGCGAGTCCACCCGCAAGCGCCCAGCGACCCGCACCATGGCCACCGTCGAAGACCTCACAGTCCGGGTCGAGCACCTGTTGCTGCGCCACGTCGAGCTCAAGCGCACGGCTGCCCTGCTCGAGAAGCAGCTCGCCGAGGTGACGCACGACCGCGACAGCCTGCGCTCGCGCCTCGCCGCAGCGCGCAGCCGCATCGACGCCTTGCTCGAGCGCTTGCCGGCCGAGCCGCAAGCAGTGGGCCAGAGCAAGGGAGAGGCAGCGTGAAGCAGATCGAAGTGACGATCATGGGTCAGAGCTACATCCTCGGCTGCCCCGAAGGCGGCGAGATGTCGCTGCTGTCGGCGGTCAACCATGTCGACCGCGAGATGACGGCGATCCGGGATGCCGGCCGCGTCAAGGCGCGCGAACGCATCGCCGTGCTGGCCGCGCTCAACCTGGCCTACGCACTCGCGGAGCGGCCCGAGTCGCCACCGCGCGCGCAAGCGGCCGGTGTGGACGTCGATGCCCTGGTGCACCGGCTCGACCAGGCGCTGGCGGGCGACGGCCAGCTGCTCTGAAGCGCACCGCTTTGCGGTGACAAATGTCGCCCAGGCATCCGGGCACGCGCCGTAGAATGGTTTCGTCCGTCGCGCTCACGTGAGTCTTATAGTTCCTTGAACCGATGCTCTTGCCGAGCTAGGGCTTGGAATATCGTCCGGCAGGCGTGAACGTCTCGCGTCAGATGATCCCAATGCCGGACTGACCTCGCCCACCTGAACCCTGGGTTCGGGAATGCGGCTCGCGGTTCGCGACGGACACCCAACCTGCTCGGGCACGATGACGCGTCGATACTGGCTGATGAAGAGTGAGCCGTCGGAGTGCTCGATCGACGACCTCGAACGCGCGCCTCACCAGACCGTGCCCTGGTTCGGCGTGCGCAACTACCAGTCGCGCAACTTCATGCTCAATCAGATGCAGCTCGGCGATGGCGTGCTGTTCTACCACTCGAGTTGCGCGCAGCCGGGCGTTGCCGGGGTGGCCGAGGTCTCGCGCCTGGCCTATCCCGATGAAACGCAGTTCGATCGGCGAAGCGCGTACTTCGACCCCAAGGCGACGCGCGACGCGCCGCGCTGGCACAACGTCGATGTCAGGCTCAGGGCGAAGACGCGCCTGATCGCGCTCGAAGAGCTGCGTCGCCATCCGGAACTCGCGGCGATGCGCGTCCTGCAGCGCGGCAACCGGCTGTCGATCACACCGGTCGCTACGGCCGAATGGCTCTTCATCTGCAAGCGCCTGTGCGGCATCAAGCTCTGAGCATCGCTCGGGGAACGTGATGCCGGTGGCGTCCTGCGATCGTCGGCTCACGCCCCGGCGAGCAACTGCCCGCCACCGAACGAAGTCCGCGCCAGCAGTTCTCCTCCAGCGCTGACGCGAACCGCGCAGTACTTGAACTCGGGAATCTTGCCGTATGGGTCGAGCACGGGGTTGGTCAGCCAATTGGCCGCCGCTTCGAAGTAGCAGAATGGAATGAACACCGCGCCGCGCGGCATGCCGTCGTCGGCGCGAGCGTAGAGCGTCACCGCACCGCGGCGCGAGCGCACCGTGAGCGTCGCGCCCGGCGCGATGCCGAGCGCCGCGAGCTCGAGCGGGTTGAGCGACGCGACCGGCTCGGGTTCGAGCGCGTCGAGCACGCGTGAGCGCCGCGTCATGCTGCCGGTATGCCAGTGCTCGAGCTGGCGGCCGGTGATGAGCACGAGCGGGTACTCGCTGTCGGGCCGCTCGGCGGCCGGGATGATGCCGACCGGCACCAGGCGGGCGCGCCCGCTCTCGGTCGGGAAGCGCTGCGTGAAGACGACGCGCTCGCCCGGGTCGCCCTCGACCGCGCACGGATACGTCACCGCCGACTCGCGCTCCAGACGTTGCCAGGTGATGCCGGCGATCGACGGCATCGCGCGCCGCATTTCCTCGAACACGGCCGCCGGGCCCGCATAGTCCCAAGCCAGCCCGAGGCCGCGCGCGATCTGCTGGATGATCCACAGGTCCTGCCTGGCGTCCCCTGGCGGCTGCAGCGCCTGGCGACCAAGTTGAACGCAGCGGTCGGTGTTGGTGAACGTGCCGGTCTTCTCGGGGAACGCCGACGCCGGCAGTACGACGTCGGCCAGGGCCGCGGTCTCGGTCAGAAAGATGTCCTGCACGACCAGGCAATCGAGCCGCGCCAGGGCCTCGCGCGCGTGCTGAGCATCGGGGTCGGACATGGCCGGGTTCTCGCCCATGACGAGCATGCCGCGCACCTGCCCGGCGCGCGCCGCATCCATGACCTCGACCACGGTCAATCCGGGCTCGCCTGGCAAGGCCGTTTGCCACAGGCGCTCGAACCTCTCGCGCGCCTGCGGCGCCGCGACGCGCTGGTAGTCGGGGTACATCATCGGGATCAGTCCGGCGTCCGACGCGCCCTGAACGTTGTTCTGCCCGCGCAGCGGATGCAATCCGGTGCCCGCGCGGCCGATCTGCCCGGTGATGAGCGCGAGCGCGATCAGGCAGCGCGCGTTGTCGGTGCCGTGCACGTGCTGCGACACGCCCATGCCCCAAAGGATCATCGACGCCTTCGACGTGGCGAAGAGTCGTGCCACCTCGCGGATCGTCTGCGCAGCGATGCCGCACAGCGGCGCCATCGCCTCCGGGCTGAAGCCCCGGACGTTGCGCTCGAGATCGGAGTAGCCGCTGGTGCGGTCGGCGATGAACTTCGCGTCGACCAGCCCTTCGACGACGATGGTGTGCAGCATCGCGTTGAGCAGCGCGACGTCGGTATCGGGCTTGAACTGCAGGAAGTGCGTCGCATAACGCGCGAGCTCGGAGCGGCGCGGGTCGGCGAGGATCAACCGCGTGCCGGCCTTGACCGCGTTCTTGATCCAGGTCGCCGCGACCGGATGGTTCTGCGCCGGGTTGGCGCCGATGACGAGCACGACCTCGGCCAGCGCGACGTCGCGCACCGGGTTCGACACCGCGCCCGATCCCAGGCCTTCGAGCAACGCCGCGACGCTCGACGCGTGGCACAGCCGAGTGCAGTGGTCGACGTTGTTCGTTCGCAAGCCGGTACGCACGAGCTTCTGGAACAGGTACGCCTCCTCGTTGCTGCCCTTGGCCGAACCGAAGCCGGCCAGTGCCTGCCCGCCGTCGCGGTCGCGGATCGCACGCAGGCCGCCGGCGGCGACGGCGAGCGCCTCGTCCCACGAGGCCTCGCGAAACACGGCCAGCGGATCATCAGGGTTGAGCACGACGTCCGCCGACTTGGGCGCGCCGGGCTTGCGGATCAGCGGCCGCGTCAGCCGCTGGCGGTGATGCACGTAGTCGAAGCCATAGCACCCCTTGACGCAGAGTCGCCCGGCGTTGGCCGGGCCGTCGCGTCCTTCGACGCGAACGATCCGGTTGTCCTTGACGTGATAGACGAGCTGGCAACCGACACCGCAGTACGGGCAGAGCGAGTCAACCTGCTTGTCGGAGACGATCTGCGCGTCGGCCAGCGCCGGCATCAATGCGCCGGTCGGACAGGCGCGAACGCATTCGCCGCAGGCGACGCAGGTGCTCTCGCCCATCGCGTCGCCGAGATCGAACACGATCTGCGCGCGGTGGCCGCGGTGGGCCAAACCGATCACGTCGTTGAACTGCACCTCGCGACACGCGCGAACGCAGCGCGTGCAAAGGATGCAGGCGTCGAGGTTGACGGCGATCGCCGGGTGCGACAGGTCGGCAGCAGGTGCGGTCCGGCGCGCGAAACGCGATGCGCCGACGCCGAGTCGACGCGCCCAGCGGTCAAGCTCGGAGTCGCCTCGACGCGCCGCTGGCGCGCGGTCGGCGTACAGCAGCTCGAGCACCATCTTCTGCGCTTGCAGTGCGCGTGGGCTGTCGGTCGTGACCTCCATTCCCGCGACCGGGCGGCGAGAGCACGACGCCGCGAGCACGCGCTCGCCCTTGATCTCGACCACGCAGGCACGGCAGTTGCCTTCGGGTCGCAGCCCGTCGAGATGGCACAGGCGAGGCACGACTTCGCCGTTGCGCTCAGCGACCTGCAATAACGTTTCATCCGCGCGGGCGCTGACGCTTCTGCCGTTCAGCGTGAACGCGATCGGTGCGCCGGAGACCTTCTGCGCGCCGGCCATCACTCGATCTCGTGCGGAAAGTGGCGCATCACGCAGCGCACCGGGTTCGGCGCCGCCTGGCCGAGCCCGCAGATCGAAGCGTCGGCCATCGCCTGCGCCAGGTCCTCGAGCAGCGGCCGGTCCCACACCGGTTGCCTCAACAACGCCACGGCCTTCTCGGTGCCGACGCGGCACGGCGTGCACTGGCCACAGGATTCGTCGGCGAAGAACGCCATGCTGCTCGCCGCCGCATCGCGCGCCCGGTCGTACTGCGAGAGCACGATCAGCGCCGCCGAACCGATGAAGCATCCATGCTCCGCAAGAGTGTCGAAGTCCAGCGGCAGGTCCGCCAGCGCTGCTGGCAGGATGCCGCCCGACGCGCCGCCGGGCAGGTAGGCGTAGAGCTCGTGGCCGGGCAGCATTCCGCCGCAGAGCTCGGCGATCAGCTCGCGCGCGGTGATACCCGCTGGTGCGAGATAGACGCCCGGCCGTACGACGCGTCCGCTGACCGAGAACGAGCGCAGCCCGCTACGGCCGCGCCGGCCGTGCCCGGCGAACCATGCCGGGCCGCGCTCGACAATGTCGCGCACCCAGTAGAGCGTCTCCAGATTGTGTTCGAGCGTCGGGCGGCCAAAGAGACCGACCTGTGCCACGTAGGGCGGGCGCAGCCTCGGCAGGCCGCGCTTGCCTTCGATCGACTCGATCATTGCCGACTCCTCGCCGCAGATGTACGCGCCGGCGCCGCGCCGCAGATGAATAGTGGGCAACGCGCAAGGCGGGTCGGCGGCTAGCGCCTCGAGTTCGCGCGCCAGAATCTCGCGACAGGCCGCGTACTCATTGCGCAGGTACACATAGATCTCGGCCACGCCAACCACGTGCGCGGCGATCAGCGTGCCCTCGAGGAAGCGGTGCGGATCGCGCTCGAGCCACCAGCGGTCCTTGAACGTCCCGGGCTCGCCTTCGTCGATGTTGACCGCCATCAGCCGCGGCGCGGGTTCGGTGCGAACGACGCGCCACTTGCGCCCGGCGGGAAAACCGGCACCACCCAGGCCGCGCAGGCCCGAGCGCTCCATCGCCTGCATTACCGCGTCCGCGTCGAGCAAGCCAGCCACGCAGGCGGTGAGCGATGCATAGCCGCCGGCGTCGCGGTAGCTGCGGTAGTCGATGTACTGAGGTGGCGCGGTGGTCACGGCACCACGGCACACCGCGTCAGCGACTGCGGATGCAGTGGCGGCATCGATCGCGCTCTCGCCGACCACCGCCACCGGCGCTGCGTGGCAGCGCCCGACGCACGGTACCGGCACGACGCGCACGCCTGCGAGCCCGGCCAGTTCAGAAAGCAGTTCCTTCGCGCCTGCCATCGCGCACGGC
>Ga0209048_10003137_pt1 | contig 16193 bp, 20 predicted proteins | sample FrelakmetCRP12CR_FD_187146 | JGI IMG/M metagenome (GOLD analysis project Ga0209048, IMG submission 187146) | Freshwater lake sediment microbial communities from the University of Notre Dame, USA, for methane emissions studies - CRP12 CR (SPAdes)... | ecosystem: Environmental > Aquatic >... | reverse complement strand
GGCGCTCTGCCGCATTTCTTCCATGCGGATCCAGTACCGGTCGTAGGTGTCGCCGTTCTTGCCGATCGGTACTTCCCAATCGACTTTGTCATACACACCATAGGGCTCGACCTTGCGGATATCGTAGGCGACGCCCGACCCTCGCAATACCGGGCCGGTGCAGCCGAAGTTGATCGCGTCCTCGGCCGAGAGCACGGCCACGTTTTTCGTGCGGCCGAGCCAGATGCGATTCGACGCGATGAGAGAATCGTATTCCTTGACTTTCTCGGGAAAGGTCTCGAGGAACGCTTTCGTCCGTTGGACCAGCTCGGGGGTGAAATCGCTGTCGACACCGCCGATGCGATAGTAGTTCAGGGTCAGACGGGCGCCGCAGAGCTTCTCAAACATGTCCAGCAGTATTTCGCGCTCCCGGAAAGTCCAGAAGAACACCGTCATGGCGCCGATATCGAGGGCCTGCGTGCCGAGCCAAAAGAGGTGCCCGATGATACGTTGCATCTCGGCTACGATGGTCCGGATGTACTCGGCTCGGACCGGCACCGTGATCTCGAGGAGTTTTTCCACGGCCCGCACATACGCATAGTTGTTGGCCATGGCACAGACATAGTCGAGCCGGTCCGTGTGCGGGATGATCTGCATGTAGGTCAGACCCTCGGACAATTTTTCGACGCCTCGATGCAGATAGCCGAGGTCCGGTGTGGCTTTCACGATCCGTTCGCCGTCCAATTCGAGCACGACTCGCAACACGCCGTGGGTGCTTGGATGCTGCGGCCCCATGTTCAGCAGCAATTCCTCTTTCCGCCGGGAACTTGGCAGACCGGGCTCGGCGCGAAAGGCGTTTTTCTGTCCCTCGGGGATTTCGCTCTCAGTGACGTCGAGCGGGGACTCGTCCATTCTCGGGATGAAGTCGAACTCGCTGCGCCAGCCACGCCCTTCGGTCGGGAAGTCTTTTCTCAACGGGTATCCCTCGGCATAATCCTCCGGCATCAAAATGCGCCGGAGATCGGGATGGCCGGAAAAGCGAATGCCCATCATGTCGTACACTTCGCGCTCCAGGAATTCGGCTCCCTTCCAGATGCCGGTGACCGACGCGATCGTGGGTTCGTCCTCCGTGATGCGCGACTTGAGACGAAGGCGTTGCCGAAGAGGGAGCGAGTGCAAGTGGTAGACGACTTCGAACCGCAGCTGATCCTCGGGATAATCGACCGAGCAAATATCGGTGAGGTGGTCAAAGGCTGCCTCCGGCGCATCGTGCAAATAGTGCGCAATTTCCAGCAGTCGCGCGGCGGCGACGGAGACAGATGTCTCGGCACGTGCCGCGTCGATGTTGGTCGCGAGGATCGCGCCCGGGAATTTTGCCTTCAGACTGTCGAGCAGGGCTTGCATAGTTCTTGTTCGCGAGAAGCGCGAGACTTGCGAGAAAAGCGCGATTTGCCAGTCACGCACGTTCCGCTTCTCTCGCTCGTGTCGCGGTTCATTTCACGAAGACTTTTTCCCGCTGAATCTTTTCCTGTAATTTCAGGAGTCCATCCATCAACGCTTCCGGACGGGGCGGGCAGCCCGGCACATAGACATCGACCGGAATAATCTGGTCGACGCCTTGGACCACCGCGTAACTATTGTAGTGGTTGCCTGAGGTGGCGCAGGAGCCCATTGAAATGACATACCGAGGTTCCGGCATCTGGTCGTAGATTCGGCGAATCACCGGCGCCATCTTGCGCGTCACAGTGCCGGCGATGATCATGAGATCGGACTGCCGTGGCGAGGCCCGAAAGACGCCAGCGCCGAATCGGTCCAGATCGTACCGTGAAGACACGCTCGCAATCATTTCAATGGCGCAGCAGGCGAGACCGAACGTCATCGGCCACAAGGCCGACTTCCGGGACCAGTTGACGACCGCATCCAGATTGGTCGTCAGAATATTCGCCTCAAACTGTCGTTCGAGAAAGCTCATCTCGTATCCTCCACTCTCCTCAGTTGGAGGGGATTGTCGGGGTGCCTTTCAGTGCGCGCGTCGAACGAGGCCTTCTGAGGCGCGCGTTCCGCGAGCACGAGTGGCATCCCGACGGTCGCCTCATTCATCAATCCCATTCTAACGCCCCCTTCTTCCATGCGTACCAGAATCCGACCAGCAGGATGCCGAGAAACACGAGCATTTCGATGAGCCCGAGGAGGCCGAGCGACTGATACCGGACGGCCCAGGGGATCATGAAAATGATCTCGATATCGAAAATGACGAACAGCATCGCGATGATGTAATAGCGCATCGGAAACTGGATGCGTGCGTCGGAAAACAGAGGGCTTCCGCTCTCATAGGGGGTCAGCTTGGCTCGATAGGGACGACTAGGTCGGACGAACCAACCGGCGAGAAGCGAGACGGCGCCGAAGGCAACGGCAATGCCGATGAACAGCAGAATCGGAAGATAATTCAGCGGAACGGATTCACCCGCCATCATGTCCTCGTCAATTAGGCCGCTTCGTTGAGCGTCAGCGCCGAGCCGAAGAAAGGTTTGAACTTCAAGCCGTCGAGATCCGGCCGCTCGATTCCTCGATGTTGCACCAGGATCTTGAAGGTCCGTCCCATCCCGTCCGGCTTGAGGAGATGGATGGCTGCACCAAACTCCGGACTCTCCGGATCGAGTTGGCCGATCATGTCTTCCACCCCGAGTCCCATGAGAAAACTCATCTGATTGGTAAAGCCTGTCACGTCCAAGCCGGCGGCGGCTCCAACGGTCGCCAGACTGGTGAAGTCCACATGGGCGGTCATGTCCTGCTGACCGATCCGCACATAGGGCACATCGCCGGTCAGTTGTTGGTAGTAGCAGAGGAATGTTCCGTCCTTCCGCTCTGGTCCGTACAAATCCTGCGCAGTATGGCCATAATCGATGGTCACCACAAATCCGCGATCGATCCGTTGGGCTACCTGGTCCATCCATTCCAATGCCTGGAGATTCACCTCGGTTCGGTACCCATCCGGCCAGGTTAGGTTCAGTCTCTGGAGATATTGATCGAGCGCAGGAGTCGACAGGGGCTTGAGGCATTCCTCAAAGCGCCCATCCCGATAGTCCACGAAGAGTTCTTGTGCCCGATCAGCGACCTTTTGAATGCGATGAACGGGAAAGGCATCCACGAGTTCATTGCTGAAGAACAGGCCGGTCACGCTCTGAGGGGCGAGGGCATTCAATCCTTCGATCCAGGTCACAAGCCCTGGCTCATGCAGCCAAGGAGCTAGGTTCTGCCGTTGGAGTGCCTGCATCGCAGGGCTCCGTTCTATCAGCACGTATCGAACACGCGATGCGAAGTCATCCTGCTTGGCATGGATCGCCGCCAGGCAGTCTCGGGCTAACAAGCCTTTGCCGGCGCCCATTTCGACGATGGTGAAGGGGGTGGGGTGACCCAAAAATTCGTCCATTTGCCTGGCCTGCGCGGCAATTGCGCGGCCGAGGATGGGGTGCACATCGGAGCTGGTGTAGAAATCGCCGGCCCAGCCGATACGTTCCTGGTCCGCACCGCCCGGTTGGCGCATATAATAGCCGTATTGAGGGTGGTAGAGGGCCAGCTCCATGAAGCGGACGAAGGGAATTGGTCCGTTCTGGGTGATCTCGGACGAAATGGCAGCGACGAGTTCAGGATGTCCTAACGACACAGACCACTCCTTCGGCTCTGTGAAGACAGCTCGAACCACCCCGAGAGAACGGGCAATCCTCACCTGCACTCAGGGAGGCTAAAAGAGGCGTAGATTAGCCTCGTGGTTGCCGCTAAGTCAAGGCGAGATCAGGGGGAATCTCTGACAGATGGCGGGTTTCCGGCCATGTCTGATATGTCTCTTCTGGACAGATGAAAGATGGAGTGAATGAGCAGGGTGGAGCCGGTTCGACTTGCGGTACGCTTATCCCCCGTGACACTTCTTGTATTTCTTCCCGCTGCCGCAGGGGCAGGGGTCGTTGCGGCCGACTTTGTCGTCGCCTCGATGAACAGTCCGAGGGGCGACCGGTTCTTCTCCGCGATTGAGGATAAGCGCTGGTTGGGGGCGTGAGATGATTGGTGTTGGCGGTGGGGCTGTAGCTTGCCCCTCGTTCCGGACCGCCTGGACATGAAAGAGCCGGTCAAGCGCGTCGGACTTGATCCGTTCCATCATGCCGGCAAAGAGATCGTAGCCTTCGCGCTTGTACTCAATGAGCGGATCTTTCTGCCCGTAGCCGCGCAACCCGATCCCGTCGCGCAGATGATCCATCCCGAGGAGATGGTCTTTCCAGTGGTGGTCGACGACCTGGAGCATGAAGTTCTTCTCCAGGAAGCGCATCAAGTCTGAGCCCAGTTCCTGTTCTCTCCGGTCATAGGCGTCGCGCACCTGCGCGCGGAGGTCTTCGAGCAAGGCGTCGCGCCCCATGTCTCGAAGTAACTCTGCACCGTCACTCTTGCCCTGGGTAATGTCGAGACCGAACTGGCCATGCATGATCTCAGCGAGGCCTTTAATATCCCATTCCTCGGGGTATTGTTCGGCCGGGCAATAGATGCTCAGCGCGGAGCCCACCAGCCCGTCCATCATGTCACGCAGGTCGTCTTTCAGATTCGTCCCGCCCAGGACGGCGCGCCGGTGTTGGTAAATCACCTCGCGCTGCTTATTCATGACGTCGTCGTATTCCAGCAGCTGTTTCCGGATTTCGAAGTTGTGGGCCTCGACCTTCTTCTGTGCGTTGGCGATAGCCCGGGTGACCATGCCGTGCTCGATCGGGACGCCTTCTTCCATACCGAGCTTGAGCATCAGTTGGGAGACCCGCTCGGAGGCGAAGATACGCATCAAGTCGTCTTCCAACGACAGGTAGAATCGTGACGAACCAGGGTCGCCCTGGCGACCGGCGCGGCCTCGGAGCTGGTTGTCGATCCGGCGGCTCTCGTGGCGTTCGGTCCCGAGAATGTGGAGTCCGCCGGCCGCGATGACCGCCTGCTTGTCCTTCTCGCAGTCGACCCGGATCTCTTCGAAGATCTCCAGCTTGCGTGGTTCCGGCAGGTTCTCTTCCCGGTACAGGATCTGTTTGAACATGAAGTCGGGATTGCCGCCCAGGAGAATGTCGGTGCCGCGGCCGGCCATGTTCGTGGCGATGGTGACGGCACCCTTGCGTCCGGCCTGGGCGATGATCTCGGCTTCCCGCTCATGCTGCTTGGCGTTGAGGACGTTGTGTTTCAGGCCGTTCCTGCTCAAGAAGCCGGCGAGTCGCTCCGATTTTTCGATGGAAATCGTGCCGACCAGGACGGGCTGGCCGCGCTCGTGGCATTCCTTGATCTCTTCGACGATCGCGGCGAACTTTTCTTTCTCGGTCCGGTAGACGACATCGGCGTAATCCAGCCGGATCATCTTGCGATTGGTCGGGACCACGTTGACGTCGAGATTATAGATCTTGGCAAACTCCGCCGCTTCCGTGTCCGCCGTGCCGGTCATGCCGGCGAGCTTCTTGTACATCCGGAAATAGTTCTGGAAGGTGACCGAGGCCAACGTTTGATTCTCGTTGGCGATCTTTACGCCTTCTTTGGCCTCGACGGACTGGTGCAGGCCGTCGCTCCAGCGGCGTCCCGGCATGAGTCGCCCGGTGAATTCGTCCACGATGATGACTTCGCCGTCTTTCACGACGTAGTCCACATCCCGTTTGTAGAGGGCATGGGCCTGGAGTGCCTTGACGACGTGGTGGACGAGATCCATATGGTCGGGGTCGTAGAGGTTGTCCACGCCGAGTAATTTCTCGACCCGGACGTTGCCTTCTTCGGTCAACGACGCGGTCTTCGTTTTTTCCTCGATCGTATAGTCGTGCTCCGGTTTCAGCTGCGGGATGATCGCGTTGATGCGGTAGTAGAGATCTGTCGTTTCATCCGTCGGCCCGGAGATAATCAACGGCGTGCGGGCCTCGTCGATGAGGATGCTGTCGACTTCGTCCACGATGGCGAAGTTCAACTCGCGCTGTACGCACTGGGCCAAATCGGTGACGACCAGATTGTCGCGGAGGTAATCGAACCCGTACTCGTTATTGGTGCCGTAAGTGATGTCGGCACGATAGGCTTCAGGCCTCGTGCAGGGGCGGAGGGACTGGAGCCGCTTGTCGGAAGCGTCATAAGTCGGATCGAAGAAAAAGGAGGCATCGTGTTGAATGATGCCCACCGAAAGTCCCAGCGCGTGGTAGAGCACGCTCATCCACTGCGCATCGCGCTTGGCGAGGTAGTCGTTCACGGTGATGAGGTGAACGCCTTTCCCTTCGAGCGCATTCAGATAGACCGGCAGCGTGGCCACCAGGGTTTTCCCCTCGCCGGTCTTCATTTCGGAGATGCGGCCTCTGTGGAGAATCATGCCGCCGATCAACTGCACATCGAAATGGCGCATGTTCAGCTTGCGGCGGGACATTTCACGGCAGACCGCGAAGGCCTCAGACAGGATGTCGTCCAGCGTTTCGCCGGCCTCCAGGCGCTTCTTGAATTCCTGAGTCTTGTCCGCGAGGCCCTGATCGGAGAGCGGAGTCAGGCCGGATTCCAGGCTATTGATCCGCTCCACAATCGGGCGAAGTGCCTTGATTTCACGATCGTTTTTGCTGCCGAAGATCAGGTTGAGTAGTTGCGTGACCATGATGCTGTCGTTCTAAACGAACGTCGATGTCTCCGAAAGTAATCTGCGCAGTATACAGCATCTTTTCCGTGAATCCTATAATAAGCATATGCAGAGGCCTTGCGGTCGAGAGGCCGGCTTGACAGGTCTAGTGGGTGTCCATTAGCATTTGGCCGAATTACACTGGGTCGTGTCCCAATGAATCATACCGTCCTCAAATTCGTGGCGATCATCCTGGTGCTTTGTGTCCTTTCCGTCGGCGGATTGGCTCAGGCGCAGTTGGTCGAGCATGCCGGGCACCATGCCCATCATCAGGCTACCACGCATGGCACCGTGCTCTGCTCCTGGATGTGTGCCGCCGGGACGATTCACGATAGTGTGGTGGTGCCGTTTCAGTCCGAACTCAGTCCTATTGCCCTCATCACGTTCCCCGATTCTGCGCAGCCCTCGATCGAGTTGTGCCAGCCTTCTCCCAGCCGTGCCCCTCCGTCTTTCTTTCTATAGTCCTCGTCGCTCATCGGCTCGCAGCAGAGCCGCATCCCGTCTCTCATACGATCCACAGAGTGGGTTGTAGGACAGGCGGATAGGGACAATTCCTATGGAGAGAAAGGGTCGGCATCATCATGGCAGGGACAAGGTTCATACTCGTATTCATTCTCAGTCTTGCATTTGTTTTCTTCTCGTGGCCTGGCGCCCGGCCGGCACAAGCCTCCTGCGGTGCTGTGTCTTGCTTCATAACGATCGGCTCCCAGCAACAGGTGGCGCAGGAAGGTTTACTGACGTTCAATGGCATTTACAGTTACACACCGATGCGGTTGTTGCCGGGAACGAATGGAATCATTCCGGGCGTCGACACGACCCAGCGGCAGATGATTCTGGATCATCATCAGGAGACCCGGACCATCACGCAGATGGCGACGTTTGACCTGAATTATGGAATCACGGAACGGTTGGGACTACAAATAACGATCCCCTATATGTGGCGGACGCATCATCACATCGACGGGCTAGGAGAAGACGGTCCGAACGGCGAAGGACAGTCCACCACTTTCTCATCCGACGGGCTTGGGGACATGCGGGTAGGCGTCAAGTATAGTGTGTTGCCCACACTGCGCAGCATGTTCGTGTTGGGGTTTGGGGTGTACCTGCCAACCGGCGTCACCAATGCGGTCGACAGCACGGGCGCGTTGATGGAACCGACCACCCAGCTTGGACGGGGGGCGGCCGGCTTGAACCCGACGATCTATCAGACCTACGAATTGATCCCCCATCGGTTGAACGAGTTCGCCTTTGGGTCTTACCGGCACACCTTCACGAACAATGCGGGGTATCAGTTCGGGGACCAGTGGGATCTCAATGGCGGGCTCAATCTCGTGACGGTTCCTTGGTTGGTTCTTACCGCGCAGCTCAATTACAGATATATGATTCACGATACGTTTAGCTCATCGCTCTATCGTTCTGCCACGCCTGCGGATGCACCAGACTTTCCTGGTGAGCCTGTCGTGATTGACCCAACCATTCAAAACCGGCAGGTGCCCACCACTGGCTCGACGTTTCTCGGATTCACACCGGGCTTTCAGCTCAGCCTGGACGGGATGATCGACTCTGCCTGGACGAGGATGACCTCATTGTATTTCTATTCCACGATTCCTCTAGTCCGGGATTCCAACAACAGTTTGGCCCAGGGGACCAGTTTTATCTTTGGACTTACACGCTCGTTTCAATTGCTGAAGTTCTCGTAAGTGACATGTATAATCGTGGGGAGGTTGCCATGAGAGTGAGGAGAAACAACAGCCTGTTCTTCGGGCTTGCGCTGTGTGCGGCGTTGACGGCGCTGCCGGCCTTCGACGGCTGGAGCATGGGCTCACGTGTCCCGACGGTCGGGATGCAGGCGGAAGACTTTAGTCTGACCGATCTGGATGGCAAGCCTCAGAGTCTCAGCCAGTATCGCGGCAAGATCGTGCTCGTAAATTTCTGGGCCACCTGGTGCAAGCCCTGCACGACGGAAATGCCGGCGATGCAAACCATTTATGACAAGCTGCGTGACAAAGGATTCGTGGTGCTGGCGATCAATGAGTTAGAAGATGATGCAAAAGTGCGTGAGCACATCAAGCAGTACGGCCATACGTTTCCGGTCCTCATGGACCGTGACAACAAAGTCGCCAATCAGTTCGGGGTGTTTGGCTTGCCGGTGAGCGTGTTCATCGACCAGCAGGGTGTCGTCCAGGAATACATCAAGGGTGGCCTGCTGACCGAACAGAAAATCGATGAAACCGTCGTGCGGATTCAGAAGCAGGAGCCGGTGAAAGCCGCGTCGCTCCGATAACGACCCATGAAGAGTGTGACTCAACGACTGGCAGTTGGGACATTGGCGACATGGCTCGTCCTGCTGAGCGCTGTCGCGTACCCGCAGCTGACAGCCCATGCGGCCCAGCATGCGCATCATGACGCCTCCGCTCATGCGACCGTACTCTGTTCGTGGCTGTGTATGGCTGCCGATGCGGCTGAGGGAACCTCGGCCCACGTCGCTCCTATTGAGCAAGTCGATTTCATAGAGCAGGAGTTTCTCGAACCAGAGCTCGGTGCCGTCCTCAGTTTCAAGCCCCCATCGCGCGCCCCGCCCTTCTCATAGGTCCTCCTCTTTCTTCATCTTCCGAGCTTGTCGGAATAAGCTGAGCGGTCCTGGGATGAGACGCGGGCGTCCTTGAGGCGCCCCCATCTACCTGGGGCCTTCTATCAACGCAATGAGTCTGATGTCGATGCAGAAGGAGGTGCAAGATGAACAAGCAATTGCTTCGGGTCAATGAAGTGGCGGGGGTTTTAAATGTGAGCCGCTGGACAGTCTATCGCTGGGTGGCGGAAGGGCGCTTGCGCGGGACGAAGATTGGGAAGGGCAGTCTGCGAATCTTTCACGAATCCATCGCGGATTTGGTGCAGAACAACCAAATCGAAAAAGTCTGATGAGTCAGGAGGTACGGAAGGATTGAGACGATGAGCGGGAGGGCGATCCCGTCCGGCTCCGCTTGATTTCAATTTCTCGGGAGAGTACAGGAGGTACTCGAATCGTTCGAGTGGGTCCATTCATAACGAAGGAGGAACGTTCAATGAAACAGATATGGATGACGGTCATGGCCGTGGCGGTGCTTGGCGTGAGTCTGAGCCTGCAACCGACAGTCTCGCTGGCAGGGGAGGGAGACGATCATGTGCAGGAGGCGATCAAACACGCCAAGGAAGGGGTCGCGCATACGAAGGAAGCGATCAAGCATATCGAGGAGTCCGTCAAAGGGACCGGCGATGCGCATGCCAAAGAGGCGCTGCAACATGCGAATGAAGCGCTCGTTCACGCGGACCAATCGATCGCCCATGCCGAGATGGCGGCGAAGAAAGCAAAAGGGAAGTAAAAGAGCAAATAGGGCCCAGGGCCTGAGCCTGGTGCTGCCGGTGTCTTCGGTCACCGGCAGCACCAGCAGGATCCTGAAAAGATCTGTCCGCGTCACTCGTCTCGGTCGCCCCGCCAGTCTCGCGGGCCATCGAAGACGCTGTAGCATGGATCGTAAACTGAATCAGACCAACGTCATCCCGTTGGTCGATGGCATGTGCGTGTCACCTCTATCTGTTCAAATCTGAGGCTGTGACATATTTCGATGATCTAGGGCTCCATTTTCTACACTGAGAGAGGGTGTCTGTGATAGTCAACATTGCTAACAGCTTCGGGAAAGAAATCTGGAGTGCCCCACGCACACGAAGATTTGTCATGGGACTGTTGACGCTGATGTGGGTGGTAGGGTGTGGTGGGGTGTTTACCGGAATCCCAGACCTGGACACTCCCGATGGGCGAATGTTCGCGCAACGTTGTGCAGGCTGCCACGGCAAGCCCTTTGGAGACCATGGGGTGACCCATGGCGTGCCGGATCCGCGGTTCAGGACGATGGCGGAATGGCAGGAGGTCCTGCCAAAAATGGACCGTCTTATCCGCGAAGGAGGGCTCCCGCCTCTGACAGAGCCGGAGCGTGAGGCTATCATCCGCTACCTCAGCCACCACGCCAAAACGTAGTAGGTTGCTGAAAATATCCGCCAGTGCCCAGCTTGTATGTGCGAGAAAGGCGCGATCTGAAGTTCTAGGTTCGAAGTTCCGAGAACCTCGAACCCTCCCTCGTCCACGCCAGTCTTGCGAATCATTCAAGTTACATCGTGCGACAATGGTATTTCTCATAGCCCGCTCGACCATACACGACTGAAGTTCACACGGGCTCCCCATCAGCATTCCCAGCGATCAAGACCGCCCTGTTCCACAGTGAGATTTGTAGCAACTGTGAGCAACTGTCGGTAGACAAGTTGTCGGTGGACGCGTATAGAAGTGACATCGTGGAGAGGTTGATGACGCGTTCTGGTGTATCTCGCAGCACCGTTTTTGTCGCCGGGTTCGTGGCCCTGGTCTACGTGTCGCTTGCGGCATTGGGGGCGAGCTGCGCATTTCGTCACGTCGATGCCTCCAGTGGCCATGCGCACCATGGTTCACAAGAGGCTGCTCCGCACAACGCGCTCTGTGCCTGGGCCTGTCAGGCCACGTGCGATGTCGGGCTGGTGACGGAGTCGCCGGCGTTGTCAACGGGCCCGGTCGTCCGGCTGGTGGTCTCGTCTCCTGATCAGGTGTTCCCTTCGCTCTCCTCTTCTCTGCTCCGCTCCCGTGCGCCTCCGTCGGTTCTCGTCGTCCATATTGGATAAGGGACCCCGGGCGGCCTGTTTCGTTCTGATTCCTCTCGCGCTCCCTTATCCGATCGCAGTTTCGCGCACACACAATTGACGGTTGTTGATCTATCAATGTCCGGGTCGGGCGGCCTCCTTGCTCGGACTGATCCGGGGCGCAGGTGCTTCCTCCTTGGCCTCCGCCCCGGTCCTTTACTTGGGTTGAATTTGAAAGGAGTATCACTATGAGAGCTGTTTCCGTTCTCGCATTGGCCGGGTGGTGGATGATGATCGGAACCTCATCGTTCGCGGCCGGGACGCCAGGAACCGATTCCGTGGAGCCGAAGACGGCGGCAAGTGAGGCCATCGTCCAGATTTTCGGTCGCATGTGTGAATACCATCGGGAGGATGTCGAGGCGGCGCTTCGTGCATTCAAGACGGTTCGACAGGTGGAGTTTTTAAATAACCATGGCACGGTGCTGGTGCGGTATCAGCCCGGCAGCGAGACGCCAGAGCAGTTAGCCGGGGCGGTGCATCGTGCGCTCGCGTCAGGCTGGAATTGCTCGGCGCGGGTGGATCGCGGTGAGCAGAGGCCCGGAACCGTTCAGTTGGAGGGGAAGTCATGAATACATTCATCAAGCTCGTATGTCTGATCGGATTGGCTTGTGCGATGGCGACGCCGGTCTTTGCAGGGGAGGAGAAAGTCACGCTCATGCTTGACGGCAAGTTCTGTGACGGGTATTTGGGCGATGTCGAACATGCGCTGAGGCGAGTTGCCGGCGTAAAGACGGTCGATTTCAAGAGCATGAAAGGCCACGCGGTGGTGACCGTCGAATCCGGCAAGGTGAAGCCGGAGCAACTCGCCACGGCAGTCAACGGCGTGAAAGGCGATGGCTGGTTTTGCACCGGCGAGGTCATGAAGTAACGGAATGCCTTCCTGGCGGGATGCCGAACAAACCCGCCAGTGCCACAGACCATCCCGCGTGCCAACATAGTTTTTCCGCGGGATGATCGGGACAGTTATAGAGATTGGTGCGAGGGATTGATGGACGGTGGACCGGAGTTTGGGGTGGCTTGATCGGCCTTCCTCCAAGCCCGGTGGGGAAGCTGCTGTGAGGCAGCTTCCCTTCCACCTCGAAGTGACGAGACGAGGCGCCATGATGGAATCGTCGCTGATGCGTATGAACGACGCGGCACAGCTGCTTTGCGTCAGCAAGTGGACGATCTATCGCTGGATTGAGGAGGGGCGGCTCGGTGCGACCAAGATCGGACATGGCAGCCTGCGCGTCTTTCGCGAATCGGTCACGGTCCTGGTCGAGGCGCATCGCATGGAGCACCCCCGCGTGACTCGCTCGTCTCCCGGCAGGGTGGCACCTGTGAGGGCGGCGAGCCTGCGCAAGAGAAGTTGACAAGAGCGGATGTTCGGTCTCCGCGATGACAAGTCTGGTCCGCTGAAGGAATATGGAGTCCGGGGGATGATATCTCCATTCCTCGGACCCGTTACCAGGGTGGGACGGTTGACTGCCTCCCCCACCCTGGCCCTTCGGGGGAGAAAGAAATTGAGAGAGGTCGACTTGGATCAACATCAGGAATATCCCGATCTCGCGCTCGTGGTGGCCCGACTGATGGCCATCGCCGTAAGGGTGACCACTCGGTCTGTTGCTGCACCCAAAACCACGCGGTTGCCGCTGGCCCCCGACTATCGGTCTTGGCCGACTTATCAGGTTGCCGGGCACCGGCAGGGCCACGAGGAAATACTAAAATTTTACGTGTGTTCCAGAGGAGCGGCGACGCTGGATGATGAACCGTTTTCAATGGGGACGCGGTTCATGATGGAGACCTATCGCACCGAGGAACGGCTTTCCAAGAGAGGGCGCGCCAAGCGGCGAGACAAGAGCGAACTGGTCCAGGTCTTCGTCATGCAAAAGTATGCGAGTCTTGAGACGTCCGCCTTGCCGTCTCGCGGCGTCGATGGTTGGCTTTTTGCCACTCTCGGGCAGGCAGGCCTGATGGTGCCGGGACGCGGGCGGGCTTTCAGGCCCGCGCCGTCGCGAAGTGCTCGCGTAACGGTTGGGGCGGGACTCAGGGGTTGGACTGCGCTGACCACGCAGGGAGTCCTGACGGAGGGAAGCGTATGCCCATACATTTCCCTCTCCCATATTTTCTCCAGCACCGATACCTACGGATAGCGCGGTCCTCATGACGATGTAGTAGGCATAGGCAAAGGTTGGCATGCATCTGTAGCCGTATGGGTGAAAACCGGATAGAAAAATGGATAACTTTAAGGAGCCGACGATGCGTCTGCTACGCGTACTCGGAACGATGGTGTTCTTGTGCTTCACAGTCCCGGCGTTCGCCGATGAGCCGCAGCTTGTGGCTCTCCTGCGCGCGCAGGCGTTCAACAAAGTGTTTGAAGGATTCGAATTTTACAACGTGACGATCGAAGACGATCTGGCGCAGGCCGATGGCACGCACGAAGTGACGGCCGTGGCCAGCGGAAAGTTTCTCGAGAACACCAGGCGCATCAAAGCGTTGTTTCTTGTCGTCGGCGATTCGGTTATCGGGGGGCAGGTACTCGAAGAGAAGGGCTTGCCTCCCTGCATCCCATCATCCGGCACTCATGCATCGTCGCTTTAACCACAGAGGAGGTCAGGTCATGTTGAGTCATCTTGTTCTGGGCATCTTTGTATCGGTGAGTCTGCTCGTCATGGGCACATCCGCGTTCGCGTTGCAGGCCGGTGGAGTCGAGATCGGCGACCTGGAAACCGGGTCGGTTGTCGGCCAGGCCTTCAAAGAACTCGACGTCGATGCGCAGTTGTTCGCCGTCGAAATCGGCACGCTGAAAAGTTGGTACCCTCCGGTTACGGTGCTCGATTTCAAGGTCCGGCCAGGTCGGCCGGTGCTGTTGAAGGTGACGAACAATTCTGCCGGTGAGCGGGGATTCCAAATGACGGATGCGAGCAATGCCGGCGCGCCGACCGTGTTGAAGGCTCAGGTCGTCTTGAAGCCGGGGGAGACGAAATACATCGGCATTCCGACCAGCGACCTGTTCTATGCGACGCAGGGTAATACGTTGACTTATCGAGATCATCTCAATCCGAAGGATATTGGCGGAAAGCTGCTCATGATCAAGTAGCGGCGAATCGGGTCAGCATCACGCAGTCTGCACGCCCCGCTCATCTCCTGGTGACGGGGCGTTGCTATAAGACCAATTACCAAAGGGGAGGGTTATGCAGACACCACGACAGATCACACAGATCATCGCTTTCGGGGTCGGAGCCATTGTCTTGATGGCTCTGGCTGGATGCAGTGGGATAGAGAGCGGAACCGGCGCATCATCCATGGCCCAGGCATCGACGCCGAGTCCAAAAGACGGGGAGCTCGCCCTGCCGGGTGAGTATAAGAGCTGGCCCAAATTTCTCTCCGAAGTCGAGAGGCCTGATACCAAGCAGGTTCGTGAACTCTATATCAATCCAGCCGGCGCAAAAACGTTTCGCGGCCAGGCGTTCCCCTCTGGGACGGTGATGGTGATGGAACTCTATAAGGCGCAGTTGGAGGGCGAGACTCCCGTGACCGGTGCGGATGGCAAATTGGTCAAGGGCACTCTGGCGAAGGTGTTCGTCATGGGCAAGGGGGATGGGTGGGGCCAGGATGTGCCGGAGCCGCTACGAAACGGCGCCTGGGTCTTTTCAGCGTATGGGCCTGACGGTAAATCGCTCGCCGAGGATTTCACCAAGTGCCGGGCCTGCCATGCGCCGCTTGCGCAGAAAGACTTCGTGCATCGCTACGACGAGTATTTCGATACCCGCAAGAGGATGTAATCCAGCCCAAAGGTCGAGAGAACGGCCTTCTGTGCCATGAACAGGACGGGGGCCGTTCGTCATTCAGGTATCTGCGTATTACCCTGCGAGCGTCTGTGCGCGCTTCGATCTCACACAGGTATGTGCGTCGTTGATTTCACGGTTGCTGCCCGTCTATAGTTCGCTGGACCGTTGCGGGTGTCGAAAGGAAAGGCGTCAGCTAACCGTGAATCGCCTCCTTCAGCATAGTGTCATCTTGTTGTTCGTCCTGTGCCAGGCCGTGGTTTCTCCACTTGTCTCGGCGGTTGAGCAACCGGATGCCGCGCAGCGTCACTACGAGCGAAGCACCGCGCTGCTGCGGAAAGGCGATCTTGCCGCGGCATCCGAGGCTGCCAGTAAAGCCATTGAGTTGAATCCCTCTTCAGCTGAATCGCACCATCTGCTCGGCGTGATCTATTTCAAAGAGAAGAAGCCGGCTCAGGCTGTCGATGCCTTCACCCGCGCACTCAAGCTGAAGCCGGCCTATCCCGATGCCTTGAACGATCTGGCCGAGGTCTATGTGATTCAAGGAAAATCGGCCGAAGCGGAGCAGGCTCTCACGCGGGCGATTGAGATCGATCCTCGCCATGTCGATTCGTACTTCGACTTAGCCAAGCTATACGAACAACGTCGTGATCTTCCCGCGGCTACCCAGACCTATCAAACCTTGCTGGCCATCCGTCCGAGCCACCGTGACGCTCTGTACAATCTCGCATTGCTGTATGAGGAGCAGGGAGACAATCGCGGGGCGCGAGAGACGGTGGGCCGGTTGCTCAAGCTCGATCCCAAGCACGCCGATGCCTGGTACCTCGCCGGGCGGATGGCGGAGAAGAATAACGATCTTGTGGAAGCCGCCTATTCGTACAAACAGGCCATCGCGGCGAAGCCTTCGTTAGTAGCCGCGCACTTTAACCTCGCGTTTATTTATCGGAGCCAAGGCAGGCCCGTGGAGGCGGAGCGGGAGTTTCTCGAGGTCTTGCGGTACCGCCCGGAGTATGCAGAAGCGCATATGAACCTGGGTGTGATCTACACCGGTCTGAACAGGCTTGAAGAGGCGGAACAGTCCTACGAGCGAGCTATCG
>Ga0209048_10003136_pt1 | contig 16195 bp, 13 predicted proteins | sample FrelakmetCRP12CR_FD_187146 | JGI IMG/M metagenome (GOLD analysis project Ga0209048, IMG submission 187146) | Freshwater lake sediment microbial communities from the University of Notre Dame, USA, for methane emissions studies - CRP12 CR (SPAdes)... | ecosystem: Environmental > Aquatic >... | reverse complement strand
CATTGCCGTCAACGCACAGCTCCCGTCCAATCCTTACGGCCACAGGCCGCGCTCGATGGTGGCCTTGGCCACGCGGTCAATGGCGACGATGTACGCCGCGGCGCGGTACGTGCAGTCGTATTTTTTCCTAGTCTCGCACACCTCGCGAAACGCCTTGACCATAACGTGCTCAAGGCGACGGTTGACTTCCTCTTCCTCCCAGAAGAGCTGCTGCAGGTCCTGTACCCACTCGAAGTATGAGACGGTGACGCCGCCGCCGCTGGCCAGGATGTCAGGCAGCACCATGACCTCCTTGCGGATGAGCATCAGGTCGGCTTCGGGCGTGGTCGGGCTGGTTGCCACCTCGGCGATAATCTGTGCCTTGATGTAGCCGGCGTTCTCGATGGTGATCTGGTTTTCCATGGCAGCCGGAACCAGAATGTCGCATGCGGTCTTCAGCACGTCGGCGCTGGGGATGGGCGTGCATCCGGGAAACGCTTCTACGCTCCCCGTCTCGGTCTTGAAGCGCAGCAGGGCGGGAATGTCGATGCCATCCTTGTTGACGATGCCGGCCTTGGAGTCGCTGACAGCGATGACCTTGAGGCCTTCTTTCCACAACAGCTTGGCCATGACGCTGCCGGAATTGCCGAATCCCTGAATGGCCACGGTCGCGCTCGGCAGGTCGAGGCCTTTCAGCTTGCAGGCTTCGCGCAGCACGAACAGGCATCCGCGCGCGCCAGCCTCGTAGCGCCCGGCCGAGCCGCCGAGATACATCGGCTTGCCGGTGACCACGGCGGGCGTAGCATGGCCCGTGGTCATGCTGTAGGTGTCCATGATCCACGCCATGGTCTGAGCGTCGGTGTTGACATCGGGCGCGGGAATGTCCTGGTCGGGGCCAATGAGGGCCGCGATCTCATACGTGTAGCGGCGGGTGAGGCGTTCCAACTCGCTGCGCGAAAGCTTCTTGGGATCGCAGACGATGCCGCCTTTGGCGCCGCCGAAGGGAACGTCCACGAGCGCGCATTTCCAGGTCATGACGGCGGCCATGGCCGCGACCTCGTCGAAGGTGACGCTGGGATGGTAGCGGATGCCGCCTTTGCACGGCCCACGCACGTTGCTGTGCTGCACGCGGAAGCCGTCGAAGATGCGGATGGTACCGTCGTCCATCTTGATGGGCAACGTGAGGGTGATGGCGCGCCGCGGACGGCGCATCAGTTCGCGCAACCCGATGTCGAGGTTGAGGTAGTCGGCGGCGGTCTCGAACAGCTCGGCCGCGATGTTCAAAGGGTTAAGGTCTTCCAAGGCTCGTTTTGGGGAAGCGATTGCTGGCATGAATACTGGCCTTTCCGGTGGTCTGCCACCAGGATCGGGCTCAGGTGGACCCTGAGGACGGTCCGATATTGGACTGACTTCCAGCGTCCGGCGGGCGGACGCCGCGAAAAGCTAATCGTTCTCGTTGCTGTAAACGTGCGCTGCCGTTTCGAACGGGCTGTCGAGACCGCCCGCGGTCCCGAAAGCTGCTTCGTCGGCGATGTTCTGCAGCGACTGCTCAAATTCGCGGCTGCGCCAACGCACCACCAGGAGCTCCTTGCGTTCGTGTCCGTGACCATGACAGAGCGGACAAAGGACAACATCCTTTTCTGATTGCATATGAGCGAAACCTCCGGCCGGATACCATTTCTGCACCCTTGTTGCGGGACGGCGAACCGGTCCCTACAGTTCTAGCTTGCACCTGGGCTGAACTGCTTGCAGTGAGCGCGGTCACGTGGGAGTGTGAGACGGTTTACGGGGGATGGCGGGTGTGCCGCTCGCCTTCCCGCCGCCGCTTTGGCTGGTTGGCACCGCGGCGGCGGGAATGGCTCTTGGAGGAAGGGCGCTAGTACGAATAACCGTCGGGCTGGGAAACGGCGCCTACTTCAACTTGCGTATCAACGTAGTCGCATCCGGCTTTCAGGGCCAGCCGGTCCAGCTCCAGGAACTTCGGATTCTTCACTGTGGCTTCCAGTACGGCCATGGCGGTTTCCGAAGGCAGACATTCGGTTTCTTCGAGCAAAGCGGCCAGCATTACGACGTTGGCCACTTTGGCCGAGCCGAGTTTGTCGGCAATCTCCGAAGCGGGCACGCACACCACGCGAGCTTGGGGCGCGCTGAAGCCTTCCGGCAATTGCGTGTGGTTGTACAGAATCAAGCCGCCGGACGCCACGCTGGGCGCGAACTTGTGCAGCGAGAGCTCGTTCATGGCAACCAGCACTTCAGGCTGCGAAATGAGCGGCGTTCCAATGCGTTCGTGTCCCAGGGTGACGTGACAGTGCGCGCTGCCGCTGCGCATCTCCGGGCCGTACGATGGCAGCCAGCTTACTTCCATGTGCTCGCGCAGTCCCATCTCGGCGAGTAACTGGCCCATCAGCAGTATTCCCTGCCCGCCAAAGCCGGCGATCTTTACGGTCAAGTCGCGGGTGTGATGGTGGCGTGTGAGCGGGACTTCCGTTGTGCCTTCTTCAACCTCGAGAGCTTCCGCAACGGTCTTGTGCGGTACTTTGCAATTGGGCGGCAAGTCGGGTTTGTGGTCGCGGTAGACGCCCAGGGGGAAGGCTTTCACCAGTGTCTCGCCCACCCACTTGCGGGCGACGATGGGGTCCATCTTCATGATGGTGGGGCAGGGGGAGAGAAGCTCCACCAGGGAAAAACCGCCGCCATCCTTCTGAGTCTGCAGCGCCTTCTTGACTGCCTTCTTGGCCTTCATGATGTTCTTCATGTCATTCAGTGCGACCCGCTCGATATAGGTCGGGGTCGCCAGCGAAGCCAGCAGCTCGCAGACATGAAGCGGCAAGCCTTCGTTGCTGGCACTGCGCCCAAAAGGTGAGGTGGTACTCACCTGGCCCATCAGACTGGTGGGCGCCATTTGTCCGCCAGTCATGCCATAGACGGCGTTGTTGATGAAGAACACACAGATGTTTTCGCCGCGGTTGGCGGCATGCACGATCTCGGCGGTACCGATGGCGGCCAGGTCGCCGTCGCCCTGGTACGACATCACGATGGAATCGGGGTGGGCGCGCTTGAGTGCGGTCGCGGCCGCGGGGGCGCGGCCGTGCGCCCCCTGCACATTGCCCACATCGAAATAGTAGTAGGCAAAAACCGAACAGCCTACCGGGCTCACCAGGATGGCGCGGTCCTGCAGGCCAAGCTCTGCCAGCGATTCGGCAATCAGCTTGTGCGCGACGCCGTGTCCGCAGCCCGGACAGTAGTGGGTCTGCTGTTGCAGTTCACCCTTGCGCTCGAAATGGCTGTAGAATGCCGGCGATTTTTCATGGATGACTTCGTAGTCGTTCACAATTCCTCCTCGTTGTCCCAACCTTTTCGCTCGAGGCGAGAAGGTGGTTCACCCACCTAAACCAGGGCTGACATGCGCGCAAAAACCTGCGCGGTGATTTCTTCCGCCATGGGCACGTTGCCGCCGGCGCGTCCGTAGAACTCCACCGGTACGGCGCCGTTCAGCGTGAGCTTCACGTCCTCGACCATCATGCCGGTGTTGAGTTCCACGACCATAACGGTCTTCACGTGCTGCGCAGTCTCCCGCAGCTCGCGTGCCGGGAACGGCCACAGCGTGATAGGACGCAACAGGCCGGCTTTCAGTCCCTGCGCGCGCAACTGGTCCACCGAGGTGCGCAGTACGCGCGAGACAATTCCGAAGCCGACCAGCAGCACGTCAGCGTCTTCGGTCAAATAGTTCTCGCAGCGGGTCTCGAGTTCCTGAGCCAGCTGATACTTGGCTTCCAGCTTGTGAATGTGCGCTTCCAGGACGTCAGGCTCGAGATAAATCGAGGTGATCAGGTTCTTGCGCGATTCTGCCGTGCCCGTCACCGCCCACGGCTTCTCCGGAGCCTTGATGTCGCGCATTTCGATGGTCAGCGGCTCCATCATCTGGCCGACATAGCCGTCGGTCATGATCATTACCGGATTGCGATAGCGGTCAGCCAGATCGAAGGCCAGTACCGTCAGGTCGAACATTTCCTGTACCGAGGCCGGAGCCAGTACGAGGTTGCGGTAACAGCCATGGCCGCCGCCCTTCACGATGCAGAAGTAGTCGCTCTGCTCTGGCGCGATGTTGCCAAGTCCCGGCCCGCCACGTACCACGTCGACGATAACGCATGGAAGCTCAGCTCCCGCAATGTAGGAGATGCCTTCCTGCATCAGGCTTAAACCGGGGCCGGACGACGCGCTCATGACGCGCACTCCGGCAGAGGACGCGCCGTACACCATGTTGATGGCCGAAACCTCACTTTCCGCCTGCAGGAAAGTGCCACCGACCTCGGGGAAAAGCAGGGAGGCGTATTCGGCGATCTCGCTGGCCGGAGTGATGGGATATCCGTAGTAGGCGCGGCAACCCGCCAACACCGCCGCCTTTACGATGGCGACATTTCCTTTACAGAGCTGCCTCATTGGCGACCTCCGTCTTCTGCGTTACTGCTGCCGGTACAGCCTTCGCCGGCGGCGTCAGGCGATACACGGTGATGGCACCGGGCTCAGGGCAGCAGTAGAAGCAGGCGCCGCAGCCGGTGCAGTCTTGTCCGGTGTAATGTGCCGGATGCACGCCATACTTGCTCAGCTCCGGCGCCAGGACCAGACACTCAGGAGGACACGACTCAACACACAAGCCGCAGCCTTTACATTCATCAGGATCGATAACCACGTTACCGCGCGGTTGGGATGCCATTGTTACCCTCGCACTTCTGCGCAGACATTGCGCTGAAACCAGCGCTGCTGCTCGCAGTATTCGTACAACTCGTCACGAAACTTGGGATGAGCGATTTCGATGAGCGCTTGCGCCCGCTGGCGGACGGTACGTCCGTGCAGGTAAGCGACGCCGTACTCGGTGACTACGTAATGCACATCGGCGCGCGTGGTAAGGACACCCGCCCCGTGGGCCAGTCGCGGCGCAATACGCGACACCGTGTCGTTCTTGGCGGTAGAGGGTAGCGCGATGATGGGCTTGCCCCACCTGGAACGGGCCGCCCCACGGATGAAATCAAGCTGCCCGCCGAAGCCGCTGTAGAAATTCGGCCCAATCGACTCGGCGCAGACCTGGCCGGTCAAATCCACCTCGATGGCCGCGTTGATGGCCACCATGCGGTCGTTCTGCGCGATGCGATACGGGTCGTTGGTATAGGCAGAAGGATGGAACTCGAAGATGGGGTTCTCATCCACGAAGTCGAACAGCTTTTTCGACCCCAGTACGAAGCCGAGAATGACTTTCCGCGGCTTCCAGTTCTTGCGCTGCCCGTTGATTACACCGGCATCGATCAGAGGTATCACACTGTCGGATATCAACTCGGTATGGACGCCGAGGTCCTGGCGATCCATCAGGTTGGGCAGCACGGCATCGGGGATACCGCCGATCCCACACTGTAAGACAGCGCCATCTTCAATCAGCGATGCCACGTTGGCGCCGATGCGACGGTTCAGCTCGCTGCTCCCGTGCTCTTGCAGTTCGCACAGCGGGCACGAAACCTCCACGATGTGGTCGAGTTCGCTGACGTGAATGAAGCTGTCGCCGTAGGTGCGCGGCATCTGCGCGTTCACCTGCGCCACTATGGTATGCGCGTACTTGGCAGCGGTAAGCGTGGTGTCCACGCCAACGCCGAAGCTGCAATAGCCGTGCGGGTCGGGCGGCGACACCTGGATGAAGGCGACGTCAATGGGCATTTCGCCGCTCTCGAACAGCGCCTCGACCTCACCCAGAAAAATCGGGGTGTAGTCGGCGCGGCCGTTGTTGACTGCTTCGCGGACGTTACCGCCGACAAACAGGGCGTTGTGACGGAAGTGGCCGGCCATCTCGGGAGCGCAATAGGGCGACGTCCCGAGCGTCAACAAGTGCACGATTTCGACGTCGGTCAGATGGGGCGCGCGTTCCATTAAAGCCAGCACCAGCGCTTCCGGTTCGGCGCACCCGGGGTGGATATACACGCGCATTCCTGACTTCACGCAGGAAACGGCTTCCCGCACGCTCACCAGCTTGCTGCGGTATTGATCAATCCACGACATGGGCTAGGTCCTCGTTCTATACCGTTACGGTTTCAGATTTGACCGGGTAACCGGCAGTGGCGCGCTCGTGTCCCAGCGCAGCGTAGTAAATAGCGAGATGGAAGAACTTGTCCAGCATCTCCAGTAGTTCGATTTCACCGAAGATCTCGGCAGGACGCTCCAACTCGGCATGCTTCTGCAGGTACTCCCAGAGGTTTTCCCGCACCAGGCAGATCATCCACACGACCTGGCTGACGGGCACACCCTGCGCGGCACGTTGCGCGCCAATTTCGAGATAACGCCGCTCGACGTCGGCCTCGGTTTTGCCCAGCAGCCATTCGCCCAGGTGGCGATACACCTCGTACACCTTTTCGATCAGCTCATTTTCGGGAACGTTCGAGTAGGCCGAGCACTTGCCGCATTCGGAGTAGCGTTTGTGCAGACTGCGGGCCAGCCCGTCGGAGTGGCTTTCAATCAGCTTCACCAGGCGGTACGCAAGTAACATGGCTGACCTTCTTTCCCCAGGGCCCGGGCTGCATAAGGCAGGGTGCAGCGCACGGCTCCGGCCCTCACTATTACGTTTAAGTGTCGCGCTTTATGTGCCCGAAGAGCCGTGACTGGTATCACGGCGAAGTGTGACCCTAGTCACTCAACACCAAAGGGTAGGCTACCTGTTCAAAGAAACCGTGAGGCAAAATCGTGAACACCATGTAAATAAAGGGCAAACCCTTGTTTGCGACGCCTTGGGCGATAGGCAACTGCCCTTCGAAGCATTACAATGAAGCCCTACCAGCACGAAACTTCCTATGAGCACAACCGCGAAACCTGTTCCTACGAAAGCCAGACGCAGTTCCACTCGTACCGCTGCTTCGCCGCACGCACGGGCCCAGGCTCCAGCCCACGTCAAGCCGGACCTCAGTAATCCGGAACTCTATGTCAATCGCGAACTGAGCTTGCTGGATTTTCAGCGGCGCGTACTCGAGGAAGCGCAGGACCGCGGCAATCCTCTGCTGGAACGACTGATGTTTCTGTCGTTCGTCGGGTCCAACATCGACGAATTTTTCATGGTGCGCGTGGCCGGCCTGAAACGGCAGATTGAGAAAGGTGTGAGTGATCCTGGTCCGGATGGCATGGGGCCGGCGGAACAACTGCGTGCCATTCGGGCATCCATGATCCGCCTCTATCGCAGCTCGCACGAGTGCTGGAGCAAGGAACTGGTACCCGCGCTGCGCGACTCCGGCATCCGCATCTTGAACTATGCCGATCTGACAGAGGAACAGCGTGCCGTCGCCGATTCCTACTTCCAGGAGACGGTATTCCCGACCCTGACGCCTCTTGCCTTCGACCCCGGACGGCCGTTTCCTCACATCTCCAACTTGAGTTTGAACCTTGCCGTTCTGCTGCGCGCCGGGGAAGCGGAGGAACATTTCGCCAGGGTGAAAATACCCGACACCCTGCCGCAATTGGTACCGCTTACCAGTACTCCTAAGCCCAAGAGCCGCACGAAGGCCGTTGCGGTCAAAGAACAGCCCTTCGTGTGGCTTGAGCAACTTGTGATTGCCAATCTGGCAACGCTTTTTCCAGGAATGGAGATTATCGAGGCGCACCCTTTTCATGTCACCCGGGATGCGGACAGCGAGATTCAAAACCTGGAAGCGGGTGATTTGCTGGAATCGGTCGAGGAAGGGGTGTGGCAGCGGCGTTTTGCCGACGTCGTGCGCGTGGAAATCACCGATGCCATGCCGGCCCGGATCCTCGACATCCTGGTGGAGAACCTGGAACTGGATCGGGACGACATTTACAAGATGTCGGGGCCGCTTTCACTAGTGCGGGTGCGGCACCTGACCAAGATAGACCGTCCCGATCTGAAGTTCACTCCGTTTGTTCCCGCGCTTCCCGCGGCGTTGCTAAAGTCGGAGGGTGAAGAAGAGGACATTTTCGCCACCATCCGGAGGGGCGACATCCTGTTCCATCATCCCTTCGATTCATTCCAGCCAGTCGTCGGTCTTCTGCAGCGCGCCGCGAAGGACCCCAGCGTCCTGGCCATCAAGATCACGCTGTACCGCGTGGGCCGCAATGCCCCGGTCGTGGACGCTTTGCTGGAGGCGGTGGAAAACGGCAAGCAGGTCGCCGTGCTGCTGGAATTGAAAGCGCGTTTCGACGAGGAAAGCAACATCGAGTGGGCGCGCAAGCTGGAAGAATATGGCGTGCACGTGGTTTACGGATTGATGGGACTGAAGGTACATTGCAAATCGCTGCTGATTGTCCGCAAGGAAGGCGACGCGATCCGCCGCTATGCCCATCTTTCCACCGGCAACTACAACAGCCTCACGTCAACGCTCTACACCGACATGGGCATGCTGACCTGCGATCCCGCCATGGGCGCCGACTGTACCGACTTGTTCAACTTTCTGACCGGCTACTCGGCGAAGACGTCCTATCGCAAGCTCATGGTTGCGCCCGTAACCCTGCGCGAGCGTTTCCAGAAACTAATCGAACGCGAAATCGAGCACCAGAAAGCCGGCCGTCGTGGTCACTTGATCCTGAAGATGAATGCGCTGGTTGACAGGAAGATGATCCAACTGCTGTACCAGGCGTCGCAGGCGGGGGTCAAGGTGGACCTGCTGGTGCGCGGCATCTGTTGTCTGCGCCCGGGTATTCATGGGGTGAGCGACAACATTCGCGTCACCAGCATCGTGGGACGGTTCCTGGAGCACAGCCGCATCTTCTACTTCCGCAACGGCGGACAGGAAGAGGTGTACCTGGGCAGCGCGGACCTGATGCCGCGCAACCTCAATCGCCGGGTGGAAGTGGACTTTCCCGTTGAAGACAAGAAGCTGGTCCGTCTGGTCCGCGACGAAATACTCGGCACCTATCTGAAAGAGCAGGCGAAGGCGCGGCACATGAACTCCGACGGCAAGTACACCCGCGACCCGGACTCCGGGAAGAAGAACGCTATGAACAGCCAGGAGACGTTCATCGCTCGCGCGGTCAAGCGCCAGGCTGCGTTGCTTGTACCCCAAGCAAAATAGGCCGCCGCTCCGCTCACCTCACGGGACTCCGCGTCACGTAACCCGTAGAGGATGTGGTTTGACAGCTTCTGCGGATACCATGGTGTTGCCGTGAATATCTGGCAGCCAATCTCGCGCCCTGAACCGACACGTGATTCCGGAATCTGTATTCCTGCCTTTGCTGCCTTTTCCTGTCGAAATTTATGCGCACTATTTTTGTGCATCACGCTTCTCGCGTCCGCTGCAGACTCGGCGCAGGCTCAAACCGGGCCATCAAAAGATGATGCCGAGTTCACGGTGAGCGGAACGGTCGTCAATTCCGTGACGGGCGAAGGGATCGCGCGCGCCTTAGTCCAGATACAGGGAACCTATCAGCGCTCCGCATTTACCGACGGCGATGGTCGCTTCCAGTTCGAGGGACTTACGGCCGGCAACACTATGATCAGCGCGCAAAAGCCCGGTTACTTCGAGGAACAGGGCCAAAAGACAGTTGCCACATACAGAAGCAGTTTCTCGAGCGGCACTTATACCACTGGACGTCCGAACCATTCATCTATCGCTGTGGATTCGGGAGCGCTGGTGCTGAAGCTCACGCCACAAAGCGCGGTCTACGGACGCCTCACCGATTCAGCCGGCCAACCGCTGGAGCAGGTACCGGTCCGTTTGACGGGAAGCGTTATTCGCGAGGGCCGGAAGCACCTGGAAACCCGCGGCTATGTGCAATCCGATGAAGACGGGCGCTTCCGCATTGCCAACCTGATGCCGGGCACTTATTACCTCGCAGCCGGGCCGGCCTGGGAGGCGGCGCATCTTCTTCCCGGAGACGATCAACCCAGGACGGGCTACGCTGCGGTTTATTATCCGGGCGTTCCCGACATGGCTTCCGCTTCACCCATGCAGATCGCTCCGGGCCAGCAAGTGGAAGCCGATCTCACTCTCAGCGTCGCACCTGTGTTTCACGTGTCGGGCACAGTCGCTGGATATCCACCCGAGCAGGGATTTAACTTGCAGTTCTTTACCCAGTCGGGTGATTGGATACCGTTTCCGGTTCCCTACACTCCGCACATGGGCGCGTTCGAGGCGAAGCGAGTTCCGGCAGGCTCGTACCTCGTGAAGGCCACTGCGCAAATGGGATCGCAGCGGCTGCGAGCGGATCTCCGCTTGAATGTCGCCAGCAACCTCGACGACGTTCGTCTGGTTCTTGGGCCGGCGACCAGCATTCCAGTCATCGTGCGCATGGAATCGCGGGCGGCGTCAGACCGCAACCCGCCAGCGAGTCAGCGGCCACCGCCGTTGAGTGTGCATCTGAGTTCGCTGGAACCTTCTGTTCCCGATGCCTACTCGAACGTGTCGCGCGGCGAGGGCGGACGGTACTCGATGGACTTGCTGAACGTCGAGCCGGGCAAATACGCGGTGGACTTGCTGCCGCAGCCGCCGTGGTACGTGCGCTCGGCGCAGTTCGGGCAGACGAACCTGCTCACTGACAACCTTACTGTCACTGCAGGACAAAGCTTCCCGATGGAAGTCGTTCTGCGCGACGATGGCGCGAAGCTGAACGGCACCGTCAAGGCCGCCGATGGCACTGAGACGCTAGCCACCGTCATTGCCGTCCCGCAACCCGCCTCCAACGCCTCGGTCAAGACAGCGCCAACCAATCCGGGGGTCGGTTTTCACTTGTGGGGCCTTGCTCCGGGCGATTACCTGCTTTTCGCCTTCGACCGCATCGACGAGCTGGAATACTCCAATCCCGAAGCGCTTCAGCCCTACGCGTCGCAGGCCGCACACGTCACGCTGTCCGCCGGCCAGGAGAGCACCGTTGCGCTGACGTTGATACATGCGGGCGGTGGACAATGAGGGCGAGCGGTTTTCTTCTGTCATGGCTGATGTTGCTCGCGGTGGGGCTGGCGGCGCAACCACAGCAATCGCAGCCTGCAGCAACTTCTCAATCGGGGTATCGCATCGCCGGAGTTGTCGGGAACTCGCTCACCGGCGCGCCGATTGCGGGCGCATCGGTCGGTATTGCGCCCACAGCCGGTGCCGGCGACAGAATATCCAAAACCTACACGACGGCAACCGATGGCCGCTTCTCCTTTTCCGGATTGCAGCGCGGCAAGTATTCGCTGATGGCCACCGCGCGCGGATTCAGCCTGCAGTACTTCGAACGCCACGATGAGTACGCAACCGCGATCGCCGTGGGTCCCGATCTGGACGCGGAACATCTCGTCTTTCGCATGGAACCGGACGCCGTCGTGGAAGGGCAAGTCATCGACGAGAGCAACGAGCCGGTGCAGAACGCAATGGTGCGGCTCTTCGAGCGGAGAATCCAGGATGGACACGAGAAGACTGTTCCCAGCACGCAGACGCAGACCGACGATGTGGGGCGTTACCGCATCGGACATCTTTCGCCCGGAAACTATTACCTGGCAGTGTCGGCGCAGCCATGGTACGCACAGAACTTCCAGTTCAATGGCGGGCGCGGAACGCCCGACGCTGACGGTGAACAGCGGATGAGGCAGGATGAAGCGGTACGGAACGTAACGTATCCGCTCACGTTTTATCCTGACTCGCCGGACTCCGCCGGTGCGGGCGTAATCGCGTTAACTGCTGGCGAGCGAACCACGGCGGACGTCGTTCTGCACGCCGTGCCGGCGCTGACCCTGCGAATTCGCCTTCCGCTGGCCGCGGATCACGGCCAGGAGTTTCAGGGAGGAATGGCGCCGCAAGTGTCGCAGCGTATTTTCGAGGGCTATCTTGATCCGGCATTTAGCACTCGGTTTTCCATGTCTCAGCCAGGACTGGTTGAAATTTCCGGTCTCGCGCCGGGGCACTATGTTTTGCAGATGTCCGGGATTTACGGACCCAACGGGAAGGGCCGAAGCTGGTACCACGAGATTGACCTCACGGGCGATGCGGAATTGAATGCCAACGAGACTTCCGCATTCGCAACCGTCAGCGGGACGGTGTTCTTCGAGAACGCTGCCAGTGCGCCCAGAGATTCGTTTCTACTGATCTCGAATCCTGCGACCGGCGAGGTCTTCCGCAGCCCGATCTCGGACAAAGGCCAGTTCGACTTCACCGCCGATTCCGTCAAACCCGGCCGCTACAACGTAATGCTGGAGAACGCGCATGGCTTCTTCCTGAAGAAGATCTCGGCCACGGGCGCAAGAATGACGGGCCGAACGCTGGAAATCAGCGGTACCAGCAGCGTGAACCTCAAGGGCACGGCGTCGCGCGGCATCGCGCAGGTGATCGGGACAGCGGTCCGCGACGATAAGCCTTTTGCCGGCGCAATGATTGTGCTGGTTCCGCAGGACCTGGCGAACAACGTTGCTCTCGTTCGCCGCGATCAGAGCGACAGTGACGGCACGTTCACTCTGCCCAACGTTGTGCCGGGTCGTTACACGGTGCTGGCGATCGCCAACGGCTGGGACCTCGAATGGGGAAATCCTGCGGCGCTTCAGCCGTATCTCAAGGGCGGAGAACCCGTCGAAATCACGGGAGACGGCAAAGCCGAGGTAAAGGTCCGAGTGCAGTAACAGGAGCGCTGTCCTCGCGCATTCTTCCGAGATTTCCATTTAGTCGCGGAGCATTCGCCACTCGTTTCTCTCGCGGAAATCAGCGTGCCAATCCGCTTGCCAGGGCGGCGGCGAAAAGCAGCACCAGAGCTACTCGCCAGCGACGGCCTTCGGGCAACGGGCCTCCGCCGGAAACGCGAGGCGGCACCCAGAACAAAGCCACGACCGCAAGAATCAGCGCCGGGACGATCAGAAAAGCCAGCAGAGCATATTGCGCGGCGGGTAGCGAAAAAAGTCTGCCTTGCCGAAGGGGCCCAGCCAGCGTGTGTCCCAGGAACCAGCACAGGATGGCGCTTCCCAAGCCCGCCACAGCGCCCAGCATGCGCAAAATAAGAGGTGTCATTGCAGTCGGGAGCAGTGTACCAGCCGCGCTGCGGCGGTTTGTGGCGCTGGCTTGACAACCGGGACTATCATTCTGGCAAAGGGGTAGGGGTGTGAGGTAACAGCCATGGCACAGGCAGCGACCTGGTTCGTCATTGTTGGCTTTCTTCTCCTGGCGCTGGGTTTCGTCCTGCGCGCTTCCCTGATGATGCGCTCCAGCGACGCAACACCGGCCAATGGTCGCATTCTGCATGGCCGCGATTTACTGCGTCAGTATCGCGCGCATTTTCCCAAAAGCCGGATGCCGCTACTTATGCGCGGCGCGTTGCTCGCTGGCTTACTCTTGCTGCTCGTCGGAGTGACCGCCGAACTCTCACGCTAGCTCCCGTCACGACCAACTCAAAGACCAACCAACCATCGTTTTGAAAGGGCGCGCCTTCAGGCGTGCCGTGGCTGTTTTGTAGCATCCCGGCTTTAGCCGCTCAGGGGCCTCGCTTTCGCCGTCGTAACTCTTGTCTGATACTCAAATTCCCTCAGGGGCTGAAGCCCGAATTACGTATCGTCGATTACGGCACAGCTAAAGCTGTGCCCTTTCAAGGCAAACCTCAAATCTGCTCGAGCCAGCTACCTAGCGCACGGCCGGGGCTACTGTGCCCACCACTCTCGTCAGCTTCCACGGTTTGGGCTTCGCCATGCCCGGCGGCATGGACATGGCCAGCATCTTCATCTCGGCCGTGTTCTCGCCGGTCAGGCGAAGCAGGAAGCGATCACTCTCCTTCGCGTCGGCGCCCTTTGCCGTCAGCAGCAGGCCGTCACCGTTGATCTGCGCGTTCTCCACGATTTCGGTCACTCGCTCCTCGCTCACGCTCTTGACTTCGCCATTATCGTTGAACGTGAGATTGTGGGGCCGCTGGATGGAGCCCGCCATCTGCTCGCCCTGCAACGCCAGCTTCACCGTCATCCACGCATTGCCGTCGAGAGTGGCCGTCCAGGTACCGGCGTAAGCTTCCAGCGGATTCTTCTTCACCGGCTTGTTGTCGGCCGGCTTAGCGGTTTGCGCGGCCAGAGTCGTTATCGCAATCATCGCGAACAGGAGCAACCAGCCAAAACGTTTCATTTGAGTCTCCCGTTTCCGCATGCAAGTTACGAATGCGAAGCGCCGGCAACCTTTGTCTGCCACTCGCCGGCCCAGCGATTCGACGTGATGGTCAAAAGCTGGTTGGCTGCCCGTTCGTGCGTCGGAGGCGTCTTCGGCCAGTTGCTCGACAGCAAGGCGGCCATCTGGACCGCCAGTTCCTTGAAGCACTTGTATTCGCTCTGCTCGGAAGACGTCCAGGGCAGGATCTGGTTCTCGCGAATGACCTCGCGCAACAATTGAAACGCCTGGCGAAAGCGGCCGAGGTGGCAAATCTGATCGTCGTTCAGGCAAAGCTCGCTCGACAGTTTCACCAGGATGCCTTCAACGATCGCTTCCGCGGCAGCCGAGCGTTTGTGCAACTCCCAGCGGCGGTCTTCGAACGTGGCACCGGCACGGTCCAAACGGTTCCACAACTTCCACACCACGAAGAACTCGCCGTAAGCGGCATAGAACTGCTGGGTCGCCGCCAGTTGCAGCTCGCGCCGCTTCTGCCGGACGTTCCACTCGAACGTCAGCCGCTGTCCGACAAACCATCCCAACAGCACGGTGAGCAGCGACGCCAGCGTTGCGAATCCGGCCTTGGCGGCTTCGTGCCACACGTTCCAATCCGACATAGCGTGCCATTCTAACCTGCGGGGCGCGGCGAACGGGCGTCAGCGTCGCTGGAGGAACGGCAGTTCATCAGTCCGGCACCCCTCCCCCCGGTCTCAATCCTGGAATCAATCACTTACGCATGATTCTCTGCGCAAGATAAACACTGCCAAGGGCTTATACGTAACTGCAACATTCGCCGAGGGTTATCTGCGGTCCTACTGGCTATGTGCCAGCCTGCGGCAGAACCGCCCCGCCCAAGGGCTCTTGACACCTGACTGGCGTCCGGTCACTGCCATCACTTTTCAATGAGCGTTCCGAACTCGCACCCTGGGTGCGCCCGCAGCGAGGACACAACAACGCCCTCCTCGCATCACGGTGATACCGCGCGACGCCAGGCGCGCGCAAGGACGCAGGTCACGTTGGAACGTGACGGGGCGGAACGAAGTTCAACTAGCATGAAAATGCCAGATGAGTTTTAACCGTGCGCCTCCCCGAACTGTGCTAACATCCCCGACACTTTTCCATCCAGGGAAACACTATTCTCAGCATTCTCAGGGAGGTTCGGCTATGGAAACAGGGGCGACGCTTTTCCAATTGAACTCGGATAGAGGGCAGGCATTCGATGGGTCCACACGCGGGATTTCCATCTTGAAAACGGTCAATGCCAAGGCCGTGTCCGGCGACAACGGTTTTCAAGTCCAAAATGGATATCTGGAGCTGGCGCGCCACGCTGCGCTCGACAGCTTGCAGACCTTCACCATCAACGCCACGGTTGTGCCGACCAAGATTGCCGGTGACCGGCGCAACATCGTGGAAGGTCAGACCCCGGGCATCGCATTGTTCATCGACCCCACGGGAAAGCTGGTGGGCTCCATCAATACGGCGAGTGGATGGGTGTCCGTGGACAGCGGTAGCGCCGTCCTGAAGGAAGGCGTTGCTGCGCAGGTGAAATTCGCCCGTGACGCCAATGGGCTCATGACGCTGGAGATCGATGGCAAACCCGCCGGGTCGAAAGCTGTGGCGGGGGACATTCAAAATGCCGGGGACGCGGGGTTCAAAGTTGGCGCTTGGGTAGATGGCCAGAAATTCCCGTTTGTTGGGACCATCCAAAATCTTGCCATAGTGCACGGGGTGGACGCCCCACAGGCCGCGCAGCAGCGGCTGGCCATGGCGCAGACCATTACTGCCGCCTTCAAGGCCAAGACCGGCATGAGCCGGGTGAAAGTGATCCTGGAGGCCGATCCCAGCCGGGCACGGCTGCAGGCGGTGCGCGACATCATGAATGCGGCAGGCGTGCAGCGGCTGAGCGATCTTTCCACCTTGAAAATCACGGCCCGCACCGTCATGACCCCCGGCAAGGTGATCGTTGCGCCACGCGCGACCGGCATTTCTCATGTGGACTGGTCCAAGCTCGCGCAGGAAATGGCGTCCGCCAACGCCTCGACCGCGCGCACCCGCCTGGCGCAATTCATGACCAACCGCAACAGCTCCGTCTTTCTTAAGGCAGCAACGCCAGCAGGCGGTGCGGCGGCGGCAGGCGGTGCGGCGGCGGCGAG
>Ga0209048_10003135_pt1 | contig 16198 bp, 13 predicted proteins | sample FrelakmetCRP12CR_FD_187146 | JGI IMG/M metagenome (GOLD analysis project Ga0209048, IMG submission 187146) | Freshwater lake sediment microbial communities from the University of Notre Dame, USA, for methane emissions studies - CRP12 CR (SPAdes)... | ecosystem: Environmental > Aquatic >... | reverse complement strand
CGGCTACTGGCTCGCCTCCGCCGACGGCGGCGTCTTCGCCTACGGCGACGCCACCTTCGAAGGCGCCGCGTCGGGAGGACTCGTCACGGGAATCGTGGCCGTGCACTGATTCGCCGCCCACCACCGGAGGGAGTCCGGTTCGTCGGATTGGTGGAGTTTCACTGGTGCGACATACCCTGGAGCAGCTCGACACGGAGCCACTCCATGAACCCCTCCCGCCGAACGTTTCGCACCGCACCGCGACTCGGCCGTCCCCTCGGGACGGCCGTGCTCGTGCTGGTCTTCATCGGCGCGAGCTCGAGCACCTCGAAACCCTCGACGGCGTCGGGGACCTCTCCGAGCACCACCAGGGAGGTTGACCGGCTCCCCGCGCCGACGGGCCGCGGTCATCGCGGCTCCCCGACGGTCGCGTCCTCGATGCGCGCGGCCTCGACCACCGCACCCACGCCGCAACCGTCGGACCGAGTGGGCGTCTACCGGGGTTCCGCGAATCGCCGTGGCGTCCGGGACTTCGAGCAGTGGCTCGGCCGCCCGGTCGGGTTCGTCCACGACTACCTCGACGACGCGTCCTGGCGGACCATCGCCGATCCCGCTCCGATTCTGGACGCCTGGGCGCCCCTGGTCACGACGCACCGTCTCGTGCTCTCGATCCCGATCCTGCCACGCGGCAGAGGAACACTCGCCGAGGGCGCGAGGGGTGCCTATGACGAGACCTTCCGGGAGCTCGCGCGCAACCTTGTGGAGCGAGGCATGAACGAGGCCATCCTCCGCCCGGGTTGGGAGATGAACGCCAAATGGTTCCGTTGGCAGGCGGCCGGGCGTGAGGCGCAGTACGCCGAGTACTGGCGCCACATCGTGATCGCCATGCGCGGAGTTCCCGGCGCGCGCTTCGTGTTCGATTGGTGCGTGAGCGGCGGGAGTGACCCCGAGGTCGCGGCGCGCGCGTATCCGGGGGACCAATTCGTCGATGTGATCGGCCTCGACCTCAGCGACAGCAGTTGGTCGCTCGATGCCTCGGACCCCACGCACCGCTGGCAACAGTTCCTCGCCGAGCCGGGCGGGTTGGAGTGGCAACGAGCGTTCGCGGCGCAGCACCACAAAACGATGTCACTGCCCGAGTGGAGCGAGTCGTACCGAAGCGACGGTCACGGCGGCGGCGACGACCCCGCGTTCATCGACCACGTGTACGAATGGATCGGCGCCAACCCGGTCGCGTATGCGATCTACTTCGATTACGTCGGCGACGGATCTCACGAGCTGCGCGAAGGACGCTTCCCACGCGCGGCGATCGAGTTCCGGCGCCGATTCGGACCGCCGGAAGTGGGAAAACAGGCCCCGTCGGGGGCCCTACACTCGTCCACCATGCCGAAGCTTCCGGTCCCTTCGACGACGCGCCTGCGTCGTCGCGGCGCGTGAGGCGCTCGCGCCGAATCGCATCGACGAGCGCGCTTGTGCTCGCGGCGGTCGGAGGACACCTCGTCTACCCTGCGCTCCTGGGCCTCGCGACTCGGGGGCGGCGGGCGCAACCACCGCCCGATCCGGACCCGTGGCCGCCGCTCTCGGTTGTCATCCCCGCCTATCTCGAAGCCGGGGTGATCGCGCAGAAGATCGGCGATCTCCGACACAACGGCTACCCGGGCGAGATCGAGATCATCGTCGTCGCCGACGGAGATCCCAGGACGGCATTCGCGGCTCGTGCAGCAGGAGCCCGGACCCTCGAATCACCCGACCGGCTCGGGAAGTCACAGGCCATCAATCGCGGTATCGCCGACGCCTCCCACGAGATCGTCGTGCTCACCGACGCCAACAACCACCTGGTCCCCGGGTCGCTGGCCGCGGCGGTGCGATGGTTCGGCGACCCGGCCATCGCCGCGGTCGCCGGCGAGAAGATCGAAGCCGACGCCGGAGGCGAAGAGGCCTATTGGCGATTCGAATCCTGGCTCAAGCGTCGCGAAGCGCTGTTGGGAATCACGCTCGGTCTCGTCGGCGAGCTCACGCTGCTCCGCACCGCTGCGTTCCGCCCGATCCCCGAGCACATCTCCGTCGACGATCTGTGGATCGCCCTCGACCTCGCCGGCCGCGGCGAGCACATCGCGTACGAACCGGAGGCGCGATCGATCGACGAACCCGCCGACTCTCTCCGGGTGCAATGGGAACGACGGACCCGGATCGCCTCGACCGGACTCGATGCCTTCTTCCGTCGCTCGGAGCTCCTCATGCCGTCGGCCGGTGTCGTGGCCGCTCAGATCTGGGGACATCGGCTCTGGCGCTATACCGCCGGTCCGGCGGCCCATCTCGTGTTGCTCGGACTGAGTGTTCACCACCGACGGGACAGTCGGGTCGCGCAGGCGTTTCTGGTCGGGCACGCCGTCGGCGCCGGCGCGCTCGTGGCCAAGGCTCGCGGCGCCAATCTCCCCAAGCCCCTCGAGGCCGGCGCGCAACTCCTCTTCTTGCAAGGTGTCGCGGTGGGCGGCGTCGTGCGGTACCTGCGCCGCGAGAACGCCGTCCGCTGGCCCAAGCTCGAGCGGTGACACCGATGCCGCGAGCCGTGATGATCACGAAGTTCGCGCCGCTCCCCGCCAACGGCGGGGGGAAACAGCGTTCTCTCGCGCTCCTCACGCGACTCGCCGAGCACTTCACCGTCACCCTCTGCGCCTTCGACGACGGCGGTGCCGACCTCGACGGCCTCCGGGCGATGGGGGTCGACGTCCACACCGTTCCCTTCGAACCGCGCGTCGCGAGCACGGCACGCGCGCTGCCCGCGATCGGATCGGTGACCGCCGCCCGCTTCTGGAACCGCGAGCTCGCCGGCGCGGTGCGCACCGCGGCCGGCAACGACCTCGACTTGTTACAGATCGAGTACGCGCAGCTCGCCCCCTACGGGCGCGGCGTCAAGGCACGGATGACCGTGCTCGATCTCCACAACGTCGAGTCCGCGTTGATGGACCGATACGCGAGGAGCCACCGCGGCGCGCGCCGTCTCGCCGGATCGCTCGAGGCCCGTGCCCTCCGCCGCCTCGAGCGATCCGGCATTCACAGTGCCGACGTCGTCTCGGTCGTCAGCACCGCCGACCGGGATCGGCTGCCGGTTCCGGCTCGCGAAGTGCTCGTGTGCCCGAACGGCTGGGAACCCGCAGCCGCGCTCCCCGCATCACCGGAACCCAACGTCGTCTTCGTCGGGCAGCTGGCCTGGGCGCCCAACGTCGACGCGGCGCGTTGGATCGTCGACGAAATCTGGCCCCTTGTGATCGAGCGGCGCCCCGATGCCCACCTGTACCTCGTGGGCGGCGATCCGCCGGCGACCGTACGAGCGCTCGCCGGCGCCACGATCACCGTGACCGGGCGCGTGCCCGATGTACGGCCCTATTTGCAGCGCGCCCAGGTCGCGCTCGCGCCGCTTCGCGCCGGCGGAGGCACACGTCTCAAAGTGCTCGAGGCCTTGGATGCGGGTCGGCCGCTCGTGGCGACGACCATCGGCGTGGAGGGTCTCGAGGATCTCGTCGGTACCGGTGTCGTCACTGCCGACCAACCGCGCGAGCTCGCGGGTGCAATCGTCAGCTTGCTCGACGATCCGCCGCGGGCCATCGAGCTCGGACGCGCCGGGAACGCGGCCGTCGCGGCGAAGTACGCGTGGGATCGTACGCTCGCACCGCTCATCGATCGCGTGCGCAGGTAACGCCGGCTACGGCACCACGAATGCCGGCGCGATGCCGGCCCCACGTCAGCGGCGGACGATACGCAGGACGAGCGCCTTCGACGTCGCGAGCAGGATGGCGAAGTCGAGCATGACCGACCAGTTCTCGACGTAGAACAGGTCCAGCCGCCGATACGCGAGGAACGACGGGTTGTCACGCGCCTCGACCTGCCACAGCCCGGTGATGCCGGGAGGAACGCTCTGCCGCTCGAGCAGCTCGTCGTCGAACTGTGCGACTTCTTCGGGGAGAGCGGGCCGGGGGCCCACCAGGCTCATGTCGCCTCGCAACACGTTGAACAGCTGCGGAAGCTCGTCGATACTCGTGGCCTCGAGGAACCGGCCGACACGAGTTCGCCTCGGGTCGGAGGCGGCCTTGAACAGTGGGCCGCCGAGTCGCTGATTGGAACTCGACACCTCGGCGAGCAAACGATCGGCGTTCGGGATCATCGTGCGAAGCTTCAGGCACGTGAAGACGTGCCCAGCACGGCCGACGCGCTCCTGGCGGAAGAAGACGGCTCCGCCGTCCTGCAACTTGATCGCGACCGCGGCGATGAGCATCACGGGAGCGGCAAACAGCAAGGCGATCGACGAGAGGACGATGTCGACACCGCGTTTCGCGGCGAGTTGCCAGCGCGAGAGCGCGATCGGCTCGAGGTAGAACAGCGGCTCGTACGCGAGCGGGAGACTGCGCAACCTGCGTTGGGCGATCCCCTTGAGGCCACTCGAAAGATGCACGTGCACGCCCGAAGCGAGGAGCTCGCGCGTGAGCCGGTTCAGTTGGTCCGACGGGATCGCACTGGCGGCGATCACCACGCCGTTCGCGCCGGTCGTCTTCACCGCGCGTGCGGTGTCGCTCACCTCACCGAGCCACGGGACCTCGGCGCTGAACTGACGGCACTCTTCGGCCCGACCGACGATTCCGTTGATACGCAGCCCGAGCTCCGGGTGTGTGTGCAAGAGGCGGTACAGCTCGAACGCCTCTTCGTTGCCACCCACGATCACGATCGGCCGACTGAACTTGCCGGCGGCCCGCGCCGACTTCAACCACCCGTCGTATGCCGAGCGCAGAAGTGCGAGGAGCACGAACATCGCGCCGGCGCCGGCGGCGGCCCGCCATCCGGAGATCGTGTAGTCGACGGCGCGCGATGCCATGTAGGCGGCAACGGCGGCGAGCACGGAGGCCCGACCGAGTCGTTCGAGCTCCACCGCACGAACGCCGCACACGCGGGCGAGATAGAGCCGCTGCGCGGCCACGATCATCAGCGAGCCGGCCGTCATCGCCACGACGGCCAACGCGAGCGCGACCGGCGAACCCGCGAAGGGGCTCGCCGTGCGACCCGGCAGTCCCAGCGCCAGGAGCCAGGCGATGGCCAAGCCCACGACGTCGCAGAGGACGAGGATCCGTCGGAGGACCGGGGCACCGCCCGCCGATGCGACGGCACCGGTGGCGTCGGGCCACAGCGACAGCGGTTCGGGAGCGAGGAGCTCGCGTTCCTGGAACAGGTGCGCGCGGCTCATCGCGGCATACCACCATGGCCTGCGCACACGGCGGGCCGTGACCCGTGTCCCCTGTGACTGCTCATCTCACCAGCGAGTATATACCGCTGAGAGTGGCACTCCAGCCCCGACATCCTACCCTCCGTGGTCGCCATGGTCACAGCGCGATCGTCGTCATCGTCTCCAAGGATACGCCGGTGACGACGGTGCTACTGCTGTTGACGGCGGCGGCTGGACACGAACAACAGGCCACCCGCTCCGATCGCAGAGGCGCCGATCACCGCGAGGCCCACGACGTCGCCACCGGTCACCGGCAGCCCGCCATTGACCGGGGTACTCGCCTGCACGGCCGCAACCTGCGCGCCCGCAACCTGCGCCACCGGCTGGACCGGAGCGTCGGGCTGACAGTTGACGTCGGACGGCGAAGCGGTCGGGCATTCACCCTGCGCGGCCGCGGAGGTGGCAAGGAGAGGGACAAAGGCTCCGGCTGCTAATGCGCTCGCAGCCGCGAATCGAATGGTGCGTTGCCGAATAGTCACCGGAATGAACCTCCTGCCCGAATGTTCCCACCACGAACGGTAGCGGATTGATGCGCTCCAAGCAAGTGGAATTTCGTTGAAAACAGCCGGTTCCGAAGAATTCCTTCGCGCCCAGCGTGAAGATTTGCGGTTCTGGGGGCCACGCTACCACCGCGCCCGGCGACCGCGGTCATCAGTCCAGTGTTGTCCCCGAAAGGCCCACTCGATCCCCGGCACCCGGGCCGACGGCAGGATCTCGAAGGTCCGCATCGCGGCCGGGACGCTGAATCGCAGGATCGTGTGCAGTCGAGCGTTGCGCGCGATCCGCAACCGGGTGGCGATCACCTGGGTCGGACCGTCGGATCCGGCGGCCACGAGCTTCGGCGCGCCATCGATGCGGAGATCCCGCGCCACGGCGGGAACGTTGACACTCAGAATGGCGGCGTATTCACCCTCCGCGAGCTGCGCGGTCGGGCCGATGATCAGCGGCGGCTCACCCGTCGGCGAACGATTGTCCAGCCCGACATCGAGCACGACATCTCGCACAGCGCCGTGATCGGAGACGGACAGATTCGCCGACGCATGGATGAACGGATCGAGCTTGTTCCCGCCCTGGTTCATCAAGCCGATCAGCACCGAATCGGGCCCGACCTTCCCGTCGATCCCGGCCGCGGTCCATCCGCGTTGTTGCTCGCCCTTGCTCGACCAGGCCAGCACGTGGCGCCCTTCCGCCGCCGTCTTGAGCGCGTCCACGAGCGTCGCGACGTCCCACCCGCTGCGGTCGAGCGCCTGCAACGAGGCCGTGGCGATCGCCGCCATGGCCTCGTGGCGGTTCGTGGGGTCTCCGTTCCGGCCGGGCTTGAACCGCACGTACTGCTCGTGCAGGATCTCGTCCACGACGTTCGACGCGTCGACGGTCAACCCCTCGGCCTGCACCGGCCCGGTCGCCCGCAGCACGGCTTGCAGGGCGACCGGATCGAGCACGAGCACGCCGTCGACCGGGTGGCCGGTGCGCGCCTTCCACATCCGAGCGGCCAGCTCGGCCGACGAATCGAATCTCGGCGACATCGCGAGATTGCGCCACTCCTGATTGGGCGCCGTCCAGCCCCAACGGGCGGCGAGGTCTCCTCCGACGGAGGCCGCTCCCGGCGCCAGCATCATCTCCCACGTCGGGCGCATCTCGTCGATCGAGATCTTGCCGTCGACGATCGTCAACTCACCCGCGCTCAGGAACATGCCGGATCCGGCGCGCATCTCGGCGTTGTTCGCGGCGAGCACGAGGTAGCGCGTGGGCCCGCGGAGGAACGACAACATCCCCTTCGACGCCGTCGACGTCTCATCCAGTCCGCTGCGCAACCGATCGAGCTCACGGACGAACCGGTCACGCGCCTTGGCCACCGGACCGATCAACGCCTGCGACGGCCCGAGATCGACAGTACGGAGGCGGGTCCGGGTACGGTCGACGATCCCCCCGAGATGCTCCACGATCGAGACGCGTCCCGGACCATTCGATTGGCGGCCGTCGATCTCGCGACGCGCGGCCCCCACGGCCGACGTTCCCGCCGCGATCACTTGCTTGGCCGACGCCGTCAGCGCGTCCACGGAACGGACTTGACGGCCGACGATCGGGAGGATCCGCAGCGGCGCGACCACCGGCGATCCCACGTGGTCATCGGCGCGAGCGAAGTCGCGCTCGGCCCGGCGAAGCTCGGCCAGCCCTTCCCCGCGGATCAGTTTCGCCGGACTCATCGAGGCCTTGAAGTCATCGAGCTTGGTCACGCCGCTCGTCGCCGATCGACGGGCGGCGAGGAGCTCGAGACCCGCCGCGGCTCCCCACGCGACCACGACGACCAGCACGCCGCCTACGATCCATCGCCGGCGAGTCCGACGAGCACGCCGGGCGCGTCGAGGGCGTAACCCACCCTCGATCTCGCCGGGTTCGGTCGTCACGAGAGCCCCGAGTCCGTCGTCACGAGAGCCCCGAGTCCGTCGTCACGGGAGCATGGTAGACGGCCCTCCGCCGCGTCCGAACGCGGGCGACGTCACGGGCGCGACCCGGGCATCGGACGGATCCGGTGCGGAGACCGTCACCTATCCTGCCCGACGATGGAGGACGAGCCGCTGCCCAAGGTCAACCCGTCGCTCCTCCAGCGGGCCGGGACCATGTGCCCGCTCCGACTCGAGCGGGAGTACACGGGTGCACGGGGGAGCTACAGCCCCGTCAACATGGCCCGGCTCCGCGACGCGTTCCTCGACGCGGCCCGTACGAACCACGCCGAGCTGCGCCGTCCTTCCCTCGAGTACTTCACTCCTCCGGATCGGTTGCTCCCCGAGGAGGCGGCGGTCTTCCGTCAGGCGGCCCGGTGGTACGTCGAGCTGTTCGGGGACCGGGCGGTCGAGGTCCATCTCCACGATTGCGACGATCCCACGGTCTCCACCCGTCGCGGCGTCCGGATCGGGGGATGGGTCGACCTCACCGTCGTCGACGAGTGGGGACATCGCGAGCTGCGTCAGCTCGCGCTCCGCACGGTGCGGCTCGGCGAAGACGTCCTCGATGCCAACGCGATCCGGCTCGCGGTCCTGCGCCTCGCGCGCTGGACCGACGGTTCCCCGATCCGCGTGGCGCACGCGGATCTCATTCGCGGTGATCTTCGCGAACGTGTCGTGGACACGCAGTCGGAGATCCCCGCCCTCGCGGCGTGGTTCGACTCGCGTCTCGCGCTCGTCCGCGAACGGGTCGCCGAGCCGGTGGCCGTTCCGGGGGCCGACTGCGGCTCCTGCAATCACGTCGCGCGGTGCTCGGTCGTCGGTGGCGGTCGCGGATCGTCGCCGCGGGGCGACCTGCGACCCGAGATCATCACCCTGTCGCCGAGCGCGCTGGAACGATGGCTCCGCTGCCACCGCCTCTGGCGATCGTCGGACCTGCTTCGCCTTCCCGCGAGCGACGAAGCCACCTCGCCGGACCACGGCCTGTTCGTGCACGAGTTGCTGCGCGTGCTGCACGAACAGGGCTCGTGTCAGGACCCGGCGCACGTGACCGAGACGCTCGAAGCACACGCCGTCGACGGTCCGGGACGCGTGCGGGACCACGTCGCCGCGCACGTCCGCCGTTGTCCCATCGGAGCGCAGGGGGTCGGGCACGAGTACGACGCGGTCCGGTTCCACCGGCCACCGGGGCCACTGTTCCTCGGTACGGCCCGCATCGACGCGCTCTGGGCGCACGACGGCGTCCTCGACGCGCGCGACTACAAGACCGGCGGGCTATACCTCCACCGCGTCGTCGACGACGCCCGCGCGCGTCTCCAGGCCTGGGTGCTCGCGCCGCTGGCGGACCGGCTCGGCCTGCGGTTACAGCTCCGCTACGAGTACCTGTCGCCCGAGATCGACGACGATCCCGAGCCGTTCGAGCCGTCTGCCGACGATCTCGGGGCGATCGATCAGGAGTTGACCGACGTCGTGCGCGACATGTGGAGCGAAACGTCGTTCGCCGGAGTCAACGACGCGGCCGTCTGCGGAACGTGCCGGTACCGATCGGTGTGTCCGGACAGCGCGAGCCCGACCGAGCCGTCGTGGCCCGTCGTCGAACCGGCCGATCGCCGCGATGACGTCGAGGTCGAAGTCGAAGTCGAAGTCGAAGTCGAAGTCGAAGTCGACGCATGATCGACGAGCGGACCCCGGTCATCGTCGGCGTCGGACAGGCGTCGCAACGATTCGCAGAAGCCGACCGGGCCGAGGAGCCGATCGCGTTGCTCGCCGGCGCGGTCCGCGAAGCCGAGCACGACGCGTCGGCCCGCCGAACGCCGCTCCGCGAGGTCGACACCGTGGCCGTCGTCGACATGCTGTCGTGGAAGTACCCGGATCCCGGTGCGCTGCTCGCCCGCACGCTCGGTATCGAACCGAAGGCCACCGTGCTCTCGACCGTCGGCGGCAACTCGCCGCAGCTGCTGCTCAACGAGTTGGCCGGCGACATCGCCCGCGGCGAACGACGCGTCGTCCTCCTGGGTGGCGCGGAATGCATGTACGCGCGGCGCCGGGCCCGCAAGGAGCCTCGGGTCTGGCTCGAGTGGTCGAAGCCCGCCGATCCGGCCTGTCCGACGATCGTCGGCGATCCCCGCCCCGGCACCACCGACGAGGAGCTCGCCCACCGCGCGGTCATGCCCACCGACATCTACCCGCTGTTCGAGACCGCGTTGCGCGCCGAAACGGCTCGCGGGATCGCCGAGCATCAAGCGGTCATCGGCGAGCTCTGGTCGGGATTCTCCGCCGTCGCCGCGGCCAATCCCGACGCGTGGAACCGCACCGCGTATTCGCCGGGGGAGATCGCCACGGTGTCGGCCGACAACCGGGCCGTCGCGTTCCCCTATCTGAAGCGCATGTGCGCGAACCTCGACGTCGACCAGGCCGCGGCAATCATCCTGTGCTCATACGGGACCGCGCGCGAGCTCGGGGTGCCGGAGGAGAAGCTCGTGTTCCCGCTCGCGGGGGCCGATGCGCACGACCACTTCCACGTCACCCACCGCTGGTCGCTCACCGAGTCACCGGCCATCGGCGCGATCGGTCGCGCCACGCTCGAAGTGCTGCACCTCGACATCGACGACGTCGCGCGCTTCGATCTGTACTCGTGCTTCCCGTCGGCGGTGCAGCTCGCGCTGCGGGCACTCGGGCTGCGCGGCCTTGCCGGTGGGGACGCTCGGCCGTTGACGACCACCGGTGGGCTCGCGTTCGCCGGCGGTCCGGGCAACAACTACTCCACGCACGGCGTTGCGACGATGGTGGCCGCCTGCCGCGCCGATCCCGGGTCGATCGGACTCGTCACCGCGCTCGGTTGGTTCGCGACGAAGCATTCGATCGGCTGCTATTCGACGGCTCCCCCGCCCGACGGGTTCCGCCGTGTCGCGCCCTCGGAGACCCAGGCCGTCGTCGACGCCGGCCGGCGGCGCGAGTCGGCCGGTCCGTACACCGGTCCCGCGACCCTCGAGGCGACGTCCGTGCTGTTCGGGCGCGACGGTGCGCCCACGATCGCGATCGTCACCGCCCTCACGTCGGACGGCCGGCGCGTGTGGGCCAACGCCGACGACCGCGAGCTGCTGACGTCGATGACGGTCGAGCCGTGGGAAGGTCGCCCGGTGCGAATCGCCGGCGACGGATCGACGAACATGCTCGCCGTATGACTCACACGCCGACACCATCGGGACCGGGGCGCGGCCGGATCCTGTGGTGGGGCCTGACGCGTCGTTGCCCTCGCTGCGGAGCCGGACACCTGTTCCGGAAGTATTTCCGCCTCGTCGACGACTGCCCCGGCTGCGGGCTGCACTTCGAACGCGAGCAGGGCTACTGGGCCGGCGCCCTCGCCGTGAACATCATCGTGGCCGGCGGGTTGTTCGCCGTCGTGTTCGTGACCACGATCGTGTTGACGATTCCGGACGTCCCCGTCGTTCCGCTCATCCTTCTGCTCGTGCCGATCGCGATACTCGCGCCGATCCTCTACTACCCGTTCTCGAAGACGGTGTGGATGGCGGTGGACCGGGCGTTCCTGCAACGTCTCGACCCGAACGACGCGCGGGATCAGTCTTCGTAGCGGCAACCTGCGTCCGAGCGCGGGCGAGGACCGTCAGTTGCGGAAATCGATGCGCAACGTGAGCACGCCGTCGTCGAACGACCACGTCGCATCACCCAGCATCGCGAAGTCCTGGAAGTCGAGCCGGGTCTGATCGAGGAACTTCTGACGTTCCGGCCCCGCCACCGGAGGGAGCGGACGGTCTCTCGCCGCCTCGGCCCGATCGCGGAACCGCTGAATCATCGCGTCGACATCGAGCACATCCGCCATGACGTTCACGCTATCCGCGCCGCGCCACGAGGACGCGGTCGCGCCCCGCGAGATCGAAGCGCACGAACGCCTCGACGAAACCCGCCCGGAGGGCGAGATCGACCGCGTCGCGGGCCTGGTGCGGAGCGATCTCGCACACGAGCACGCCGGCCGGCTCGAGCCACGGGCCCGCGTCGCCGACGATCACCTCCACCGACTCCAGCCCGGTCGGACCACTGAACAGCGCCGCCGCCGGCTCGTGGTCGAGGACCTCGCGAGGGAGGACCTCGGCTTCCGCGTCGCTGACGTAGGGCGGGTTCGACACCACGAGTCGAAGGCGACCCCGCAGGGCGGCCGGCAACGCGTCGAACCAGGAGCCCGCCGCCACCCGTACCCGCGCCCCAACGGTTCCCGCGCCGGCGACATTCGCCCGCGCGACGTCGAGCGCGTCGTCGCTGACGTCCGTGGCCCACACCTCCGCGTCGGGCAGCTCGTGGGCGAGCGCGAGGGCGATGGCACCCGAGCCCGTGCCGAGGTCGGCGACGGCATACGCGGTCTCGACGGTCCACGAGTTACCCCTCGACCGCCGCTCGCCCAACCGGACGAGCTCCTCGATGGCGACCTCGGCCACGACCTCGGTTTCCGGACGCGGGATCAACACGCGCGCGTCGACGAAGAGCTCGACGCCGCGAAACGACCACTGGCCGAGCACGTACTGCAACGGTTCCCCCGACACGCGCCGCGCCAACATGTCCTCGAGGTGCGCGACGGCGCGATCCGTGGCGCTCTCCTCGCCGGCGAGCTGCAGCTCCCCCGCGTCGTACCCCGAGATCCGTTCGATCATCCACTGCGCCTCCTGCGCCGGACGATCGACGGAGGCGTCGCGCAACGCTTCCTCGGCACGCGCCCGCAGCGCACGCCAGTTGATCGCCGAGCTCATTCGTCGCCGGAGGAGAGTTGCCGCGACCGTTCGGCCGCCGAGAGCGCGTCCACGATGTCGTCGAGCTGCCCTTCGAGCACCTGCGGCAACGCATGGACGGTCAAGCCGATGCGATGATCGGTGACGCGACTTTCCTTGTAGTTGTACGTGCGGATCTTGTCGGAGCGATCACCGCTCTTCACCTGACCGCGACGCGCTTCGGACAGTTCCCGGTCCCGCCGTTCCTGCTCCGCCTGCAACAGCCGCGAGCGCAGGATGCGCAACGCCTTGTCCTTGTTCTGGAGCTGGCTCTTCTCGTCCTGGCAGGTCACCACGATGCCGGTCGGCTTGTGGGTCATGCGCACCGCGGAGTCGGTGGTGTTCACCGACTGCCCGCCCGGACCGCTCGACCGGTAGACGTCGATCTCGAGATCGTTCGGGTCGATCTCGACGTCCACCTCTTCCGCTTCCGGCAACACGGCCACCGTCGCGGCGCTCGTGTGCACCCGCCCCTGACTCTCCGTGACCGGTACCCGCTGCACACGATGCGGACCCGCTTCGTGCTTCAAACGGGACCAGGCCTCGTCGCCCTTGACGACGAACGTGATCTCGCGGAAGCCGCCCATGTCGGATGGCTGGCTGGACAGCACCTCGGTCTTCCAACCGTGCGTCTCCGCGTACCGTTGGTACATGCGGTAGAGATCGCCGGCCCAAATGTTGGCTTCTTCGCCGCCCACGGCGCCGCGGATCTCCATGATCACGTTCTTGCCGTCGTTGGGATCCCGCGGGATCAGCAGCTCCTTCAGGCGCGTCTCGAGCTCCTCGAGTCGTTGTTCCTGGTGCTGCATCTCCTCGCGCCACTGTTCCTTGGCGTCGGCCTCGGACTCGTGGGTGACGAGCTCTCGTGCGTCGGTGAGATCCTGCTCCGCCTGCTTGTACTCCCGGTAGGTGTCGACGACGGGCTTGAGCTCCGCATGGCGCCGGCCGGCGTCGCGGGCCGCGGCCTGATCCCCGGACGCGTAGATCTCCGACAGCTGCGATTCGAGCTTCTCCAGCTCGATCTCCAGGTCGGCGACGCGTTCGAACATCCGGCCAGGGTAACGGGCGTCATCGCCCACCCCCGGCCGGGCGTCGCACTAGCGTTCGCCGGATGTTGCGACGATGCTTCGGTCTCCTGGCGCTGAGCGCCGTCCTCCTGCTCGCCGGGGCCGGCTCGGCCGGCGCCCAAGACGGAGAACAGATCAAGGCGTACGCGGTCGACATCGCCGTGCAGCGAGACGGATCGCTCTTGATCACCGAGGTCATCGACTACGACTTCGGCGCGATCTCGCATCACGGCATCGACCGCGACATCCCCGTGCGGTTCCACTACGACGGGCGCTACGACCGCGTGTACCCGCTCCACGTCGTCGGCGTGTCGGCCTCGCCGGGCACACCGGCGCAGTACAAGACACTGAGCGTCGCCGGCGGGCAGACCCGCATCCGCATCGGCGACCCGAACCAGACGATCACCGGTGAACACACGTACACGATCAACTACGTCGTGCGCGGCGCGCTCAACGGCTTTGCCGACCACGACGAGCTGTACTGGAACGCGATCGGCCATGCCTGGGCCGCGCCGATCGACAACGTCGACGTACGCGTGCACACGCCCGCGACGATCACAAAGGTCGCGTGCTTCTCGGGACCCCAGTACTCCAGCCTCGGGTGCGACGCGGCGACGAGCAACGGGACGGAAGCGAGCTTCCACCAGTCGCATCTCGACTCGTATTCGGGCGCGACGGTCGTCGTCGCGATCCCCCGTGGCGTCGTCACCGCACCCAAACCGATCCTCGAGGAGCGGTGGAGCCTCGCTCGGGCATTCGAGCGGACGCCGTCGACCGTGGGCCTGAGCGCCGGGCTCCTCGCCGCCATCCTGGGCTTCGTCGGCTGGATGGGTTGGCGCACGGGTCGGGACCGCCAGGCGGTCGGCGGGGCCGTGGACGCCGCCTTCGCCAAGGGCGACGGTCCCGAAGAGACCGTGCCGCTGCTGCACCACGTCGAGACGCCGGTCGAGTTCGAACCGCCCGACGGCATCCGCCCCGGGGAGATCGGCACCCTCATCGACGAAGTTGCCAACCCGCTCGACGTCACCGCCACGATCGTGGATCTCGCCGTGCGCGGTTATCTGAAGATCGAGGAGATCGAGAAGCAAGGATGGTTCGGCAAGGCCGACTGGCAGCTCACACGGCTCGAGAAGAACGATCCGCTGAAGGACTACGAACGCACGTTGCTCGACGGTTTGTTCGCAGGTTCGGGCAACCAGGTGAAGCTCTCCGAACTGCGCCAGCACTTCGCGGCGCGCCTCGCATCGGTGCAGGCGGCCCTGTACCGGGACACGATCAGCCAAGGATGGTTCTCGCGCAGCCCGAGCACGACCCGCACGATGTGGCACGCGATCGGCGTCGGTGTCGTGGTGCTGGGTGGCGCGCTCACGTTCGTGCTCGCGAGGTGGACCCACCTCGGACTGTTGGGTCTCCCCGTTCTCGTCGGCGGTTTCGCGCTGACGCTCGCGGCCCACCGTATGCCTCATCGCACCGCCAAAGGCACCGGGATGTTGCGGCGCGTGGAAGGCTTCAAGCACTTCATCGAAAGCCCGACCGAAACGGGTCACGCGCAGTTCGACGAGCGCACGAACCTCTTCTCCGAGTACCTGCCCTACGCGATCGTGTTCGGCTGCACCGAGAAATGGGCGCAGGCCTTCGCATCGCTCGGCCAACAGGCCACCGACACCACCGGGTGGTACGTGTCGAACCATCCGTTCGAGTACATGGCGTTCTCGCACACGATGGACGGCTTCACCACCACGACGGCGGGCACCGTGGCCGCGGCCACGCCGTCGTCGAGCGGATCGAGCGGATTCGGAGGCGGCGGGTTCTCCGGTGGTGGTGGCGGCGGCGGAGGCGGCGGATCCTGGTAGTGGTCAGGCCCGCGCGCCGAGGGTCGACGGCCCGGTCGCGCTACGCGGTACCGAGCGCGGGATTCGCGAGGTCGGCGTGCCGGCGCCGCCCGACCCGCGACTCGACGGTCGCGAGCTGCTCCGCGGTCATCACGGCCCGCAGGCTCGCGATCGACACCTCGAGCTGATCGAGAGACGGCTGGCGGGTGGTCAGCTTCTGCAAGAGCAAGCCGGGTTTCATCAACGCCCGCACCCAGCGCCACTGCATGTGACCGGCCGCGAAGCGGATGATCTCGTAGCTCATGCCGGCGATCACGGGGAGCATCACGACCCGCGACAGGATCAATATGGGCCACGCCGGCCGCCCGAACGCCGAGTACACCACGATGGCCACGAGCATCACCGTGAGCAGGAAGTTGGTGCCGCAGCGCACGTGTTCGGTGCCGAACTGCTGCGCCGACTCCGGGCTGAGCTCCACTTCGTTCTCGTACGCGGCGATCGCCTTGTGCTCCGCGCCGTGGTACTGGAACACGCGCTTGATGTCCTTCATCTGGCCGATGGCAACGATGTAGCCGATGAACATCGTGAGCCGCAGCGCGCCTTCGGCAACGTGCGACCACACACCCGTCGCGCCGATCCAGCCGCCGACGCCGCGCACCGCGAGCGCGGGGAGCACGAGGAAGATCGCGCAGAACACCGCCAGTGCGATGCCCACCGTCCAACCCAACGCCCCCGACGACACGCGTTCCTCTTCGGGCATCTGCTGGTTGGCGGACCACATGAGCGCCTTGAACCCGAGCGACAGGGACTCGCCGAGCGTCGTGAT
>Ga0209048_10003134_pt1 | contig 16198 bp, 12 predicted proteins | sample FrelakmetCRP12CR_FD_187146 | JGI IMG/M metagenome (GOLD analysis project Ga0209048, IMG submission 187146) | Freshwater lake sediment microbial communities from the University of Notre Dame, USA, for methane emissions studies - CRP12 CR (SPAdes)... | ecosystem: Environmental > Aquatic >... | reverse complement strand
CGCACGGTGTATCACCACATCCACCGCCTGTCGCTGGCCGAGCACGACGAGCGACGAACCGGTGATCTCATCAGCCGCGTGACCAGCGACATCGACAGCATCCAGGACTTCGTTGCCTCGGCGATGTTGGGCATCGTCGCCAGCATCCTGACCCTGCTGGGCATCGTCGGGATCATGCTCTACGCGAGCTGGCGCTTCACCCTGATCTCGCTGGCGGTCGCGCCGGTGCTCTTCGTCATCGTCTATTTCTTCACGCGGAGGATCAAGAAGGCCGCGCGCGACGTCCGCAAGACGGAGAGCGAGCTGATCTCGACGGTCGAGGAGGTCTTTTCGTCGATCCGGGTGGTGAAGGCGTTTGCCCGGGAGGACTACGAGGAGCAGCGGTTCGAACGGCAGAGCCTGGACAACGTCGAGACCTCCCTGCAGGCGCGGGGCATGAAGATGATGCTCTCGCCCGTCGTGGACGTCGTGGTGGCGACGGGGACCTGTCTGATGCTCGCCTACGGTGCGCGCATGGTCATGGCGAACGAGCTGACCCCGGGCGTTCTCGTCGTCTTCCTGGCCTACCTGCGCATGATGTACAAGCCGATGAAGGACCTGTCGAAGATGACGGACACGGTGTCGAAGGCGAGCGTGGGGTTCGAGCGCATCCGCGAGATCCTGGAGACCGAGAGCGCCGTGCGAGACCTGCCGCGCGCGCGGCCGGCCCGGGGCTTCAAGGGCCGGATCGAGTTCGAGCACGTGTCGTTCGGGTACACCCCGGATCAGCTCGTGCTCGAGGACCTCAGCCTCACCATCGAGCCCGGACAGGTGGCGGCCTTCGTCGGGCAGACGGGTGGAGGCAAGACGACGATCGTCAATCTCGTAGCGCGCTTCTACGACCCCGTCTCCGGGACGGTCAAGATCGACGGCACCGACATCCGGAGCTTCACCATCAAGTCGCTGCGCGACCAGATCAGCTTCGTGCTGCAGGACACCCTCCTGTTCCGGGCGCCGGTCTGGCAGAACATCGCCTACGGCCGTCCGGAGGCCAGGCGTGCGGAGATCGTGCGCGCCGCCAGGCTGGCCAACGCCGACGAGTTCATCACCGAGATGCCGGAGGGCTACGACACGATGGTCGGCGAGCGTGGCGTCAGCCTGTCCGGCGGCCAGCGCCAGCGCATCGCCATCGCGCGGGCCATGATCCGCAACGCGCCGATCCTGATCCTGGACGAGCCCACGTCCGGGCTCGACGCGCAGACCGAGAAGGCGATCATGGAAGCGCTCGAGCGCCTGATGAAGGACAAGACGTCGATCGTCATCGCGCACCACCTGGGCACGATCCTCCATGCCGACACGATCTTCGTCATGAAGGACCATCAGCTCGTGGAGCACGGCACCCACGACGAGCTGTTGGCCGCGGGCGGCTTCTACTCGGGGCTCTACACGATCCAGCATGACCAACCGACGGACGCGCTCATGCCGGCCGGGGACCGCGGACCGCTCCTGCTCCCAGCTCCGCGTCGAGCCTGACCGATGCCCGTGGATACGGCTTTCCCGATGGGTCCGGAGAAGAAACCCGTGGACGAGGAGCCGCCGCAGGTCCTGGCGGTCGGTCCGCTGCAGACCGTGGCCCCGCACTCCTTCATATTGGTCGGCCTGTTCCTGCTGGTCCTCTTCCACACCCTGCAGGTCGCGCGGGACCTGTTCCTGCCGCTGATGCTGGCCTTCTTCCTCAGCTTCCTCCTGAGCCCCATCCTCCGGGTCCTCAAGCGGGCCCACGTCCCGGAGGCGGTGGGAGCCGCGCTCCTGCTGCTCGTGCTGGTGGGGGGAGTCGGCGTGGGTCTCTACTCCCTGGTCACCCCGGCCACGGAGTGGATCGCCAAGGCGCCGGAGAGCATGACCCGAATCCAGCGCAAGCTGCGTACCTTGCGCTCGCCCATGGAGCAGATGAGCCGCACCGCGGACCAGGTGGAGCGGACGATCGCGGGAGACTCGGCCACGGCGCCGGTGTCGGCCGTGAAGTCCCCCGCCTGGATCAAGGAGGCGCTCTTCGGCGGAACCACCGCCTTCGTGAGCGAGGCGATCGTGGTGATCGTGCTCCTCTACTTCCTGCTGGCCTCGGGGGACCTCTTCCTGCGCAAGCTCATCAAGGTGCTTCCGACCTTCAAGGACAAGAAGCGGGCGGTCGAGATCGCCCGGGAGATGGAGCACAACATCTCCACCTACCTCTTCACGGTCACGCTCATCAACATGGGGGTGGGAGTGGCAGTGGGGGTGGGGGTCTGGCTGCTGAAGATGCCGAACCCCGTGCTCTGGGGAGTGCTCGCCGGCGTGCTCACCTACATCCCCTACCTGGGGGCGGTGGTGGGGATCGGCATCCTGGCCCTGGCCGCGCTCTTGGTCTTCGACGGCCTCGGGCACGCCCTGGCGGTGCCGGCGGTCTACCTGGTGGTGAGCTTCCTGGAGGGGAACTTCGTCACCCCCCTGGTCCTCGGCCGCCGCCTCACCCTGAACCCGGTGGTCATCTTCGTGGGGCTGCTCTTCTGGTTCTTCCTCTGGGGCATCCCGGGCGCGCTCCTGGCCGTGCCCACCCTGGCCATCTTCAAGATCGTGTGCGACCACGTGGACACCCTGGCCCCCATCGGCGAGTTCTTCGGCCCCGCCGACGAGGGCTAGCTGTCCGTGTCGACCATACCCCCACGTTGTCTTCCGTCCCGAGGTGAGCGTGGCCCCGGCGAGGGGAGGCCGCCATCCTGCGGTCAGCGCCCTAACAAGATGAGGACTCCCGCAACGACCGCCAGTACGTTCAGAACGGTCGCGCTGTGTGGAAGACGCCCCTTGGTCAGAGGCAGTAGGCCCGTCGCAATCAACCAGATCGCCATCAGCAGTATTCCCAGCAACATTGGCAAGCTCCTTTGTTTCTCGGTCAGGGGTTCAGCAACCCCCGTGCCACCCTCTGTCCTGCGGATCGACGTCCGGGCCTGTCACCAGGTACGGCTACGCCCAGCGGGAACCCCCCTCTAGGCGACGGGCTGCGAGCGCCACGCGTCCATTTCCGACGAGCTCCGGGACCGGAAGGTTCATGGATTCACAGAAGAATCTACAAAGCGCCTCCTTACCGCGGACCGATGTGAGGACTCCTCCCGGACAACCTTGGCCCGGACACCCCTGCTGGTCAGTTGGTGTGGCGGACTATTCCCGCGGCACGAAGGTTGCACCAAGACCGATGGGCCAGAGAAGCACGATCCCGCGGTCTGGGGCGCAACTGAACGGTGTGATGCGCGAGCGACCAGAGGAAGGGAGCCATCTGCTCCCGCCGGATGCTGGCAACGCCGCGCAGGAATGCGGCCTGAACGTGATCCTCCGGTGCGCCTAGGAGCGGGCGTTCACCGCTCCAGGCAGGGGGAGTGGGGAGACAGCCCATGAGCGTGACGAGTCGCACGGACCACATCCAGATCGCACGGGTGATCGGGATCCCCATCTACCTGCACTTCAGTTGGCTGATCATCTTCGGCCTGATCGTCTGGACGCTGTCGACGGGTTACTTCCCGGCGCAATACCCCAACCTCCCGGCCTCCTCTTACTGGGCGAAGGGTCTCGTGGCGTCGCTCCTCTTCTTCGTCTCGATCCTCCTCCACGAGGTGGGGCACGCCGCCGTCGCCCTTCGCCACGGCCTGCGCACCCGGTCGATCACCCTCTTCATCTTCGGAGGCGTCGCGCAGCTCGAGAAGGACCCCAAGGACGGCCGGGCCGAGCTGTGGATCGCGGCTGCCGGACCCCTGGTGAGCCTGGCTCTCGCGGGCCTCTTCTACGCCTGCGCGACCCTGCCGTTCGTGGGCCCTTCGACCGCGGCCGTAGCGAAGTACCTGGCCCTGATCAACCTGATGCTGGCGCTCTTCAACCTCGTTCCCGCCTTCCCGATGGACGGAGGACGGCTGCTGCGCGGCGCCCTCTGGGGGCCGATGGGCAAGGCACGCGCCACGCGGATCGCCAGCGGGGCGGGGACGTTCTTCGCCTTCTTCCTCATCTTCGCCGGAGTGTTCAGCCTGCTGAGAGGGGACTCGCTCGGCGGCCTCTGGTACATCCTGATCGGCTGGTTCATCAAGGACGCCTCGGTCTCCAGCTACCAGCAGGTGCGCCTCGACGAGGCCCTCCGAGGAGTCACGGTCCGGGACGCGATGGTCGAAGCCGTCGCGACAGTATCCTCCACCGGCTCGGTGGCCGAGGCGGCCCGGGAGCAGTTCATGCGAACCGGCTACGGCAGCTACCCCGTGACGCGGGGCGAGGCCGTCGTCGGGCTTCTCTGCCTGAAGGACGTGCTGCGGCTCTCGGCGGAGGAGAGGGAGGCGACATCCGTTCAAGGCGCGATGCGACCTCTGACCGAGGCCATCGTCACGGACTTGGACGCCCCGCTTCCAGTGGCGATCGCGAGGATGGCCCAGGCCGGGACCGCGCGGCTCCTCGTGATGCACCAAGATCGCCTCGTGGGTCTGTTGACGATGAATGGGGTGATCCGCCGCTTGAAGGTGCGGGAGGAGCTGGGCGGTTTGTAGATTCTTCCGCCCGCCGGCCCCGGCGGACGCCGTCCGTGTCGCGCTGAAGCCCAGAATCCAGGCACCTACCGGGTTGGCACGGAGGTTGCCTCTACCAATGTGGCTGCCGCCGACCGCCGTGTGTGGCGGGCATCGGCGAGCTTTGAGGAGGCGTGATGAGCTCATGCAAGAGGCTGACGTTGGCGCTGGTTGCTGCTTTCTTGATCTGGGGCGTCAGCGTTGGCTCGGCGCAGGCGAGCGACGACACCTGGATCACGACGAAGGTCAGGATCGCGCTGATGACCACGGACGGGGCGGGCCGCGATGCCGTCAAGGTCGACACGGAGCACGGCAAGGTGACGCTTCACGGGACGGTCGACAGCGAGGCGGTGAAGGAGAAGGCCGAAGCCACGGCTCGCACCGTGGGCGGGGTGACGGACGTCCGGAACCTGCTGCAGGTCGTGAAGGAGTCCAGTCGGAAGTCGGTGAAGGCCGCGGACAAGGACGTCAAAGAAGCAGTCGAGAAGTCGCTGAAGAAGGACAAGAACCTCGAGGACATCAACGTGAAGTCGGTCGACAACGGCCTCGTGTTCCTCACCGGACACACAGTGGGCCTTGCCCACAAGCTTCAGGCTATCGAGATCGCGTACGGCATCCCCGGCGTGAGGCAGGTGGCTTCCGATATCGAGACCAAGGAGAAGTAAGCGCCTGGGACCTGCTCCCGGGCACGGCCGGGAGCAGGTCCGACCTCGTTTTCGAGGCAAATGACACCGTCGCGGTCTCCCTGGAACACGGGAGAAGGGGGTCGAAATGCCGGTAGCCAAGGTCTCCGAGATCAGCGCAACCTCGAGCAAGAGCTTCGAGGATGCGCTCGCGCAAGGGATTGCGAGGGCGACCAAGACGCTGCGCAACGTCCGAAGCGCGTGGGTCAAGGAGCAGCACGTGTACGTGAGCAAGGGCTCGATCACCGAGTATCAGGTCAACATGATGGTCACCTTCGTCCTCGACGACTAGCGCGGGACCCGCTCCAAGACGGGAAGCACAGCGGCTCCGACCGGTTTCGGGAGCTGCCTCGCGCGGCCGCCCCGCTGCCCCACGGGGGCGCGCGAGGGCCTTGCGTCGCCCGGTGAACGGGCCGCAGTCGAGCCCGCGGACCGCGGACACGAAGCAGGAGATGAACCCGTGAGAGACCTCCAGAAGAGCCCCCTCGAGCCGGAGCTGCTGCGCCGCATGAACGCCTACTGGCGCGCGGCCAACTACCTCTCGGTCGGGCAGATCTACCTGCTCGACAACCCGCTGCTCACGAAGCCGCTCACCCTCGGCCACATCAAGCCGCGGCTGCTGGGCCACTGGGGGACGACGCCGGGCCTCAACTTCGTCTACGTCCACCTGAACCGCATCATCAAGCAGCACGACCTGGAGATGATCTACGTGGCCGGGCCCGGCCACGGAGGCCCCGGCATCGTCGCCAACGTGTACCTCGAGGGAACGTACACGGAGCACTACCCGGACATCTCCCAGGACGAAGACGGAATGAGACGCCTCTTCCGGCAGTTCTCCTTCCCGGGCGGCATACCCAGCCACGTAGCACCCGACACGCCGGGCTCGATTCACGAAGGGGGCGAGCTCGGGTACTCGCTCGCTCACGCCTACGGGGCGGCATTCGACAACCCGGAGCTCATCGTGGCGTGCGTGGTGGGCGACGGCGAGGCCGAGACCGGCCCCCTCGCCACGAGCTGGCACTCGAACAAGTTCCTGAACCCGGCTCGCGACGGCGCGGTCCTGCCCATCCTCCACCTGAACGGGTACAAGATCGCGGGGCCCACGGTGCTAGCGCGCATCCCCCACGACGAGCTACGGGCGCTCCTCCATGGCTACGGGCACGAACCCTACTTCGTCGAAGGAAGCGACCCCGCGAAGGTGCATCAGCTCATGGCGGCCACTCTCGACGCGGTGGTGGCGGACATCAGGGCCATCCAGAAGGACGTTCGCGCCCACGGCTTTCGGAAGCGCGCCCGCTGGCCGATGATCGTCCTGCGCACGCCCAAGGGATGGACGGGGCCCAAGGTGGTGGATGGCAAGCCCTCGGAAGGGACGTGGCGCGCGCACCAGGTGCCCATAGCCGAGATGCAGGGCCACCCCGCGCACGTGAAGCTCCTCGAGAGGTGGATGAGGAGCTACAGGCCCACCGAGCTGTTCGACCGGATCGGACGGCTTCGACCCGAGCTCGCCACGCTGGCACCCTCGGGGCAGCGGCGCATGGGCGCGAACCCGCGCACCAACGGCGGGGTCCTGCTGCGCGATCTGCGTCTGCCCGACTTCCGGGAGTACGGGGTCAAGGTGACGCGACCGGGCGCGACGGAGGCCGAGGCCACGCGCCTGCAGGGGGAGTTTCTGCGCGACGTGATCACGCTGAACGCAGAGGACCGGAACTTCCGCGTGTTCAGCCCGGACGAGACCGCGTCCAACCGCTGGAACGCCGTGTTCGAGGTCAGCGATCGCTGCTCGACGGCCGAGTCCAGTCCCCTCGACGAGAACGTCTCGCCCGAGGGCCGCGTCATGGAGATCCTCTCCGAGCACATGTGCCAGGGATGGCTCGAGGGCTACCTGCTCACGGGCCGCCACGGCTTCTTCTCCTGCTACGAGGCCTTCGTTCACATCGTGGACTCGATGTTCAACCAGCACGCGAAGTGGCTGAAGTCCTCCAAGCACGTCGCGTGGCGGCGGCCCATCGCCTCGCTCAACTATCTCCTCACGTCTCACGTGTGGCGTCAGGACCACAACGGCTTCAGCCACCAGGATCCGGGATTCATCGACCACGTGGTCAACAAGAAGGCCGACATCATCCGGGTGTATCTGCCGCCCGACGCGAACACGCTGCTGTCGGTCACGGACCACTGCCTGCGCAGCCGGCACTACGTGAACGTGATCGTGGCGGGCAAGCAGCTCGAACCGCAGTGGCTGGACATGGACGCGGCGGTCAAGCACTGCACCGCCGGCATCGGAATGTGGGAGTGGGCCTCGAACGACCGGGGCGGCGAGCCGGACGTGGTGATGGCGTGCGCGGGAGACGTTCCCACGCTCGAGACGCTGGCCGCCGTCGACCGCCTGCGCCGCGACTTTCCCGCCCTCAAGGTGCGCGTGGTGAACGTCGTCGACCTCATGACCCTGCAGCCCGCGAGCGAGCACCCTCACGGCCTCAGCGACAAGGACTTCGACATCCTCTTCACCAAGGACAAGCCCATCGTCTTCGCCTTCCACGGCTACCCGTCCCTGATCCACCGTCTCACCTATCGGCGGACGAACCACGCGAACCTTCACGTACGCGGCTACAAGGAGGAGGGGACCACCACCACGCCCTTCGACATGGTGGTGATGAACGACCTCGACCGCTTCCACCTCGTGGGGGACGTGATCGACCGCGTTCCCGGCCTCGGCGCGCGGGGCGCCCACGTCAAGCAGGCACTGCGCGACAAGCTCATCGAGCACAAGGAGTACATTCGGCGCTACGGGCAGGACATGCCCGAGGTGCGCGACTGGAAGTGGGGGGCGACGCCCGGCGTCCGCCCGGCCAGGCGTTGACACCCGTGCCCCTTCGGCAGGCAGGCATCACGCGGCATTGGAGGTGGGGTTCGGCGCGCGGAACCACACCCGCGCGACTGCCGCCTGAACCAGCACGGCCAGCACCCCGTTGAGCAGGAGCGCGTGCTGTACGCCGAGCAGGCTGACGGCGGCGCCGGTGAGCAGCGCTCCCAGTGAGATGCCCCCCCGCATCGCGAGCATGTAGAGGCTGACCGTCTGCCCCAGCAGGTGCGGCCGCGCCGTAGCCTGCAGGAGGGAGTTCGCCGTCGTGTTGCCGATGGTCATCGAAGCACCCGCCAGGGCAAGGAGTGGGGGAATGCCCCAGAACCACGGGTCGAGCGCGGTGAGCACCAACACCGCGCCGTGAGCGAACGCGAACCCCGAGGACAGGCGGCGGTCGACGCTCGGAGCGATGCTGAGCAGGGCCACGGCGCCCAGCAGGCCCCCCACACCGAACGACGCGACCGCCGTGGAAAAGCGGCCCGCGCTTCCGTGGAAGACCTCCTTCACCAGCACCGCGCTGAAGGTGACGAGGGGAGCGCAGAGCACGGCGGTGGCGAACACGGTGAGAAGCGTACCGTCCGGCAGGCCGCGATCCGCGAAGGTCGCACTCCCGGTTAGAGGAGCGCGTGGCGGCGATAGAACCAGGTCTTGACGACCTGGACGAGCGCCAGGTAGGTGACGGCGAGTCCCGCGATCGCACCCAGCAACGGCACGGGCAGGGGGGTCATCCGAAGGAGAGCCCCGAGCGGTGTGTAGGGCAGGACGCCGGCGACCGACACGATGGCCAGCACGCTCAGCAGCAGGGGCCGGCTCGGACGGCTCCGGAACGGGTTGCCGGCCGTGCGGATGACGAACACGACCAGGGTCTGCGTGGCCAGCGACTCCACGAACCATCCGGTGCGGAAGAGGGGCGCGTTCGTAGACGCGTGGAACACCCAGAGCAGGAGTCCGAAGGTGAGGAAGTCGTAGAGCGAGCTGATGGGGCCGATGATCATCATGAACTGGCGGATGAACCCGATCTGCCAGCGCTTGGGCCGGTGGAGCAATGCGGGATCCACGTTGTCGCCGGGAATGCTGATCTGCGACAGGTCGTAGAGGAAGTTGTTCAGGAGGATCTGGGTCGGCAACATGGGCAGGAACGGCAGGAAGAGCGAGGCCGCGGCCATGCTGAACATGTTTCCGAAGTTCGAGCTGGTGCCCATCACGATGTACTTCATGATGTTGGCGAAGCAGCGTCGCCCCTCGACGACGCCTTCGTTAAGGACGGCCAGGTCCTTTTCCAGCAGGATGATCTTCGCCGCGTCTTTCGCGACCTCCACTCCATTCACGACGGAGATGCCGACGTCCGCGGTGTGGAGCGACGGCGCATCGTTGATGCCGTCACCGATGTACCCGACCACGTGTCCGCGTGCCTTCAGGGCGAGGATCACCCGGTTCTTCTGTTCGGGCGAGACGCGGGAGAAGATCCCGCCGTTCTCGGCCTGGTAGGCCAGGGCGGGGTCGTCCATGGTGTCGACCTGGGTGCCGGTGATCATCCGGTCGGCGGCGAGGCCGACGTCGCGGGCGATCTTCTGTGTCACGTACGGGTTGTCGCCGGTCATGATGACGACGGAGACGCCGTTCTGCTTCAACGCCGCGAGGACGGCGGGAATGCCCTCCTTGGGAGGATCGAGGAAGGCGGCGAACCCGACCAGGGTCAGGTCATGCTCGTCGGCGATCGCGTACGCGCCCTTCGCGTCCACCTTCAGCACCGCAACCCCGAGAGTTCGGTACCCGTCGGCACTGAGCCTCTCGTAGGTCGCCGCGGCGCGAGCCCGCCGATTCTCGTCGAAGGGCTGGGGAGAGCCGTCGACGTTCACAGACGTGCAGACGGCGAAGACACTCTCCGCCTCGCCCTTGGTGACGAGGAGGTGCTCGTCGCCACGCCGCACGACCACCGAGAGCCGCTTGCGGGTGAAGTCAAAGGGGATCTCGTCGACCTTCGCGTACTCCGCGATGGAGGGCGCCTCGTGCTTCAGGATCGCCGCGTCCAGGGGGCTCTTGATGCCCGCTTCGAAGTGGCTGTTCAGGTATATGAGCCGCAGGACGTTCTCGTCGTCCTTGCCTTCCACGTCCACGTGCCGGTCGAGCACGATCTCGCCTTCGGTGAGCGTGCCCGTCTTGTCGCTGCAGAGGATCTCCACGCTCCCGAAGTCCTCGATCGCCGCCAGCTGCTTGACCAGGACCTTCTTCTTCATCATCCGCCTGGCGCCCTGGGCCAGGGTGACCGTGATGATCATGGGCATCATCTCCGGCGTCATCCCTACGGCCAGCGCGACCGAGAAGAGGAACGATTCCAGCAGCGGGCGGTGCAGAACGAGGTTCGCGAGGAGGACGAAGAGGACAAGGAGCAGGATGACCCGGGTGATCATCAGGCCGAAGAAGCGTATGCCGCGGCCGAACTCGGTCTCGGGCGGCCGCAGGGACAGCCGCTGGGCAATGGCCCCGAAGGCGGTGTTTCTGCCGGTGCAAACGACGACGGCCGTGCCGATCCCGGTCTGGACCGCTGAGCCCAGGAACACGCTGTTCGTCGCGTCGGCGACGCCGTGTGGTCCCGCGGCCAGATCGCCCGCGGTCTTCTCCACGGGGAGAGACTCGCCGGTGAGCGCCGACTCGCGGACGTGCAGGTCCTTCACGTCCAGCAGCCGAGCGTCCGCGGGGACGAGGTCGCCGGCGTTGAGGCGGACGACGTCTCCGGGAACCAGGTCCGCCATGGGAAGGTCCTGCTCGCGCCCGTCACGCACGACGGCTGCGGTCGTGGCGACCTGCTTCCCGATGTCCTTCATGGCACGGCGGGCCTGGAACTCCATGAAGAAGTTCAGCACCACGCTGAGCAGGACCATGGTGATGATGATCAGGCCGCCGACCGGGTCGCCCAGCGCGAGCGAGATGGCGCTGGCGACCAGGAGGACGATGACGAGGGGATTGGCGAAGAAGCGGAGGAAGCCGACCAGGCCTGCGAAGCGCGACTCCTCGGCAAGGCTGTTCGGGCCATGGAGCCGCCTGCGCGTCTCCGCTTCCGCGGACGTCAACCCGGCAGGTGTGGCGTGGAGCTCCTCGAGCAGGTCCCGCACCGGCGTGTCCCAGAAGTGGGCGAATGGCACTTCGAGCGTGCCGAGCGGCCGACGCATGAGTGTCAGGGCTGAACCGGGACCCGGTCGTAGACGCTCAGGAGGAGGAGGGGCTCCCTGAGCCGGCGGTCGTCCAGGCTGACCAGGACGGAGAGGCGCCCCTCACGGTTGAGCGACAGGCTCTGGAAGGTGACCCATGAGCCCGCCCGGAGAACGTGTCGCACGATGCTCATGACCCCTCCTTTGGCCCGCCCTCATCCTCAGTCCAGCTCACGACCGGTTGCGCCCACTCGCACGGTCGCCGGGCTGGCCGCCAGGCTCCCCTCCGCTCCCAGCAGCCGGGCGAGCGCTTTGGCGGCGGTCTCGTGCCCGGCCGCATTCCAGTGCGAGTCGTCCGGGAAGTACACGTTGTGGCCGGCTCCCAGCTTCGACTGCAGCTCGGCGGTCAGATCCAGGAACGTGATGCCCTCCTCCGTGCAGAATTCCCGTATCAGGTCGTTGAGGGCCAGCCGGTTTCGCATCACGACCTCCAGCCCCGGCGGCTGCGGCTGGTCGCCCAAGCAGAGGCGAAGGTCCCTCTGCAGTTCGGCCCGTGGGAAAGACGCCTCCAGCAGCGGCAGGTAGACCTGGGCCTTGGACGGGATGAACAGGACGACGAGCTCGCCGCCCTGCGCCCGCACCAGGCGCGCCATCTCCCGGTATGACCTGCGGGTCAGGTCCCATCCCCGCGAGGCCTCGAGCTCTTGCCGGGAGAGCTTCAGGCTGTTCAGGTAAGGGGGAAGAAACGCGAACTGCACCACGCGGCCGGCGACGGGGACGGTGAAGAGGCCACGGTCGAAGGCCAGCCGTGCGGTCGAGGAGGCGGTGGGATCCTCCCCGCTGTAGTCCTCGGGACCGTGAGAAGGCCACTGGCCCACCTGTCTTCGCGCTCGGTCACCGAGCAGCCCGCCCGCGCCCCGGTACAGGCTCGTCAGGTAGAGGCGGTCGAAGCGCGCGATCACGTCCTTGAACTTCCATCCTAGCCCAACGGAGGGGAAAGGACCGCCGTCCCGCTGGAAGTCCTCGAACCGCTCCGCGTCCAGCAGGTCGTTGCCGGCGAAGAACCCGACCACGACCCGGCGCGGGCGGCGCGCCAGCACGTGCTCCTTGAGCACGAGCAGCTCCTGCCCGGGCCCGAACCCGGCCGTGCCGTAGTTCCGAACCCTCACGCCCAGGAGACGCGCGAGGCGTGCCGGCCAGGTCAGCTCGGCTGGAAGCGTCATGGCGTCGGTGAAGGAATCGCCGAGGGCCGCCACTACGGTGGTCGTCGCCTCCGATTCGGAGTTGCGGAACCCGTCGGCATCGGTGACGAACGGGAAGCGGTAGGCAGGATGGCGAACGAGGTCGGGGGGGAGGAAGCCCATGCGGACGATGTCGCCGTGCTGCCACTCGCAGAAGGTGTCGAGGCGCCTCGCGAGGCGGGGGCCGTAGCTCACCGAGTCCTGCCAACGGGGGTCCGCGTGGACCTCGCCCAGGTCCCGGCGCTGGGTCGTGATCCAGGAGGGCAGGCGGTCCCCGCTCGCCCGGAGGCCGACCTCCAGCGCGACGAGGCACAGGCTGGCAGCAATGCCGGCGGTGAGACCGCCCAGCACGGCCCTGCGGGCCCAGGCGGTTCGCGCGAACCGGAGGGGCGCGGACCCTCCGGTCCGCAACCCGGACAGCGCCAGGAGGGCCAGGAGGCCGAGGAGGGCCGGCGCGAGGTCGGCCTGCTGCACCACCCTCGGATCCGACCACAGGAGCTCGCCTTGGTTGACCAGCTCGAGCAGGCCGATGGTCGGTGGAAGCGGCAGGGCGATCTCGGTCGGCTCGGACAGCCTCCGACGATAGAGCATCCGCCGAGCGCCCTGCCGAACGATCGCGATCTCCATTGTCGCCTGGGTTACGGGCACCGCCCGCAGACGCAACTCGGATGGGCGGGGGAAATCGACAGGGAAGCAGAGGTGCTCGTCTTCGGCGGTGAGGATCTGCGGTTGGACGCGACCGCCGCGGATCTCGAACCGCTGGCGGGCGCGCGCGGGCGACGGGCTTTCCGGCACCCGGAGCCCGTCGAGGTAGAGACGATAGGTGCTGACGCAGAGCCATTGCCACGCCAGCGAGATGACGAGCGCGCACTGGCCAGCCGCCAGGAGCCATCTCACCCACTGAGGAGCCGAGCGCGCCTCGAACCGGCCTGAACCGACCGCGACGTCAGCTGTCATGGCTCACCCGCGCCGCCGCCCCACCGGCTCAGGCGCTTCTCGCTCGACTGCCCATCCCAGGCTCATTGTAGGCATCGATCGTCCAGCGGGAGAAGGCCGTTCCTGGTGAGACTCCGGGGGCATCGGCCCGCTTCGATGGATCGCGGCCGAACAATCGATTAGTGGCCCCCTCTGCCGCCGTGTAAGGTGAGTTCGCACCCCCCCGGCGCCACCCTCATCGGCAAGAGACGGGCAAACAGAGGCCGAGGTCGTCGTCGCCTGGCCGTGGACAAAGGGACGGAGCAAGGCTTCGCCCCATGAGGAGAATGAAAGCCATGAAGGTCCGCCCGCTTCACGACCGCCTGTTGGTCCGCCGCATCGAGGAGAAGGAGACGGCCAAGGGGGGAATCATCATCCCCGACACGGCGAAGGAGAAGCCGCAGGAGGGCGAGGTCCTCGCGGTGGGCAACGGCAAGGTGCTCGAGAACGGAACGAAACTCGCCCTCGACGTGAAGGTGGGGGATCGGGTCCTGTTCGGGAAGTACTCCGGGACCGAGATCAAGATCGACGGCCAGGAAGTGCTGATCGTTCGCGAGGACGAGGTCCTGGCGATCATGGGGTGAGGGAAGTTCGCGGCGCGAGGCGTCGCATAGGGCGGCCGCGAAGCGGCTTCCCGGATAGGTGAATCGCATGTCGAAGCAGATCACGTACGGGGACGAGTCCCGCCAGGCCGTACTGCGCGGCGTCAACCGCCTGGCCGACGCGGTCAGGGTGACCCTCGGCCCCAGGGGCCGCAACGTCGTGCTGGACAAGAAGTTCGGCTCACCCGTCATCACCAAGGACGGGGTGACGGTGGCGAAGGAGATCGAGCTCAGGGAGCCCCTCGAGAACATGGGGGCCCAGATGGTGAAGGAGGTCGCGAGCAAGACCTCCGACGTGGCGGGCGATGGCACCACGACCGCGACCGTGCTGGCCCAGGCGATCTACCGCGAGGGCAGCAAGAACGTCACCGCGGGCGCCAACCCGATGGCCGTCAAGCGCGGGATCGAGAAGGCCGTGGCTGCGGTCACCGAGGAGCTCAAGAAGCTCAGCAAGCCCGTCAAGGGGAAGATGATCGCCCAGGTCGGAACGATCTCGGCCAACAACGACGAGACGATCGGCGGCATCATCGCGCAGGCGATGGAGAAGGTCGGCAAGGACGGGGTCATCACCGTCGAGGAGGCGAAGTCGATCGAGACCTCGCTCGAGATCGTCGAGGGCATGCAGTTCGACCGCGGCTATCTCTCCCCGTACTTCGTGACCGACCCCGAGCGGATGGAGTGCGTGCTGGAGAACGCGCTCGTGCTGATCCACGAGAAGAAGATCTCGCAGATGAAGGACCTGCTGCCGCTGCTGGAGCAGGTGGCCAAGCTTGGTCAGCCGCTCCTGATCGTGGCCGAGGACCTGGAGGGCGAGGCGCTTGCCACCCTGGTCGTGAACAAGCTGCGGGGAACGTTGAACGTGGCCGCGGTCAAGGCCCCGGGCTACGGTGACCGCAGGAAGGCCATGCTCGAGGACATCGCGATCCTCACCGGGGGCAAGGCGATCACCGAGGATCTCGGGATCAAGCTCGAGAACCTCAAGGTCGAGGACCTGGGCAAGGCCAAGAAGGTCACGATCGACAAGGACAACACCACGATCGTCGAGGGCGCCGGCAAGGCGAAGGACATCGAGGGCCGGGTCAAGCAGCTGCGCACCCAGGTCGAGGAGACCACGTCCGACTACGACCGCGAGAAGCTGCAGGAGCGGTTGGCGAAGCTCGTGGGCGGGGTGGCCATCATCAAGGTCGGGGCGGCCACCGAGACCGAGATGAAGGAGAAGAAGGCGCGGGTCGAGGACGCCATGCACGCGACCAAGGCCGCGGTCGAAGAAGGCATCGTCGCCGGTGGCGGGGTCGCGCTCCTGCGCTGCCTCGGCGCGGTCGCGGCGGTGAAGGCCGAGGGCGACGAAGCGGTCGGAGTCAGCATCATCCGGCGCGCCCTGGAGGAGCCTCTGCGCCAGATCGCGGGCAACGCCGGACACGAGGGGGCCGTGGTCGTGGCCCGGGTCCGGGAGCTGAAGGGCGACGAAGGCTTCAACGCGCAGACGGACACGTACGAGAACCTGGTCGAGGCCGGCGTCATCGACCCGACCAAGGTGGTTCGCTCCGCCCTGCAGAACGCCGCCTCCATCGCGTCGCTGCTCCTCAGCACCGAGGCCGTCGTCTGCGAGATCCCCACGGAAAAGGCCGACAGCCGCTCCGGCGGCGGGATGGGAGCTGAGGGCGGCATGTACTGAGCGCCCTCTCGCGCGGTTAGCGGCGACCCCGGCGAAACCAGGCGCGCCCCGACGACACGCCCGAAGGGGCGCGCGCCTCCCTCGTCCTGCCCGCCCCGCCTTGCGCGTCGCGGGCCAGCAGGTACTCCTGGATGCCGCTTCGCAGCAGGAAGCTGCGCCGGACCGAGAAGCCGGGCATCATGCGCGCGAGGTCGAGCTGCGTGTGCCGGGGGCAGGCCAGCAGGGGCCGGAGGGGGCCCTCACAGGCCAGGGTCTCCAGGTCCACGATCCGGTAGAGGGGCGGCCTGGCCGGCATTTGGGGTCGCGTCGAGGCCAGCACCAGCACCAGGGCCTCCGGCCGGCAGGCCGGGGTCAGCCGGGCCATGAGGGACGAGACCTGGTCCGGGCGCATGTAGTCGAAGACGTCCCAGGCCAGTAGGGCGTCGAAGCGCTCGTCCGGCGCGAGGGGCAGCAGCCG
>Ga0209048_10003133_pt1 | contig 16200 bp, 12 predicted proteins | sample FrelakmetCRP12CR_FD_187146 | JGI IMG/M metagenome (GOLD analysis project Ga0209048, IMG submission 187146) | Freshwater lake sediment microbial communities from the University of Notre Dame, USA, for methane emissions studies - CRP12 CR (SPAdes)... | ecosystem: Environmental > Aquatic >... | reverse complement strand
GCCCTTGCGTTTGGCCTTGACCGCGGAGTCCTGGGGTGTGTCCATGCTTTCCTGTTCCGGTATGGGGTTCAGCGCGCGGCCGCCGCGGCAAGCGAGGCGCCCTCACGCGCCGTTGACTCGGCGTCATAGCCTCCGCCCAGGGCACGCGCCAGCTCGACCTGGCTGTCGAGCGCGCGCGCAAGGTTCCAAGTCCTTGTACAGCACAACGTGCCGTTGATACGCATTTCGTCCCTTTCAAGTGTGGCAAACAGCCTTGCGGCTTCCTGTCCTCATGAGTCTTGCGCACGTGTGGAGGCGCAGCTAGCAAGGACTAGGGCCGTGACGATCCAGCAGGTGGTTGCGAAGACAACAAACGCAGAGCGCTAATCAGTCTGCATTCGTGCTCTGCGCTGTGAGGAGACGCAACATAGCGCCGAGTGAGTTCTGCCATTGCCGGGCTAATCACCTCGGCCAGCGGTTTCGTACCGAAGGCGTGGAATAGGTGCAAATCAGAAAGGCCGAAACGACTTCACCGCAGGTTATGCGTCTGGCATGTGTAGCAGACTTCGACTCACCTGCGCGATTCGGTACCAAGAGTCGCAAGAGTTCAATCAAGTCGCCATCGAGCGATCGCAGCCCCTCGCGTTCTGATGGGACACAAATTCCCCGATGTCACCCCTCCCCAGGGCAATCGCCGCGAAGATGAGGCAGCGGTCGATGTTGATGCGTATGGGATAGTCCTCGGCAACGGAAGCTAGCCTTCCTGGAGGGTCGGGTAAGAAGGATACCCGCGGCGTGGTGCCCATCGAGCTCGAGGATGTCGACCAGTGGTTGTTCGGCGCGGTCGAGCAGGCGGCCGGACTGGTGCGGATACCTGGTCCGCCGGGGCAGGCAACTGCGAGCCATGGCCGCCTCCTGAACCAGAACACTGATCCAGGATCGCTGCGATGATCTAGCCTGCCAGGCAAGTGCCGGTGATGACCGCCTGCTGATTCCACTATCGAGAGCTCCACATAATGGCCGGGTCCTGCCCCAGAGAAGCGGAGGCTCAGCGTCGGCTGAATAGCGCTTTGCTGACGTTCGCTCTGCCGGGTCCGACCGCTCACAATGGCTCGAACTGGAGCTTTAACGGCTCCCTTGCGGGCCATGTCGGCTGGCCTCCTCAGGGACGCCGCCCTTCACCGGACACTGACCGCTCGAGACCGGCCATGAACGGTCCGTCGTCACAGTCCGCTTCGGCGACGGTCAGTGGGCCGCGCCGCCTGTCATGTCTTGCCCGCAAGACATCGGTCAACGGATCAGCGGCAATTCACACACCGCTGAGCCTTCCCCATTTACCATGGAGCCACGCAAAGTGACCGCAAGCGCGCCAATCGAATCGCACCAGCGCCGGATCGCTCCGCAGTAGCACAAACTGGTCCGCGCCGCGAGCGTAGTAGCAGAACTCGTGACAGCGCCAACGGTCATCAGCATGCCGTTCTTGGGTTTGACGCGACGCGCAATCAAGGGGTGATGAAATGCGACTCTGTCCTAGCAAGCGACAGTTCCGAATTGCCGGTGCGGCGCTGCTACTGGCGTTCCACGGCTTGGATTTTGCAGAGGAGGTCGCAGCGCCGAGCACGCAGGAGATGGTTGAAGCGCTGAAGCCGCAGACGCGCAGCCTTCGCAACCTGGTGGTCGGCGAGGTAGCGAACACACCGACTACAGCGTCCAGAGTGCCGGAGAAGGAAGCGATCAATGCCACCGACCACCTGGTGATCGACCAAAGCAGTTCGCATCCAAGCCTGTCGATGGCCATTCAATTCGATTTCAATTCTGCACGACTTCGCCCCGAAGGCATGGCAACGCTCGATCGCCTCGCCGCAGCGATGCAGTCCGTCGAACTCAAAGACGGCCGCTTCCTCATCGAAGGGCACACTGATGCCAGAGGCTCCGCTGAATACAACCAACGCCTGTCGCAGCAGCGCGCCGACGAAGTGCGGCGCTACCTCGCGGCGCAAGGCATTTCTGGACAGCGCCTCAGTGCAGTTGGCCGTGGGTCACAGGAGCCCGCCGATCCTGCTGCACCGCAGGCCGCCGAGAACCGGCGGGTACGCATCGTCAACATCGAGTGATGCGGACATGAACGCCACTCGAGCATGAACGGCTGGCGTTGGCTGTGGCGGACCAGGGCAGCGCATATACATGCCATGCTCCTGGCGCTTCTCGTCGTTTGGGCGGCGCTCGAGTGCTTCGGCCCTGTACGCTCCCAGGGCATCCGTGCTGCGACCTTCGACCTGATGCAGCGTCACCGGCTCTGGGCCAGCGGACCGGACCCGCAGATCCTGATTGTGGACATCGACGAGCGTTCGCTTGCCGATCAGTCGGGAGAGTTTGGCCGTTGGCCTTGGTCCCGCGATGCACTCGCCGCGGTGCTGCACCATGCACAGGCGCAAGGCGCACGCGCGCTCGTGTTCGACATCCTGTTCTCGGACCCCGACCGGCTGCGCCCTGGTGGCGATCGAGCGCTGGATGAAGCCATACGGGCAGGCGGCCTTGGCTTTTTCGAGGTTGTGCGGCTGCCGAAGAGGAACGACGCGCTGAGCGAACTCACGCTAGACCGAGTGCCGGGGCTTGGCGTACCCGCTGCGTCACCGGTGGTGCCAACTGCCGGCGCGTCGTCGCCGAGAATCGCGTTGATCCTTCCGTTCATGAAATCGATGATTGATGCCGGCCGCATCGGCACGAATACCGTCCGCCTCGACATGGACGGCAAGCTGCGCCGCTTCGCGTGGGTCGAGCCGCTTGGTGGGTGGAGCGTCCTGTCCATGCCGATGGCGGTGGCGCACGCACTCGGGGTGCCGCTCGAGACCTCCGGCGAGCATCGGCTGGTGGTCTGGCGCGCGGAGCCCGATGCCTATCCGCGCGTGCCGTTCTCGCGCATGCTGGCCTGTGCAGAACAAGTTGACCGCACGGAATGTGTGCCGCTAAGAGACAAGATACTGATCGTCGGCGTGAGCGCACCCTCGTTGCACGACCTCGTCCCGACACCGCTGGCATCTAGCCACGACGGTGTCGACATCCTAGCGACTCTGATCGACAACGCACTGCACAGGCGCTGGTACCGCGAGCCGGGTGCGACATTGCGCTTCGTGTTGGCGCTCGGTGCGCTTGCCCTTGCGTGGACGGCCACTCGCCAGCGCGCGGCGGGTGCCACGCAGATTGCAATGTTTTCGCTGCCGATCGCGCTGGCCCTGCTCGGCTACGCCAGCCTGCACAGCGAATGGCTCTACCTTGACCTGATGCTGCCCGCAGGCGTCGCGCTAACCTTCCTCTCGATCGTTAGCCTGCACGACACCGTGAGACGCCATGTGCTAGGGCTGCGAAGCCGACCTGAAGTCGGTGGCTTGGCGCTCGCCACCGGCAGCCAAGCACGGCTTGCCGAGCAACTCGAGCGCCAGGTCTTCGACTTGGCTGGCCGCCGCGGCATCGCAGTCTCGGGCGGCGTGAACACCGCCGGCGCCTGGAGCGATGGCGACGCATGCTGGGTGCTCTGGAATCTCGACCCGGCGGCTGCGCAAGACATCGGAGAAGCGCTTCGCAGCGCACTGCCTGCAGCGTGGACGCTATCGTTTGTGGTGACGGGTAACGCACAGGCGGACTTGCACGCCGCGCTCAGCCGGCGCTACGAACCATCGGCGCCGGCAGGTGAACTTGCGCAAGGGGGGCTTCCATGAATGTGCGGGATGCGAAGCGGTTGGCCGCTGCGGTAGGGTGGGCGCTGACGCTGGGTGTCGCGCTGTCCGTGCAGGCCCAGGCTGTGCGGACGGTGCAGGCCGCGCTGTTGCGCAATGAGCCTGCGCCCAATGCCCCGACGCTGATTGCGCTGCAAGCCGACGTTACGGTCAATTTGCTGCAGCTAAGCGGCGGCTGGGCCCAAGTGCGGACCCAGGGACCAGGTGGCCGCGTGCACGGGTGGCTTCGTGCATCGGCACTGGACCTGAGCCCGCCAGAAGTCGCGCTCGCCAGCCAGATTGAAACCGGTAGGCGTGCCGGCGCAAATGCTGCCGTCACTCTCGGCTCGCGCAGCCTGCCGCCGCGTAGCAACCGGCACGCCCTGTTGATCGGTATCGGCAGCTACCGGGCCGATGCGAATCGGCCGGTCGAAGCGCTCGACGGCGTCGACCAGGACATGGCCAGTGCGCTGCTGATGGCGCGCGCGCTGCAGGTTCCCGATGAGAACATCGTTCTGCTGCGAGACGAGGCTGCAACCAGCGGCCGTATCGCCGCGGCGATCGGCCAGTTGGGCGAAAGCATCTTGCCGGGTGACAGAGTGTTCATCTACTGGTCGGGTCGTGGCTCGCGTCTCCCGGACGAAGGCGAAGACGCCTGTGTCGAGTCCCTGGTGCCCTACGACCTCGTGGACGTGACCAACCGCCAGTTCGCGCGTTGGTTCAAGGCGATCGCCGAGAAGGCCGACAAGATGCTGGTGGTTTACGATGCGGGCCATTCGGGCGGAGCCGCGGCGAGCCGCAACTCTGAGGGCAGTACGGGCGCGGCGCTTCAGGCCAAGTTCACCCCTGGCCCGGCTGCCTGCCAGACGCCTGGCAAGAACCGCTCGCGCAGCCTCGTCGTTGAAGCCACGGCGATGGGGTTGGTCAGCCAGGACATGGCGCATATCTCTTCGTCGCGGCCGGACGAGATCAGCCTGCAGAGTCCGACCCAGGGCGGGCTTGCGACCCACGCGTTACGCCAGTGCCTGCTGCGTGACGCAAGGGACGCCGACGGCAGCGGGTCGGTGAGCGTGCAGGAACTCGCAGATTGCGCGCAAGCCAAGCTCGACTGGTTGCTCGCGGGCACCAACACGTTGCGGCCGCCGCACATCATGCTCGAGGGAAACGTCGACTTCGTGCCGGCGTCATTCGCCGAGGCAGTCCCGTCAGACGCGAACGCCGTGTCGGCCGCGGCCGCTACCCCGGTCCCGATGAGCCGCGTGCTCGAGCAAATCTACGACCAGCGCGACGGCAAGCGCAAGGTTACCGTGACCATGGCCGCAGACCGGATGCGCATTGGCGTCGATGCGCTGCACTTCGACATCACATCGAGTCACGCCGGCTACGTCTACGTGGCTTTGTTGGGGTCCGACCAACACACGCTCTACCTGCTGTTCCCCAACCGGCTGGATGCCCAAAACACCATTGACGCTGGCGAGAAGATCTCCCTGCCGCACGTCAAATGGCAAGTCACGGCCGGCGGACCGCCGGGCACCGACAAGCTCCTGGTGCTGGTGACCGACGGCCCGCGTGACCTGCCCGCACTGCGCGGTCGCACTGCGGGACCGTTCTTGCTGCCTCTGACCGATGCGACGGGGCGCTCGCATCTTCAGCGCTTGTTTGTCACCAACTCACGGCAGCGGAACGCTGGAGCTTGCGTGGACAGTGCATGCTCCGACGCCTTCGGCGCGGCGTTGGTCAACATCGACGAATTCTGAATCGTCTGAATTGAGGTCGCAAGACTCGCTACGGCATCGACAGGTCGACGCTCTTGAGGCATGGTTCAATCGCCCAGCGCCGAACGAGCGACCTCACTGCCGGCTCTCGCGCGGCACGAGTTTGAGTTCGACGAGTCGGTCCGTCTCATGCTCCACGAGCTTGCCGCGCATCCGATTCTTGCCGCGTATCCAGTGCTGCGACTCGCTCTGCACGACGATCATCGTCGCCGGATCGATCCATAGGGCACCCGTCATCATCGTCACGCGGCCGTTCGGATGTTCTGCCTCGCCATTGCGCTCGACTTTGTAGGCCTTGAAACTGCCAGCCGGCACAGTAATGTCTTCGAGCGCCAAGACCCTAAAGTCGTAGAAGTTCGAGGTGTGTTTGCCACTGGGCTGCGAGTTAATGAAGGCCGAACGCCAACGCTTGCCCACGGCCAGATCAGCGGGGGCGTTCAGCAAGGGCGGATCCTTGGTGCCGGTGCCATTACGAATCGTTCCGCCCATTTGGTCTAGGATCAAGCCACCATTGTTCACCACCACTTGTTGGTCGTCCGCCTGAGTCACCCGGCGGACCATGCGTCGCACATCGTTGCTGAGGTGATCGGTGCGCTCGATGGTCCATTGATCGCCGACGAGGTAACGATTGGTGCCGCTGGCAAGCGACTTCACGCCGTCAGCGCCGGTCTGCGCCACGACCTTGGGCTTCTGAAGTTGGTCGAGACGAAACTGGGCTTGCTCGGCGATCAGACCGGTGGGGTACCTTTGCAGGAAGGCGTACAACTGATCGGCATTCGGCGACGCCTTCACGCGATCCCAGTCGGCCTTCTCCTTCAGCAGGGCGTCGGCGACGCGCTGCAGTTCTTCACCCTCGTCGCTCTTGGCAGGCTGCACGTGTGGATCGAAGAAGAAGTCTTCCTCGAGACTCGTGCTTTCCCAAGGCACTTGACGGCCATCGCTCTCCCGTCTGACTTGCAGGCGTACGCGCTTGAAGACGTCTTCGATCTTTTCGTTTGGCACCCTCAGCTCGCGCACAAGATACTTCGTGTATAGACCGTTCCCGGCCGCCTCGGTGCCGTCCTCGGCCACATTGCCGGGCGCGGTCGCGTACGCGAGCAAGGTGCCCGGCGGCGCATCCATCGGCGCCAGGCCCTTGGCCGACGACGACTTGCCGAATGGGTTATCGCGGCAGGCGTCGAGCACGAGAATGTTCATGCGGTTGCCGGCCTCCTTGAATGTGTCGATCACTTGTTGAAGGTCTAGCGCCTGGCCTGGCACATCGCTCGCCTGCCTGAGTTTCGCATCGACTGGAAGCATGTAGTTGTGCCAGTCGAGCTGAAGTCCGTGGCCAGCGTAGTACAGCATACCGACCCCGTTTCGACCCTTCAACGCCGCACCGGCTTCGCCGAGGGCGGCTTCCATTTGCGCCTTGCTCGCGTCGTGCGCTTCGATCACGGTGAACCCCAGGGTCTTGAGCGCCGCGCTCATCGCGCGGGCGTCGTTGGCCGGATTCACGAGTGGCGAGCCCGCATAAGCGGAGTTGCCGACGACCAGTGCGATACGCGGGTCGTTTGGCGCTTGGGCCAGCGCGGGCATTGTGAGAAGGGCGATCGCTATCAGCGCTGTGCCCGCCCGCGCCCGCCACGGATGCTGTACACGGCCGTGTCCGTCAAGCAGTCGGGCCTGAGCTTCAACCGGCAAGCTTGGCGTCCCCGAGTTCACGATTCGCAGTCCTCCCGACGGGAATGTTGCACTTTCGCGAACGGATTGTCATCCGCGCTGGCAGACGCGCGTTCAGCCCTGCGTCAAGCTGCCTAGGTCGGTGGGAGGTTCCGTGCGGACGTCAGCGGAGTCGCCGGCTCCTTCTGCAAGCGCTCATAGCGCGCCTGCAAGTGGCCTGCACGCGTCCCGCGATGTCGGATCTTGGGTGTCGAGATTGAGAAGTTGGATGTCTCCGCTGGGTCGGCAGTGAACCGTCAACCGCGCTCGACTGGCGAGCCGCTGTCGGCCACTTCCGGTCATCCAACCGGCCAGAAGATCGCCTCGCCGACGACCGGCTTCAAAGTGCACCCCAGTAGGCCGACGGCTGCTCGAAGGGGCCCATCCTCCAAAGAAACTATGCAGGACCAGCGGCGCTGGTCGACGTCGGCGACCAGGCGCAGAACGCACTGCGAATTGCCGTCCCGCGCAAGCTCGACGGCGCTGCCATCGCGATGCCATTCCCGCGGCGCGAAGTTCACCTCCATGCCGTGACCGAACCTGCGCCTATGGTGGGAACGCGTCGGAAGTTAAGCTGGGCCTTGCGCTCGAGCTCCTTTCCTTGATCTCGGCACACACCCTTGTCGTTTCTTGCTGCAGAGAGCAGGTTTGGAACGATCAGAACTCGGCGGCGTCCATGTTGGCGCGCAGCTTGTCGGGGGTAGCCCAGAGTGTCTTGTTGATGTCTTCGAGCGTGGGGTGCCGGTGAGCCTGAGTGATTGGCCTGACGGCGTGTTCGCATTTGGGAAGGTGCGGATCACCGCCAGAACCGGCAGATCGTGCCAGCGGCAAACGATTCGCCGAGCGAGAAGCATGCTTCGTCGATGACGTGGCGCGCAGTGCCCAATGCAGCTCAGTCAGTTAGCCAGGCAGACTCGGACCGACGGTCTCTGCATCATCGGAGCGCAGTTGCACCAGAGTGCTTTCAACTCTTGAAGTCAGTGTCGGCGCAACTCAGTTGCTCCCAAGCATGAAGCTAGACACGCACGCGCTTCCGTAGAAATCCTCTTGGTGATAGACGCACGTCGCAGGGTCATTCTCAGCGGCGCCGACCACCACCATCAAGGGAAGAAGATGTTCCTCGCGCGGATGAGCTTGACGCGCCGCTGGCGCGGCGTCCCAAGCCGCCAAGGCAGCGATGCGCTGGCCGTGATCGTCATTCAAGAGAGTGCGGTTCAGCCAAGCGTCAAAGGCCGCCGACGGTCCCTTCACCTCAGGGCCGAGAGCACGCAAGTTGTGGTAGCTGAACCCACTGCCAATGATGAGCACGCCCTCGTCCCGAAGAGGCGCCAATGCGCGTCCCGCGGCAATGTGTTCCTTTGGATCAAACCCTTGCTTGAGTGACAGTTGCAGGACGGGTATGTTCGCTTCGGGGTAGGCGACGGCCATCGGTACAAACGCGCCGTGGTCAAAGCCGCGCGCCGAGTCGAGCTGAACTTTGAAGCCCTCGCCTTGGAGCAGGCCTTGCACATGCTCGGCGAGCAATGGAGCCCCAGGTGCCGGATACTTGACTCGATACGTGCTCTCGGGGAATCCGTAGTAGTCGTAGAGCATCGGTGGATGCGCGTGCGTCATGAGCGCGAAGTCTGGCTCTTCCCAATGCGCCGAGATCATCAGCACGGCTTTGGGCGTCGCGCCGACCAATAGCGGGATTTGGCGCAGGGAAACCGCCAGTTGCTCGTGGGCGTCTTTCATCGGGCCGTCCAGCCACGGCCACGGCCCCCCACCGTGCGAGATATAGAGCGCGGGAAGTGTGCGCAACGTCATGCTGAGTCCCTTTGCCGTCAAGCCCAAGAAGTGTCAGTTCAGTGTACGGCCCCACCGTCCGTTGCCGAACCTGAATGATCGTTGGCAGTGCACCGCTAACGCGCAGATAGCGCGTGCTGCCCGTGGCGTTCGGAGCGCGAATGCGTCGGTCGGCACGCGGTTTGCGCATTTCACACTTGAGACGCCTGCTCGCCGCGCGTCCTCGAGAGTCGGTTCTCGGGGCGCGGAATCGGCCAGGAGCCGCTGTCACGAAATGCCGAGATTGCCTACGGCGTCTTTCGCAACGCCAACAAGCGCGCAGCCACTTGCCTCTTGCCCAGGGTCCTGAGGGTCGCGATGGCAGGCAGGTGCGCAGCCCGAGGATGCGCATTGCCAGCTTCCCAGTTGTAGATGGACTGTCCCGACGCGCCCACCAGGAGCCCACAGTCCTCAGCCGACAGCCCAAGCCGCCGCCGTTGTGACGCCAGGCCCTTCGCGCTGAATCGGAGCGTCTTCGAAGACACGTCCTTCGCGGTGACCGGCGCAGCTTTCGCGCTCGCCTTGCTCAATCGGCGCAGTTCCTTCTCGAGCGCCTCAGTGCGGCGTTTGAGCAAGGCAATCTCCGCACGGCACGCGCTCACCGCGCCCTTCAGGCCCAGGGTTTGGCCGCGGACTTCTTTTCGAGCGACGCGGGCAAGCTCGCTCTTCAGGATGGAAGCAAGGTTTGGCATGGATAGGATTGTGCAGTGACGTCATCTGACTATTGAGCGTCGAACCGGTGCGTTCGCCGCGCAATCCCCGCGGAACGTCATCTTGCGACTCATGGGGAACTTTCACCGCAACGCACTGAAGGTCGGTGAAGGGATGTACGGCTGACCTTTGAAGGCGATCGCTCGGCGGCTGTACCCGCCATGAGCAGCCGCCCGCGAACGGCCGCTTCGGGGCATGCTCGTGGCTGCGGAACAACCTGTTGCCCCGCCGATCGCTCGCCGCCTTGAGGAAGTCCTCGAGTAGTGGGGTCTGCTGATCCGGCGCGATGCCTTCGCCAGATATCGTTCGGCCATCGAAGCCTTGGGAGCGAGCGCGGCGGTGCTGGCTACTCCTTCGAACGTTCGCGCTTCCCCGCGACGCCGGTGATTGCTGGACTGGTCGTTGTCTTGTCAGCGATGCGCACGCGGTCGCCGTTGTCGACCCCATCAGGCGGACTTTCGATGACGCGATCGTCCGGTGACAGTCCGGACGCGAGCTCGATCGTCGTGCCCAGGTCGCGCGACACCTTGACCGGTTTCAGCACCACCTTGTCGCCCTCACCGACGGTCGCCACCCGCAACCCGGACTTGTCGAAGATCAGCGCGCTGGGCGGGATGCTCAGCGTGCTGGCGGCGCGCGGCATCTCGAAGCTGACGTTGGCAAAACCCCCGGGCAGCAGTTCACCGCCGCTGTTGTCGACCGAAAGCTGCACCAGCATGCTGCCCGAGGCGCTGCTGATGGCCTGCGACATCGACTGCACCGCGGCCGCGTACAACTTGCCGGGGCGCTCGGGTACAGCCAGCGTCGCCCGACTGCCGGGCCGCAGCATCGAGACCAGGCTCTGCGGCACGCTGACATAGACGCGCAGCTTGCGCGTGTCGGAGACCACGAAGAGCTCGGAGCCAGGCGTGCCGCCGGCGTTGATCAGAGCGCCAACGTCGGTGGCGCGCAAAGTCACCACGCCGTCGAATGGCGCGACGATGCGGGTGAAGCGCTTCAGGGTCTGGTTGCGCTCGACATTGGCCTGCAGTCCGCGAACAACGGACATCTTCGCAGCCAGGTCGCCGGTCTTCTCTTCCGTCCCTTGCCGCGTCACCATGCCGCTGGCGAGCAGTTCGTCCCAGCGCTTGGCTGTCGCCTCGGCGAGCGCCGCGTTGGCCTTGGCGGTGGCGAGTTCGGCCTGAGCCTGCAGCAGCTGTTGGTCGAGATCGGGGGTCTCGATTTCGGCCAGCAACTGACCCGCCTTCACTGGCGTGCCGATGTCGGTACTCCAGCTCTTCAGGTAGCCGCTGACCCGCGCATAGATCGGCGCACGCGACCAGGCCTCGATGCGCCCCGGCAGGTCGAGCGCGGCCGCGACGCCCGCCGACGCCGGAGAGATCACTACGACCGAGCGCACCGCCTGCGCATCGGCACGCTCTCGAAGCCTTGCGGCCAGTGAGCGGCGCGACACGACGCCGGCCGCCACTACGATCATGGCCACCACGAGCAACCCGAGGAGGGCCAGTGACAAGGTCCGGCGCGAGGGCTGCGAAGCGGCCGGCACGAGGGGCGCCGGGACGGGCGCGGATGAAGGGTCAGGCGTAATGCGATTCTCCCAGGGCCGGCGCGGGGAACGCACCACGGCCGTCCTTCGCGTGGACGAGACTGAAGACGACCGGTACCAAGAGCAGCGTTGCCAAGGTCGCGAACATCAGCCCACCGATGACCGCCCGGCCGAGCGGTGCGTTCTGCTCACCGCCCTCGCCGAGACCCAGCGCCATCGGCAACATGCCGATGATCATCGCGAGCGCCGTCATCAGCACCGGGCGGAAGCGCACGAAGCCGGCGTCGAGCGCCGCCTCCAGCGAGTTGCCCGACTGGTCGAGCCGCTCGCGGGCGAAGCTGACCACCAGCACGCTATTGGCCGTGGCCACACCCATGCACATGATCGCCCCGGTGAGAGCGGGCACCGACAACGTGGTCCGCGTCGCGAAAAGCATCCAGACGATACCGGCCAGCGCAGCGGGCAGCGCGGTGATGATCACGAAGGGGTCGCGCCAGGACTGGAAGTTCACGACGATCAGCAGGTAGATGAGCACAATGGCACCCAGCAGGCCGAACAGAAGGCCGGAGAACGCGTCGTCCATGGTACGCACCTGCCCGAGCAGCGCAACGGTGGAGCCCTTGGGCACATCGGCCGCGGTCTCCTCGATCACGCGGCGGATGTCGCGGGCTACGGCGCCGAGGTCACGGTCCTGAGTGGTAGCGTTGATCTGCACCATCGTTTGCACGTCGTATTGACTAACCACGGCATTCGCGCTGCCGCGGCTGAACTTCGCCAGGCCGCCCAGTACCTGCAGGCTGCCGTCGGCCGAGCCACTCACCGGCAGATTGGCCAGCGCCGCGAGCGAGTCCAGCTCATACTGCGGCGTCTGCATCACGATCGGATACGAAATGCCGTTGGCCGGGTTCAGCCAGTAGGTCGGCGCCACCTGGCTGCTGCCCGCGAGGCTGACCACAAGGCTGTTGGTCACGTCGCGCGCAGTCAAGCCTAACTCCTGCGCGCGCGAGCGATCGATATCCACCGCGAACACCGGGCTGCGGTTCGACTGCTGGATGCGCGCGTCGGCTACACCCGGAATGCGCCGGATCGCCTTCAGCAGCTTGTTGGCGTGGGCGAAGTTCGCCTCCAAGTTGCCGCCGCGGATCTGCAGGTCGATCGGTGCCGGGGCACCGAAGTTGAGGATCTGGCTGACGATGTCGGCAGGCGGGAACGAGAACACGGTGTCCGGGAACTCGCGCGGCAGCACCTCGCGCAACTCGGCGACGTACTCGGCGGTTGGACGATGCTCCTTGCGCAGCGCGATCTGCACGTCGCCGTCTTGCGTGCCGATCACGCCGGTGTTGTTGTAGGTGAGGTTGATGCTGCTCGGCGGCAGGCCGATGTTGTCCACCAGCGTCGTGATCTCCTCGCCCGGGATCACACGGCGGACCGCCTCCTCGATGCGGGCGAAGCGCGCGGCCGTCTCCTCGACACGCGTGCCCACCGGGACCCGAGCGTGCATCAGGATCTGGCCACCGTCGACGGCCGGGAAGAAGTTGCTGCCGAGCATCGGCACTAGCGCGAACGACAGCAGCACAAACGCCATGAAGCCGCCGACGAAGACCCAGCGACCGCCTAGCGCCACCCGCAGCAGGCCGCGGTAGCCCTCGCGCACGCGCTCGAAGCGTTCCTCGAAGACGCGCTGGAACAGCACCAGCGGGTTGCGCGTCGACGGAAGCGTTGCGCGATTGCCGTGCAGGTCGGTGTGCGGTGCATGCGGGTGCAGCAGGTACTTCGACATCGTCGGCACCAGCGTACGCGATAGCACGAACGAGAAGGCCATGGCGAACATTACCGCCTCGGCCATCGGCACGAACAGGAAGCGTGCGACGCCTTGCAGGAAGAACATCGGCACGAAGACGATGCAGATGCACAGCAGCGAGACGAAGGCCGGCGTGACGATCTGGGCTGCACCGTCCATGATCGCCGTCTCGACTACCTTGCCCTGCTCCAGGTGCCAGTTGATGTTCTCGATCGTCACCGTGGCGTCGTCGACGAGGATGCCGACCGCCAGCGCCAAGCCGCCCAGCGTCATGATGTTGAGCGTCTCGCCGATTGCTGCTAGACCGATGATCGAGCCGAGGATCGACAGTGGGATTGACACGGCGATGATGACCGTCGACCGCCAGCTACCCAGGAACAGCAGGATCATCAGGCTGGTCAGCGCGGAGGCGATAACCCCCTCGATCGCGACGCCGCTCACGGCCGCGCGCACGAAGATCGACTGGTCGTTGATCGGCACGACCTGCAGCGCGTCCGGCCAGGTGGGCTTGATCTGGTCGAGCTTGGTGCGGATGCCGTCAACGATGGCCAGCGTCGAGGTGGCGCCGTTCTTCAATACCGACATCAGCACCGAGCGGCTGCCGTCGACGTGGACGATGTTGGTCTGCGGCGAGTTGCCGTCGTGCACGTTCGCAACGTCGCGGATGTAGATCGTGCTGCCGTTGCTCACCTTGATCGGCAGGTTGCCAAGGTCGGCGATCACCGACGGCGCATTGTTGAGCTGTAGCGTGTATTCAAGCCCGCCGATCTTCTGCGTACCGATCGGCACGAGCAGGTTCTGCGCGGCGAGCGCCTGCGCCACGTCCGCCCCCGACAGGCCGCGTGCCTGCATCGCCGCGTTGTCCAGGTCGATCTGCACCAGCCGCTGCTTGCCGCCGTAGGGGAACGGGATCGCCGCGCCGGGCACCGTGACGAGCGGCGTGCGCACGATCGTGACGCCCAGATCGAACAGGCTCTGCTCCGACAGCCCCTTGCCCGAGAGCGCCAGCTGGAGGATGGGCACCGTGGCCGCGTTGTAGTTCAGGATCAGCGGCGGTGTTGTGCCCGGCGGCATCTGCCGCACCGCCACCTGCGCGATCGCCGTGACCTGGGCATTGGCCACCGCGACGCTCACGCCGGGCTGGAAGAAGACCTTGATGATGCTGATGCCAGGGTAGGAGTTGGCCTCGATGTGCTCGATGTCATTGACGGTGGTCGTCAGCCCGCGCTCGAACCCCGTGGCGATGCGGCCGACCATCTGCTCCGGCGGCAGGCCCGTGTACTGCCAGGCCACCGCGATCACCGGGACGCGGATCTCCGGGAAGATGTCGGTCGGCATGCGTAGCGCTGCCAGCGGGCCGATGATCATCAGCAGCAGCGCCAGCACCACGAAGGTGTAGGGCCGCCGCAGCGCCGTGCGGACAACGGCGATCAGCATCGCCGAATCCCAGGGCCGCCGGCATGGCTTCGACTTTCGCGCGGCGCCATCTCAGGCCGCATTGCGCTGGGCGCGGCGCGGCGCCGCGACTTCAGACGTCAAGGACCTCGCCGGACCACGGTCGCGTTCGGCAGCCTCGGGCACCGGCACATCGAGGTTGTTGCGGATGCGCTGCAACAACGCCATCAGCCGGCCGCGATCCGCCGCATCGAGCCCCGTCAACGCCTCCGCGCGCGTGCGCTCCGACAGGCGCCAGATCTCGTCGAGCAATGGCGCGGCCTTCGGACCAAGGAACAAGCTGTGCGCCCGGCCGTCGCTGGGGTCCAGGCGGCGTTCGACGAGGGCGCCCGCCTCCATTCGCGCCAGCAGCCGGCCGAGCGTCATCGGGTCGCTGTCGGTCAGTTCGGCAAGCCGCGCCTGCGAAATGCCTTCGTTGCGCTGCAGGTAGCCGAGCACCCGGGACTGTGGCAAGGTCAGGCCGATCCCCGCGCAACGGCGCTCGAAGTCGCGCGAGAACAGGCGCGATACGTCCTTGAGCAGGAAGCCGAAGGTGCTGAGCGCGTCGATGGCCTGGCGACTGTCCAAGAGTTCACGGGCTGATTGCTATCAGTTGATATTAACTGGCGCGACCGGAATCACTCTCCGGGCAAACGCGGATCAGCGTACGCGCTCGTCTTCGGGCCGCTCCGGAGACGCGAGATAGGCATCCCGATGGTTTCACGGGCCCCGGCCTGAACGCGAAATGAATCGTCGACAGGCGTCGCCGAAGTTGGCAGTCATGACCGACTGCTCATTGGCCGGGTCCTGCCCCAGAGCAGCGGGGGCTCAGTGTCGGCTGAACAGCGCATTGCTGACGTTCGCTCTGCCAGGTTCGACTGCTCGCAATGGGTTGTCAGCCGGTATTCGCGTCGCGAGTTGGATCATCCAAAAGCAGTCGTCGCCGCTGTGATCGGCGGACAGATACCGCCCGACGTTCTGATGCTTGACGGCCCACAGTTCGCAACCTGCCGAGGAACAGCGACAGCCTTAACGTTCATTGATGGCGCCAGGGGGGAGGGCAGCGGACGCAGCCGCGAGTCGCTATGGCCTGCAGCAGCGACGCAGCGCAACTGACTGTGTGGACGCGGAGCTCGACCGGAGCCTTCAACGTTCCTGGTCATTGGCTTCAAAGAGGTGTTGGTCCGTCCCGGGAGTCCGACGCTCGTCGCAGCGAGCTGGCTGCGATCTTGCCTCGTGCACACGTTGCATCCATGGGTCGTCCACGGTGGCAGGTCGTGCAGAGGGCTACCTCGATCGAGCCACTGCGACGACGATCGCATCAACCTTCTGCTTGAGGTTCTCGATGGAATCGAGCTTGAGCGCCGAGCTCAGGGGAGAACGGGGTCTGGTGCTACCAGCGAAGCGAAATGACAACGCTGCAAAGGCAGTTGAAGGTGACTACCGTCAATTCACCGGGGGGCCCGAATGACTAGATTCCCTAGCGGTTGCACGTTGCTGGGTGCGTCGGGTGGCATCGCCCTCCTTGCCCTACCGCATCGAATAGCGGCAATCCGTTGAGGCGTCAAAGCGAAGGAACAGTCATGTTGCACAAACTCGCAGTCACGTTGATGGCATTGCTTCTGTGCTTGCCGGTACTCGCTGCCGAGGTCGGTGGCGTCAAGCTCGACGACAAAGTCAGCGTTGGCGGCCAGGAACTGGTCTTGAACGGCGCCG
>Ga0209048_10003132_pt1 | contig 16203 bp, 30 predicted proteins | sample FrelakmetCRP12CR_FD_187146 | JGI IMG/M metagenome (GOLD analysis project Ga0209048, IMG submission 187146) | Freshwater lake sediment microbial communities from the University of Notre Dame, USA, for methane emissions studies - CRP12 CR (SPAdes)... | ecosystem: Environmental > Aquatic >... | reverse complement strand
GGGGTGGTGAGCGAGGTGTTGGAGTAGGGCGCGCGGCGACGATTGCGGCACAGGCCCAGAGCGGCCGTCAGGTACCCGAATGGACAACCAGAAGATTCGCATCAAGCTGAAGGCGTACGATCACCGACTGCTGGATCAGGCGGTGAAGGACATCGTGGGCACGGTGGAGCGCTCCGGGGCGCTGATCTCCGGTCCCGTCCCCTTGCCCACCAAGATCAGCCGGTACACGGTGCTTCGCTCTCCCCACGTGGACAAGAAGTCGCGGGAGCAGTTCGAGATCCGAACCCATATCCGGATGATGGATATCGTGCAACCCACGCCGCAAACGGTGGACCAGCTCATGCGACTGGACCTGCCGGCCGGAGTGGACGTCGAGATCAAACTCTAAGCGGTGTCCGGAACGGCTCGGGTCGCCGTCGCGAACCGGCGAGGCGCCCGGCACCGGACCCATGGCGTGTGTGGCGATGGCGATCGGGTTGGTAGGCCGCAAGGTCGGCATGACGCAGGTGTTTGACGAGCGCGGCAAGGCCGTGCCGGTGACGGTGATCCAGGCCGGCCCGTGCCCGGTGGTGCAGCGAAAGACGACGGACCGGGACGGCTACGAGGCCATCCAGATCGGCTTCGAGGCCCAGCCGAACAAGAATCGGGTTACCCGCCCCGTGCGCGGCCACTTCGACAAGGCGCAGGCGGCGTACCAGCGGTTCCTGCGGGAGATCCGCCTCGGCGGCGGCGAGGGCGACTTCCCAGTCGGTCAGGTCCTGACCGTCAGCCTCTTCACCGCGGGCGACCGGGTTCGGGTGTCCGGCACCACCAAGGGGCGCGGCTTTCAGGGCGGCGTGAAGCGCTGGAACTACAAGGGCGGGCCGATGACGCACGGGTCGATGTTCCATCGGGCGCCGGGCTCCATCGGGGCGTCGTCGTATCCCTCCCGGGTGTTCCGCGGCCACCATCTGCCCGGGCACATGGGGGCGGAGCGCCAGACGGTGCGCGGTCTTCTGGTCGTGTCGGTGGATGCCGAGAACAACTTGGTGCTGATCGAAGGGGCCGTTCCCGGGCCGACGGGCGGCGTGGTCACGATCCAGAAGGGTAAGTAAGGACCGAATCCCCTCCTTGGGCGAACCGGGGCGGGGACCGGATGGGCTGATGGCGACATTAGTGGATGTGGTCAACGCGAAGAACGAGACGGTGGACCGCTGCGAGCTTCCCGATACGATCTTCGGGGCGCCGGTCAAACCGCATCTGCTCCACGACGTGGTGCGGATGCAGCTCGCGAACCGGCGCCAGGGCACGGCGAAGACCAAAGGGCGTGCGGAGGTCAGCGGTGGCGGGAAGAAGCCCTGGAAGCAGAAGGGGACGGGCCGGGCTCGGGCGGGCTCGACGCGGTCCCCGCTCTGGCGGCACGGCGGCACGGTGTTCGGGCCGCACCCGCGGTCGTACGCCTACGAGGTGCCCAAGGCGGTGCGGCGGCAAGCGCTCCTGGCGGCCCTCACGACCAAGGCGCAGGCCGGGGCGGTCCGGATCGTGGAATCGCTCGGCCTGGAGCGGCCAAGCACCAAGGCTATGGTGGGCCTGCTGAAGGGTTCCGGGGTGACCGGGAAGGCTTTGGTGGTCCTGCCGGCACGGGACGAGGTGCTGGAGAAGTCGGCGCGGAATCTGCGGACGGTGCGGGTCCTGACGGTCCAAGGGCTCAACGTCTACGACGTCCTCAGGGCGGACACCTTGGTCCTGACGCCGGAAGGTTTGCAGACGCTGCGGGAGGTTCTGGCGCCATGAAGGGAGCCTATCAGGTCGTGCAAAAGCCGCTCCTGACCGAGAAGGGGACGCGGCTGAAAGAGGAAGGAAACCATTACCTCTTCCGAGTGGCGAAGCGCGCCAACAAGGTGGAGATCAAGCAGGCCATAGAGACCCTGTTTAAGGTCACGGTGGTGGCAGTGCGAACCCTCCCGGTACGCGGGAAGAAGAAGCGGCTGGGAAAATTCCAGGGACGACAAGCGAATTGGAAGAAGGCCATCGCCACCCTGAAGGCGGGCGATTCCATCGAGCTGTACGAAGGCGTGTAGCGCAGAACCGAGCGCCGAGAGAAGGACGCGACGATGCCTGTACGAAAGTACCGACCGACTTCCCCAGGACGACGGTTCCAGAGCGTCTCCACCTTCGAGGAGGTTACCAAGCGGACCCCCGAGAAGTCCCTGCTGGTGCCCCTGCGCAAGACCGGCGGGCGGAACGCCCTGGGCCGGGTGACCTGTCGCCATCGCGGGGGTGGCCACAAGCGCATGTACCGGCTGATCGATTTCCGGCGGGAGAAGTTAGGAGTGCCGGCCAAGGTGGTGGCGGTGGAGTACGATCCGAACCGCTCCTCCCGTATCGCCCTCCTGCAGTACGCCGATGGCGAGAAGCGATACATCTTGGCTCCCCTCGGTCTGGCGGTCGGGGATCAGGTGATGTCCGGCCCGGACGCCGAGGTGCGGGTCGGGAACGCCCTTCCGCTGCGCAATATCCCGGTGGGCCTGAACGTGCACAACGTGGAGCTCCAACCAGGGCAAGGGGCACGGTTGGTGCGCACCGCGGGGGGTACGGCGCAGTTCGTGGCCAAGGAGGGGGATCACGGCTTGCTGCGGCTGCCCTCCGGTGAGATGCGCAAGGTGCGGCTGGAATGCATGGCCACGGTGGGCCAGGTGGGGAACCTGGAGCACGAGAACGTGTCCATCGGCAAGGCCGGCCGGGCGCGCTGGATGGGGGTCCGGCCGTCGGTGCGCGGCGTGGCCATGAACCCACACGACCACCCGATGGGCGGCGGCGAAGGGAAGAGTTCCGGCGGGCGCCACCCGTGCAGTCCCTGGGGGAAGCGCGAAGTGAAGACCCGGAAGCGGGGGAAGCTCTCCGACCGGTATATCGTGAAGCGGCGGAAGTAGTCGGTCGCCCGGCGCGCCGCCCGGACGCGGTCCGGCGGCACGGCAGACGGAGGCAGCGTGGCGCGGTCACTGAAGAAGGGCCCGTACATCGAGCCCAAACTGGCAAAGCGCATCGACGACATGAACCGAGCGCGCGAGAAGAAGATCGTCAAGACCTGGTCTCGGCGCTCGACGATCTCGCCCGAGTTCGTCGGGCACACCCTGGCAGTGCACAACGGGAAGAAGTTCATCCCGGTGTACGTCAGCGAGAACATGGTGGGGCACAAGCTGGGCGAGTTCTCGCCCACCCGCACGTTCCGGGGCCACAGCGCGCACACCGCCAAGGGCACCGCGCCGAAGTAGCGGGGACGACAGATTGGCCCGTCGGGCGCGATCCGCCGTAGGCGGATCCTGCGATGAGGGCCGGGGTCATGACATGGCAGAAGCCAAAGCAGTTGCGCGGTTCGTTCGGGTGCCGGCCCAGAAGGCCCGCCTCGTCGTGGACCTGATCCGGGGCAAGGACGTCAACAGCGCTCTCGTCCAGGTCCAGGTGGCAAAGCGCCAGGCGGCGCGCATCGTGGAGAAGGTCCTGCGGTCGGCTATGGCGAACGCCACGCAGAACCACGGGGTGCGGGACGTGGACCGGTTGGTGGTGGCCGAGGCGTACGTCAACGAGGGGCCGACCGTGAAGCGCATCCAGCCGCGGGCCATGGGACGGGCCTTCCGGATCCGGAAGCGTAGCAGCCACATCACCATCGTGTTGCAGGAGCGGGGGCAGGGCTAGCAGTGGGCTTCGCCCCCGTTGGGGTCCGCGGCGCGGATCGAGGCGGGGCGAGGGAGGACGGCGTGGGACAGAAGACGCACCCCTTGGGATTTCGCTTGGGCGTCATCAAGACGTGGCGCTCGCGCTGGTACGCCGGCCGGAACTACGCCGACACGCTGCACGAGGACCTTCGACTGCGGCGCTATATCAAGGAGCGCCTTTTCCATTCGGGGGTGTCCCGCATCGAGATCGAGCGGAAGGCCGATCAGATCCGGATCATCATCCACACGGCGCGGCCCGGCATCATCATTGGGAAGAAGGGCTCCGAGGTCGAGAAGCTTCGCGGCGAGCTGGGCAAGATGACGAAGAAGGAAGTGCGGCTGGACATCGAGGAGGTCCGCAAGGCGGAGACCGATGCTCAGCTGGTGGCCGAGCAGATCGCCCAGCAGTTGGAGCGGCGCGTGGCGTTCCGCCGCGCCATGAAAAAGGCGGTCCAATCGGCCATGCGGCTGGGGGCCCAGGGGGTCAAGGTGGCGTGCGCTGGGCGACTGGCGGGGGCCGAAATCGCCCGGTCGGAGTGGTATCGGGAGGGGCGTGTGCCCCTGCACACGCTCCGGGCCGATATTGACTTCGGGATGACGAATGCCACGACCACCTACGGGATCATCGGGGTGAAAGCCTGGGTGTTTCACGGCGAGGTGCTTCCCGAGACCTTGGGGGTCGAGACCAAGCCGGCAGAGCGGTTACGGGATACGCGCCCGCCGGCGGATCGCCAGCGGCGGCGGCGGACCCCTGGCCCCTCACCGTCGCAGGGCTGACGAGGGTAGGAGCAACAGATGCTGGTTCCCAAGCGGGTAAAGTTTCGCAAACAACAGCGGGGCAGGCGGTCCGGACTGGCCATTCGGGGGAGCTCCCTGGCGTTCGGCGAATACGGGCTGAAGGCCCTGGAGGCTGCCTGGATCACCAACCGCCAGATCGAGGCGGCTCGCCGCGCCATGACCCGGTACGTGAAGCGGGGCGGCAAGGTCTGGATCCGGGTGTTCCCGGATAAGCCGATCACCTCCAAGCCGGCAGAGACCCGCATGGGGAAGGGGAAGGGCGCGCCGGTGGGCTGGGTGGCCGTCGTCAAGCCCGGCCGTATCCTCTATGAGATGGAAGGGATTTCCGAGACCGAGGCGAAGGAAGCCATGCGGTTGGCCGCTATGAAGCTGCCCATTGCTACCCGGTTCGTGGCTCGGAAGCCGACGGGAGCCGTGTGATGAAGTACGCCGACTTGAAGGACCTGACGGCGGAGGAGCTTCGCCAGAAGGAGGCCGGGCTCCACGAGGAGTTGTTTAAGCTGCGCCTTCGCCAGGCCACAGCCCAGGTAGAGAATCCCATGCGAATCCGGCAGGCGCGCCGGGACATCGCCCGGATTCGGACGGCCCAGCGCGCCCTGACGGGATCGATGGGCAAGGGAGGGTCATAGGATGGCGGAGGAGCGCGGCCGGCGGCAGACGACCGTCGGCACCGTCGTCAGCGACAAGATGCAGAAGACGGTGGTTGTGGAGATTGCCCGGCTGGTGCGGCACCTGGAATACAGCCGCATGGTGAGGCGCAAGACACGGGTCAAGGCCCACGACGAGCAGGACGCCTGTCGTGTTGGGGACACCGTCCGCCTGATGGAGACGCGACCGCTCTCGAAGGACAAGCGGTGGCGTGTGGTCGAGGTGCTACAGAAGGCCGTCTAGGGTATTTCCCGCCCCCCGGTGACCGCGCGCGGCGGACCGGGCCGGGGCGACAGACAGGGTAGAGCCATGATCGGCCTCCGAACGATTCTGGATGTGGCGGACAATTCCGGGGCGAAGCGTATCTCGATCATCAAGGTCCTGGGGGGGTCCGCCAAGCGGTACGCCCGGCTGGGCGATATCATCGTGGCGAATGTGAAGGAAGCGGTCCCCGACGGTTCGGTGCGGAAGGGGGCCGTGGTGAAGGCCGTGGTGGTCCGGACGGTGAAAGAGAAGCGCCGGCGCGACGGCAGCTACATCAAGTTCGACCGCAATGCGGCCGTGCTCATCGATGAACACAACGATCCGGTCGGGACGCGGATCTTCGGCCCCGTGGCGCGCGAGTTGCGGGAGGCCCGGTTCATGAAGATCATCTCCCTGGCACCGGAAGTCATCTGACGGGTCGGAGGCGCGGCGCATTTCTCGGGGGCGGATCATGGGCGTGGGACATCGGCTGGCAGTGCAGAAGAACGACCAGGTCGAAGTGATTGCCGGGAAAGACAAGGGCAAGCGGGGCAAAGTGCTTCGGGTCCTCCCGAAGCTGGACAAAGTCCTGGTCGAGAAGATCAATTTCGTCAAGCGGCACACCAAGCCGGGCGGCATGAGCCAGCGGGGAGGGATCGTGGAGAAAGAGAACCCCCTGCATGTCTCCAACGTCCAGTTGGTGTGCGGGAAGTGCGACCGCCCGGTGCGGGTGGGGCGCACGCAACTAGCCGACGGACAGAGAGTCCGGGTGTGCCGCGAGTGCGGCGAGACAATGGACTAGGCCATGGCGGATAAGTCGGAACGTAAAAGCCGAGCCGCAGCAACGGCAAAGACGGAGAAGGGCGAGAAGCCGGGGAAAGGCAAGACCGAGGCGGCGCCGAGCGTCCCTCGGGTCCCCGCGCGGTTGCGGGAGCGGTTCCGCCGCGAGATCGCCCCGGCGATGATGCGGCAGTTCAACTACACGAACCGGATGCAGGTCCCCGCGGTCAAGAAAGTCGTGGTCAATATGGGCCTCGGCGAGGCGGTGGCCAACGTCAAGGTGATCGACACCGCGGTGGCCGAGATGGCGACCATTACCGGCCAAAAGCCCGTCGTGACGCGGGCCAAAAAGTCGGAGGCCGCGTTCAAGCTGCGCGCGGGGATGCCGATCGGCTGCAAGGTGACGCTACGGGGCGAGCGCATGTACGAGTTCCTGGACCGGCTCCTATGCATCGCGCTGCCGCGCATCCGCGACTTCCGCGGGGTGCCCGCCAAATCGTTCGACGGGCGCGGGAACTACTCCTTGGGGATCCGGGAGCAGCTGATCTTCCCCGAGATCCGGTACGACAAGGTGGAGATGACTCGGGGCATGGATATCTGTATCGAGACGTCCGCTCGGACCGACGAAGAGGCCCGGGCCCTGCTGGAACACATCGGCTTTCCGTTTCGGAAGTAGACGAGAGGCGCCATGGCGAAGACCAGCCTGAAGATCAAGCAACAGCGAACCCCGAAGTTCGCGGTGCGCCGGTACCACCGGTGCCGGATCTGCGGACGGCCTCGGGGGTACCTGCGGAAGTTCCAGATGTGCCGGGTGTGTTTCCGGAACCTGGCCCTGCGCGGCGAGATCCCGGGAGTGATCAAGGCGTCCTGGTAGTCCCGGGCCTCCGGTGACCAGTGGAGTGGCGAATGTCAATGACCGACCCGATCGCAGACATGTTGACCCGAATCCGGAACGCCAACCAGGCATTGCTCGAGCGGGTGGACATCCCAGCGTCCCGCTTCAAGGTGGAATTGGCCAAGGTCCTCAAGGCCGAGGGGTTCATCCGGGCCTACCGCCTGATCGACGATAAGAAGCAGGGCGTCCTGCGGGTGTATCTGAAGTTCGGCGCGGGGAACGAGCGGGTCATTCAGGGGCTGCGGCGCGTCAGCCGGCCCGGGCTTCGGGTCTACCGGAAGTCTCCGAAGATTCCCCGCACGGTGGGAGCGTTTGGTGTGGCGGTGGTGTCCACCCCTCAGGGCCTGATGACCGGGAAGGTTGCTCGGGAGCGGGGTCTGGGCGGCGAGGTGCTGTGTTACGTGTGGTAAGACGGATGGCCCCTCGCGGCGCTGGGCCCACCACGGGCCGGTCGGACGCGAGGACGGGCGGCGCGGAGTCTTAGACGTATGTCACGCATCGGCAAGCTTCCAGTTCCTGTCCCCGATGGGGTGCAGGTGGAGATCCAGGGTCAAACCGTGACGGTGCGGGGGCCCAAAGGGGCGCTGAGTCTGGCGGCGCATCCTGCCGTTCAGGTACAGGTCGAGGATCGCCACATTGTGTGCCGCCGGTCGTCGGACGAGAAGTCCCACAAGGCCCTCCACGGCCTCACCCGCAGCCTCCTCCGGAACATGGTGGACGGGGTGGTGAAGGGGTTCGAGCGGCGGCTGGATCTGGTGGGGGTCGGGTATCGGGCCTCCATGCTGGGGCCGGGGAACCTGAACCTGGCGCTGGGGTACTCGCATCCCATCATCTATCCGATTCCCCAGGGTATCAAGATCGAGGTCAAGGACCAGACGCAGGTCTTGATCAGCGGTATCGACAAGCAACTGGTGGGGGCGGTGGCGGCCAAGATCCGGAGCTTCCGACCGCCGGAACCCTACAAGGGCAAGGGCGTCAAGTACGCCGAGGAACGGATCCGGCGGAAGGCCGGGAAGGCCGGCGCGAAGTAGCAGCCGCGCGGGCGAGGAGAGGGTCGCAGGTGGCACAGGTTCAAGAGAAGCGGGCAGCGCGCGAGCGCAGGCATCAGCGCGTACGGAAGGTGGTGCGGGGCACGGCCGTGCGGCCGCGGCTCTGTGTGTTCAAGAGCCTGCGGCACATCTACGCACAGATTATCAACGACGAGGACGGTCGGACGCTGGTCGCGGCGTCGACCGCCTCCAAGGGGTTCCCGCCGGCGGGCGAGCGCTTGAAGAAGACCGAAGCCGCCAAGGTGGTGGGGGCGCTGGTGGCCGACCGAGCGCTGGCGGCCAAGATCGAGACGGTGGTCTTTGACCGGGGCGGTTACCCGTTCCACGGGCGGATCAAGGCCCTGGCAACCGCGGCCCGGGATAGGGGGTTGAAATTCTGATGGGTTCCGCACGGACGGTCCAGCGCATCAATCCCGAAGGGCTCCGCCTCGCGGAGCGCGTGGTCCACATCAACCGGGTCGCCAAGGTGGTCAAGGGCGGCCGCCGCTTCAGCTTCGCCGCGTTGGTTGTGGTGGGGGACCAGGACGGGCACGTTGGCATGGGGCTGGGCAAGGCCAACGAGGTGCCCGAGGCCATCCGGAAAGCGATCGAGGAGGCGAAGAAGGGGCTGGTGAAGGTATCGCTCCGGGGTACCACCATCCCGCACGAGATCTTGGGCGTCTACGGCGCCGGGCGCGTGCTGCTCAAGCCCGCCTCGCTGGGGACGGGGATCGTGGCCGGCGGGGCAGTCCGGCGGGTCTTGGAGGTGGTGGGTGTTCGGGACATCCTGTCGAAGTCCCTGGGATCCGACAACCCGCACAACGTCGTCAAGGCGACGATCCAGGGCCTGAAGGAACTCCGGACGCTGCAGGATGTGGAGCGGTTACGCGGGCGCGAGTCCGCACCGGCGTCCGAAGGAGGGCGGTCGTGAGCGGGTACCTCAAGATCACGCTCCGCAAGAGCCGGATCGGCTCCACTCCCCGGCAGCGGGACGTCCTGCGTGGGCTCGGTCTGGGCCGGGTGAATTCCAGCGTCGTGCGACCGGATGACCCCGCCATTCGCGGCATGGTGTTCAAGGTGGTCCACCTCGTGGAGGTGGAATCGGTGCCCGATGCCGGGCAGGGACCGGGGAGCAAACGGCGATGAAACTGCACGAGTTGAAACCGCCCGCCGGGTCGCACCAGCGGCGGAAGATCGTGGGACGGGGCCCGGGATCGGGCCACGGGAAAACCTCCGGCAGGGGCGAGAAGGGGCAGAAGGCCCGCTCCGGCGGGGGAAGTCATCCGTGGTTTGAAGGTGGGCAACTCCCGCTGCACCGACGGGTGCCCAAGCGGGGGTTCGTCAACATCTTTCGGAAGGAATACGCCGTCCTGAACGTGAAGGACCTGGAGCGCTTCGCGGGGGGGACGGCGGTGACGCCGGTCACCCTCGCCGAGGCAGGTCTGGTGAAGCGGTCCGCCGCCCTCGGCGTCAAGGTGCTCGGGGAGGGCAGCCTGACGAAGCCGTTGACCGTGTCGGCGCACCAATTCTCGAAAGTCGCCGCGGAGAAGATCCGGGCGGCCGGCGGTACCGTCGAGGTCATCGGATCGTGATCGAGCAGGTCCGGAACATCTTCCGCGTTCCCGAGTTGAAGCGGCGGGTCCTCTTCACCTGCGCGCTGCTCATCGTGTACCGCATCGGGGCCCACGTCCCCACGCCGGGCATCGACGCCCACGCGCTGGCGCAGTTCTTCCAGACGCAGGCCGGGAACCTGCTGGGGTTCTTTGACCTCTTCTCGGGCGGCGCGCTGCGGCGTCTCTCGGTGTTCGCGCTGGGCATCATGCCCTACATTTCCGCCTCCATCATCCTGCAGCTCCTGGCGGTGGTGGTTCCGGCGCTGGAGCGTTTGCAAAAGGAAGGGGAGCAGGGTCGGAAGAAGATCACCCAGTATACGCGCTTCGGCACGGTCGGACTGGCGGCGATTCAGGGCTTGGGGATCGCCATCGGTCTGGAGAGCATGCAGATTCAAGGGGCCATGGTCGTGCCCAGCCCGGGCTGGGGTTTCCGGTTGATGACGACGATCACCCTCACAGCCGGCACGATCTTTCTGATGTGGCTCGGCGAACAGATCAGCGAGCGTGGCATCGGCAACGGGATCTCTCTGCTGATCTTCGCTGGCATTATCGTCCGGTTGCCCGAGGCGATCCTGGCCTCCTGGACGCTGATCACGCAGGGGGAGATGAATCCGCTGGTCTTTCTCCTCTTGTTGATTCTCATGGTGGCCGTGGTGGCGGGCGTTATCCTGATGACGCTCGGGCAGCGGCGCATCCCGGTCCAATATGCCAAGCGAGTGGTGGGTCGCCGCGTCTACGGCGGGCAGAGCACCCACATCCCGATCCGGGTCAACACGGCGGGCGTCATCCCCGTCATCTTCGCCAGTTCGATCATCGCGTTCCCGGCCACGGTGGCGCAGTTCATCAACCACCCGTGGGCGCAAGCGGTGAAGAACGTGCTGGCGTTCGGCGGGGTCCCATACACGCTGATCTACGCCGGGGGGATCATCTTCTTCACGTATTTCTACACCGCCATCGTCTTCAACCCGAGCGACGTAGCGGACAACATGAAGAAATACGGCGGGTTTATTCCGGGCATCCGGCCGGGCAGCAAGACGGCGGAATTCATCGAGCGGGTGCTGGACCGGGTAACGCTGGTCGGCGCGCTCTATCTGGCCGGGATCTCCATCCTGCCGGAAATCATGATTACCTGGATGAATGTCCCGTTCTACTTCGGCGGCACGTCGCTCCTGATCGTGGTCGGCGTGGCGCTGGATACCGTGCAGCAGGTTGAATCCCATCTGCTGATGCGGCACTACGAGGGCTTCCTGAAGAAGGCCAAGGTGCGGGGTCGGATCAGCTAGCCCCGGGTTCCTGGGGGCGCGGAGCGCGGATCGGCGACGATGCGGATCATCCTGTTGGGCCCTCCGGGCGCGGGCAAAGGGACGCAGGCGAAGTTGCTCATCGAGCGGCTGGGCGTTCCGCAGATTTCAACCGGCGACATGCTGCGGGCGGCGGTGACGGCGGGCACGCCGCTCGGGCGTGAGGCCAAGGCATTCATGGACCGCGGCGCGCTGGTCCCGGATGCGGTGATCATCGGGCTGGTTCGGGAGCGGCTGCAGGCGGCCGATTGCGCCCGCGGGTACATCCTGGACGGTTTCCCCCGGACCGTGGCCCAAGCCGAGGCGCTCGAGAAGACGCTGCTGGATCTCCGCTTCACCCTGGATCACGTGCTGTGCCTGGGGGTTCCCGCGGACGACCTGGTCGCGCGCATCGCGGGCCGGCGGACGTGCCGGGCGTGCGGGGCGATGTTCCATGTGCGCTTTTCGCCCGCCAAACGCGACGGCGCCTGCGACGCTTGCGGCGGGGAGACGTACCAGCGCGACGATGACCGGGAGGCCACCGTGCGCCGGCGGCTGGAGGTGTACGCCCAGCAGACGGAACCCCTGGTCCGGTTTTACGAAGGGCGCGGGCTGCTTCGGCGCATCGCCGGGACGGGCGAGATCCCCGAGATCTTCACCCGCATGGTCCAGAGCCTGGGCGGCTGACGCATGCGGGACAGGATCATCCTGAAGGCGCCCTGGGAACTGGAGATCCTCCGCAGGGCAAATCGGCTGGTGGCCGCAACCCTTCGGGCACTGGCCCACCGGACGTTGCCCGGGGCGACCACGCTGGACCTGGACCGGTTCGCCGAGAGGTACCTCCGAGAACGAGGCGCGCAGCCGGCCTTCAAGGGGTATCGGGAATATCCCTTCACGCTCTGCACTTCGGTCAACGAGGCGGTGGTTCACGGGTTCCCATCGACCCGGCCCCTCCAGGAAGGGGATATCCTGAGCCTGGACATGGGCGCCGTAGTGGACGGATACTACGGCGATGCGGCTGTCACGCTGCCGGTCGGTCAGATCTCTGCCGCCGCGGAGCGGTTGCTGCGGGTGACGCGGGAGTGCCTGGACTTGGCGGTGCGGGCGGCCCAGCCGGGTGGACGACTGGCCGACATTTCGCACGCCGTCCAAGCGCACGCCGAAGGGAACGGGTTCTCGGTGGTGCGGGTGTTCGTCGGGCACGGCATCGGAAAGGCGCTGCACGAGGCGCCGCAGATCCCGAACTTCGTGGATGCCGGACAGGGGCGGGGCCCGGTGTTGAAGCCGGGGATGGTGTTGGCCATCGAGCCGATGATCAACGCGGGCGGACCGGATGTGCGGGTGCTGGAGGACCGGTGGACCGCGGTGACGGCTGACGGGGCCCTGTCGGCCCACTTCGAGCATACGGTTGCCATCACGGAGCAGGGGCCGGAGATTTTGACTGTTCTGGACGGGTGCGGCGCCTAAAACGGGCGCCGCCCACGCGAGGCACGCAGGGTCTATGGCCAAAGAAGAGGCCATCGAAGTCGAGGGGACGGTGAAGGAGCCGCTCCCCAACGCCATGTTCCGGGTGGAACTGGAGACAGGACACAAGGTCCTGGCGCATATTTCCGGCAAGATGCGGATGCACTTCATCCGGATCCTGCCGGGGGACAAGGTTACCGTGGAATTGTCCCCCTACGATCTGACGCGGGGACGGATCATCTACCGTTACAAGTGACCCGGGCCGGGGTAGGCCGGGAGACGGGTGCTCGGATGAAGGTGCGGGCGTCGGTAAAGCCAATGTGCGAGAAGTGCAAGGTCATCAAACGCAAGGGGGTCCTCCGCGTGGTCTGCGAGAACCCCAAGCACAAGCAGCGCCAGGGTTAGGTCGCGAGGCGCCGTTGGCGCGCCAGGGAGGTTTGCGGTGGCGAGAATTGCGGGCGTGGATCTGCCGCGGGAGAAGCGGCTGGAGGTCGCCCTCACCTACATCTTCGGGATCGGCCGGTCGCTGTCGCGCAAGATCTTGACCGAAGCCGAGGTCAACGCGGACGTGCGGGTCAAGGACCTCACCGAGGATCAGGTCAACAAGGTGCGCCTGGTGATCGAGGGCGGGTACCGTGTGGAAGGCGACCTGAAGCGGCAGGTGGCCATGGACGTGAAGCGGATGATGGACATCGGCTGTTATCGCGGCCTGCGCCACCGCCGTGGGCTTCCGGTCCGCGGACAGCGGACCAGCACCAACGCGCGCACCCGGAAGGGGCCGAAGCGGACGGTGGGCGTGAAGCGATCTGCGAAGACCTCCCCGACCGGCAAGGGGGCCTAGACCGGCGGGAGATCGCGGGACGACCGCCTTGAGGCGGCCGGCCCCGGCATGGGTGTGGGACGGATCCGGAGGAACGAATGGCGACACCAGCGAGACGAACGGGCCCCACGCGCCCCAGCAAGAAAGAGGGCAAGGGGGTGACCCACGGCATTGCCTGCATCCAGGCGACCTTCAATAACACCATCGTGACCATCACCGACGGGACGGGGAACGTGGTGACCTGGGCCAGCGCGGGCAGCGCGGGATTCAAAGGCTCCCGCAAGAGCACGCCCTTCGCGGCCCAGATGGCGGCCGAGAACGCGGCCCAGAAGGCGATAGGGCAGGGCATGAAAGAGGTCAAGGTCTATGTGAAGGGGCCCGGGGCCGGCCGGGAAGCGGCCATCCGCTCTTTGCAGGCGGCGGGGCTGGAGATCACGGCCATCAAGGACGTGACGCCGATCCCGCACAACGGGTGCCGGCCGCGCAAGCGGCGGCGTGTTTAAGAAGGAGTAGTATCCGTGGCCCGATACACGAATCCGGTCTGCAGGCTGTGCCGACGCGAAGGGGGCAAGCTGTTCCTCAAGGGGGATCGGTGCTTCACGGTCAAGTGCGCCGTCGAGAAGCGGAATTACCCGCCCGGCCAGCACGGACAGCGCCGCTCCAAGCCGTCCGAGTACGGCCTCCAGTTGCGCGAGAAGCAGAAGATGAAGCGAATCTACGGTGTCTTCGAGACCCAGTTCCGCACCTATTTCGAGATGGCCGAGCGGCAGAAGGGGATCACCGGCGAGAACCTGGTCCGCCTCCTGGAGCAGCGGCTGGACAACATCTTGCACCGCCTGGGGTTCGCGGCGTCGCGCGCCCAGGCGCGGGTGTTCGTGCGCCACGGGCACTTCCGGGTGAACGGCCGTCGGGTGACCATCCCCTCGGCCCTCCTCCGGGCGGGCGACGTGGTCGACGTCCAGCCGAAGAGCCGCGAGCTGGTCGAGATCGGCGCCGCGCTGGAGGGGGCGAAAAAGCGCCGGGTACCTGCCTGGCTGGAGCTGGACGCCGCCAATTTCAAGGGCACGGTGCGGACGCTGCCCAGTAAGGAAGAGATGGCCATCCCGGTTCAGGAGCAACTGGTGGTTGCCCTGTATTCGAAGTAGGCGGCGAGGGAGAGGCTGAGCATGCAGAAGTTCAAGGGATTCCAGAAGCCCAAGCGGCTGGAGTGCGAGCTGGAGACCCTCACCAGCACGTACGGAAAGTTTTTCGCGGAGCCGCTGGAGCGCGGCTTCGGGTTGACCCTGGGGAACTCGCTCCGACGGATGCTGCTCTCCTCCATCGAGGGGGCGGCCGTGACCTCCGTCCGGATCGCCGGCGTCCTGCACGAATTTTCCACGATTCCGGGCGTCCGGGAGGACGTCACCGACGTCATCCTGAACCTGAAACAGCTGCGCCTCAAGCTCTCCTCGGACGGTCCCAAGACCCTGACGCTCAAGGCGGCGGGGGAAGGCGAGGTGCGTGCTGCCCAGATCACGCCCGACGCCGACGTGGAGATCTTGACGCCCGACCTGTACCTGTGCAGTCTCGACAAGGACGGGCGGTTGGACGTGGAGCTGGAGATCCGGCACGGCCGGGGCTATGTCCCGGCGGACCGGAACAAGCGCGAGGGGATGCCGGTGGACGTGATCCCCATCGACGCCATCTTCTCCCCGGTCCGGAGGGTCAACTTCCAGGTCGAGGATACCCGGGTCGGGCAGGCGACGGACTACAACAAGCTGATCGTCGAGGTCTGGACCGACGGGTCGGTGCTGCCGCAGGACGCGGTGGCCTACGCCGCCAAGATCCTCAAGGACCATCTGGCCATCTTCATCAACTTCGAGGAAGAGCCGGAAGGGGAAGAAGAGGCGGTGGACGAGGCCCGGGACCGGATGGTCGAGAACCTGAGCCGCCCGGTGGACGAACTGGAGTTGTCGGTTCGGTCCGCCAACTGTTTAAAGAATTCCAACATTCGCTTTATCTATGAACTGGTGGAGAAGACCGAGGCCGAGATGCTCAAGACGAAGAATTTCGGCAGGAAGTCGTTGAACGAGATCAAGGAAATCCTGGCGACCATGGGGCTGAGTCTGGGGATGAAGCTGGAAGGCCTGCCCGTGGGCGAGGCCGCCAGGCGGAAGGCAGCCAAGGGCTAGGGGCGACCCCACCCGGCGCACCCTGGGGAGACCAACGGCAATGCGGCACAGGCAAGCGGGACGCAAACTCGGTCGGACCATGGCGCATCGCGAGATGATGATGCGCAATCTGGTGACATCCCTGGTCCTCTACGAGAAGATCATCACCACGGCGGCCAAGGCCAAGGACCTGCGGGGCGTGGCGGAGAAGATGGTCACGCTCGCCAAGCGCGAAGACCTGCACGCCCGGCGGCAAGCCGCGGAGGTGCTGACCGACGACAAGGCGCTGAAGAAGCTCTTCGAGACCATCGGGGCGCGATTCCGCGAGCGGGACGGCGGGTACACGCGGATCACCAAGCTCGATTACCGGATGGGTGACGGGGCCCCGCTGGCCGCGATCGAGTTCCTGGGAGCGGAACCGGCCGAGCCGCCCAAGGCGAAGGCCAAGGCCCGCACCGCGGAAAAGGGCGAGGGCGACGCGGCCGCCCGCACCCGGCGACGCCGGCGGCGGCGCGGCAAGCGCGGCGGCGCGGCGGCCGAGACGGTTTCCCCATCCGGTTCCGAAGGCTGAGCGGTCGGCTTCGCCAAGCAGGATACGGATCTCGTGCGCCCTTCCGCGTCACCCTGCGGGAGGGCGCTTTGCGTTTCTACCCGGGAGACGGACGATGGAACTTCCGCTCAAATACGGGTCGACCACGCAGCGGCTCCGGTTAGCGCCGGACGTTCGGGCCGCCGTCCTGGCCCCGCCACGGACCGCCGCCGGCGAGCCGCACCCGGTGGGGGCCGCCC
>Ga0209048_10003131_pt1 | contig 16206 bp, 15 predicted proteins | sample FrelakmetCRP12CR_FD_187146 | JGI IMG/M metagenome (GOLD analysis project Ga0209048, IMG submission 187146) | Freshwater lake sediment microbial communities from the University of Notre Dame, USA, for methane emissions studies - CRP12 CR (SPAdes)... | ecosystem: Environmental > Aquatic >... | reverse complement strand
CTGCGCTGCCCCCCGAGGGGGAGCGATTCGCACCTTGGGACGGCCCGGCGGCGCTCATGGTTTCCGCAGCGCGGCCGGCACCCAGGCCGGCGAGCGCTTTTCGAGGAAGGCGGCGACGCCTTCCTTGCCTTCGGGCGATCCGCGCACGCGGGCGATGCGGCGCGCGGTGTCGGCGATCACGGCGTCGTCGATCGGGCGCGCGCCAACCGCGCGAAGCAGCGCCTTCGCCTCGGCTTGCGCATTCGGCCCGGCGACGACCAGGGCGCCGAGGAGTTCGTTGATCCGGGGGTCGAGCTCGTCGCTCGGACAGATGTCGTGCACGAGGCCGATGCGGAATGCTTCCGCCGCCGTGAACCGTTCCGCGGTCAGGAAGTAGCGTCGCGCGTGCCGCGCGCCCATCGCCTCGACCACGTACGGACCGATTGTCGCGGGAATCAGCCCGAGCTTCGTTTCCGACAGCGAGAACGTCGCGTCGTGCGTCGCGAACGCGATGTCGCAGCAGGCGACCAGGCCGACGCCACCGCCGAAAGCCGAACCGTGGACGCGTGCGATCGTCGGCTTCGTGAGCCGGTGCAGCGTCTTCAGCATCGCGGCGAGCGCGTTCGCGTCGGCGAGATTCTCGGCGTGGCCATAGCCCGCCATCTTCTTCATCCAGTTGAGGTCGGCACCGGCGCAGAAGCTCCTGCCCTGGCCCAGCAGGACGACGGCGCGGATGGCGACGTCGGCGTCGAGCGCCTGCAGCGCCCGCGTCAACTCGGCGATGAGCGTTTCATCGAACGCGTTGTGAACCTCGGGCCGCGCGAGCGCGACGAGCGCCACCGATTCCCGCACGTCGACGGTCAGCGTCTTGTACCGATCGGCACGCCCGGTTCGCGGCGCCGCGCTCTTCGCGCTCACTTTCCCGGGTTTCGCGGTGGATGGTTTTGCGATTGCCATAGCCTTGGTCCGCCTCCGCGCTACATTCGAAATACGCCGAACTTCGTCGGCTCGATGGTCCGGTTGAGCGAGGCCGAGATCGCAAGCCCCAGCACCTGGCGCGTGTCGGCGGGGTCGATGATGCCGTCATCCCAGACGCGCGCGCTGGCGAAATAGGGATGTCCTTCCTTCTCGTACTGCGCGCGGATCGGCGCACGAAACGCCTCCTCGTCCGCGGCACTCCACTTGTCGCCTTTCGCCTCGATCGCATCGCGGCGGACCGTCGCGAGCACCGTGGCCGCCTGCTCGCCACCCATCACCGAAATCCGCGCGTTCGGCCACATCCACAGGAAGCGCGGGCCGAACGCGCGACCGCACATTCCGTAGTTGCCGGCGCCGTAGCTGCCGCCGATGATCACGGTGAACTTCGGCACCTGCGCGCAGGATACGGCGGTGACCATCTTCGCACCGTCGCGCGCGATGCCGCCCGCCTCGTACTTCTGGCCGACCATGAAGCCCGTGACGTTCTGCAGGAATACGAGGGGTATCCCCCGCTGCACGCACAGCTCGATGAAATGGGCGCCCTTGAGCGCCGATTCGGAGAACAGGATGCCGTTGTTGGCGACGATGCCGACGGGATAGCCCCAGAGGCGCGCGAAACCGGTGACGAGGGTCGTGCCGTAGCGCGCCTTGAACTCGTCGAACTCGCTGCCGTCGACGATGCGCGCGATCACCTCGCGCACGTCGTAGGGCTTCTTGATGTCGGCGCTGATGACGCCGTAGATGTCTTCAACCGGTAGCAGCGGCGGCGCCGGCGTGGCGACCTCCATCGCGATGCGCTTCGGGCGGTTCAGGTTGCCGACGATCCGGCGGGCGATCGCGAGCGCGTGGTGGTCGTTCAGCGCGAAATGGTCGGCGACTCCGGAAACGCGCGTGTGGACGTCGGCTCCGCCGAGCTCCTCCGCCGACACGATCTCGCCGGTCGCAGCCTTCACGAGCGGCGGGCCGCCAAGGAAGATCGTCCCCTGCTCCTTGACGATGATCGACTCGTCCGACATCGCCGGCACGTACGCGCCGCCGGCGGTGCAGGAACCCATCACGACGGCGACCTGCGGAATGCCCTGTGCCGACATCGTCGCCTGGTTGTAGAAGATCCGCCCGAAGTGGTCGCGATCGGGGAACACGTCGATCTGGTTGGGAAGGTTCGCCCCGCCCGAGTCGACGAGGTAGATGCACGGCAGGTTGTTCTCGCGCGCGATCTCCTGCGCACGCAGGTGCTTCTTGACCGTGAGCGGGTAGTACGTGCCGCCCTTCACGGTCGCGTCGTTGCAGATGATCACGCATTCGCGGCCGGCGACACGGCCGATGCCGGTGATGATGCCCGCGGAAGCGATCGTGCCGTCGTACATCCCGTAGGCGGCCAGTTGCGAGAACTCGAGGAACGGCGAGCCGGGATCGACGAGCGCGCGGACCCGTTCACGCGGCAGCAGCTTGCCGCGCGCGACATGTTTCGCGCACGCGGCTTCGCCGCCGCCCTGCTCGACATGCGCCACCTTGCCCCTGAGGTCGGCGACGAGCGCCGCCATCGCGTCGCGGTTCTTCACGAACGTCGCGTCGCGCGGGTCGAGCCTGGTTTCGATCACGGGCATCAACGGCTCAGTTGCGCTCGAGCGTCGCAAGCCGTGCCGCAAGCAGCACGAACAGGGCGCCGAGCGCGCCGGTCAGCCAGCGCCCAGCCCGCGCATGCGCGCGGACGCGACTGCCCGCGCGGGCGGCGAGCCATGCGACGGGCAGGTTGACGAACAGGCTGTTGAAGTTGAAGAGGCATCCGAGGGCGATGAACGCCAGCGCTTTCGACGGCGCACCCGCGTCGATGAACTGCGGGAGGAACGCGAGGAAGAACAGCGCGACCTTCGGATTGAAGACGTTGATGACAAATCCCTCGCGGAAGATCCGCGGCGGGGACGCGGGCGGCAGGAGCGGGGCGGTCGTTGCGCCACGCGGGGGTCGCGCGCTCGCCACCAGCAGCCGCACGCCCGCATACAGCAGATAGGCCGCGCCGCACCACTTGACGATGCCGAACGCCGCAGCGGAGGTCGCGAGGAGCACCGAGAGCCCGAGGGCGGCCGCGAACGTGTGCACGACGCACCCGGCGGTAATGCCCAGCGTCGCCGCCACACCGGCGCGAAATCCCCCGGCCGCGCCGCGGGCAGCGATGTACGCCATGTCGGGGCCGGGGGTGACGTTGAGCAGCAATCCGGCCGCGATGAACAACCCGAGGTCGTGGATCCCCGTCACGGCCCTGTCCGCGGGAATGCCATGGCCGAGCCGGCGCAGACGCACGGCGTCGGGTTTGCGCAATGAATGGGCGTCGTCGTGGGCATCCCGGTGAAACCGCAACGGTTGGTCAGCGCCTATTTCGCAACGGGCAGCGGATGTCCCGGCATCAGCTCGTACGGGTGCACCCAACGCGGCTCTCTGCGGATTCGCAGGAGCCAGTCGCGGATCGAAGAATACACGTTCCAGTCGACGCCGATCTCGTCGGGCCAGAACAGATAGCCGCAAAGCGAGATGTCCGCAATCGTCAACCGGTCCCCCACGACGTAGCGCCGGCCGGCGAGATGCGCGTCGAGGACGCCCCACGCGGACTCGGCGCGGCGGCGAAATTCCGCGAGCACCGCGGGGTCCGGATCCTTGGCGAACGTCCGCAGGAAACGGCAGGTCGCGGTGTAGCTCGTCAGCTTGTGGTTGTCGAAGAGGAGCCAGCGGAGGATTTCGCGGCGTTCGGTGGCGTCGGCAGGTCCGAACCGGCCCAGCGTCTCGGCGAGATAGTCGAGGATCACTCCGGACTGCGACCATTGGGCGCCGCGGTGCTCGAGCACGGGCGCTTCGCCCATCACGTTGATCGCGCGGTAGGCCGGCGTGCGCGTCTCGCCGTTGAAGTAGTCGACGAACCGCGGCGCCCAATCGGCCGCAGCGAGCTCCAGTGCGAGCGCCGGCTTGTACGCGTTGCCGGATTGCGCGAAACAGTGGAGCGTGTACTCGGCCATGGTGCGGTTCGGGTCGGTGCGGGAGCGCGCGCGTGACGATCAGGATTGCGCGGGGTTGCGGGCGAACGGGGCCCACAGCTCGACCAGGTGCCCGGCGGGGTCGCGGAAATGGGCGACCCGTTGGAACCACGCCGGCTCGTCATGCGGAGCGCTCACGGGCACGGCACCCGTGTTCGCGAGCTGCGTCGCTGCCCGGTCGACATCGTCGACGCGAAGACAAAGGACGGCGTCGCCCGCGCCCGGCGTCGCGGGTGGGCCGCCCACGACCTGCGCCATCAAGTCGGCGCGATAAAGCGCGATCCGCGCGCCGCCCGTCTCGAATTCGACGTAGATGCCCGGCACGTCGACCACCTGCTTCAGGCCGAGCTGATCGCGATAAAAGCGCCGGCAGGGCTCGAGGTCGGCAACGAGCCAGCGGATGTGCGAGAGGATTGCCATCGCTTGTGTCCTCCTAGAACCCACCTGTTGCGAGCCAGCGCTCGACCTGGTCGAAGCGGTCCAGCCCCCAGAACGGCTCCCCGTCCACGATGACGAACGGCGACCCGAAAACGCCGCGTCCGATCGCCTGCTCGACCTCGCGCTTCAACGCGTCCTTCACCGCCGGATCGTCGATCGCGGCGCGCGCGGCGGCGGCGTCGACCCCCTCCCTCGCCGCGACGGCGACGGCGGCGTCCGCATCCGAGATATCGATGTCCTCGCGGAAGTAGGCGTGGAACAGCGCCTTTGCGACACGCACCGAGAGCGCGCGGTCCTGCGCCTTCAGCCAGAGCACGATGCGCGCCGGCGCCTGGCTCGCGATCGGAAACCTGGACGGCATCCGGAACTCCGCGATGCCGTGGAACCGCGCGCTCCGCGCAAAGTCGCGCTTCGAATAGTCGCCCTTCAGCGGAATTCCGGTGAGCGGCGCCATCCCGGTCTGTTTGAAGACGACGCCGAGCAGCACCGGATGCCAATCGACGGAGCGGCCATGTTTCGCCGCGAGCGCGTCGATCTTCTGCGCCGCGAGGTAGCCATACGGTGACGAGAAATCGAAGTAGAAGTCGATCGGTGCGGCCATCGATGCCCTCGCGTGAATGAGATTCAGCCGACGAGCGCGCGGCCGATGACGAGCCGCTGGATCTCGCTGGTGCCTTCGTAGATCTGGCAGACGCGCACGTCGCGGTAGATCCGCTCGACCGGAAAGTCGGTGACGTACCCGTAGCCGCCGTGCACCTGGATCGCATCGGAGCAAACCCGTTCCGCCATCTCGGAGGCGAAGAGCTTCGCCATCGATGCCTCCTTGAGGCACGGCTGGCCTGCATCGCGGAGTGCCGCCGCGTGCCAGACCAGCTGGCGCGCTGCTTCGATCTGCGTCGCCATGTCGGCGAGCTTGAAGTTGATCGCCTGGTGATCGACCAGCACCTTGCCGAAGCTCGTCCGCTCGCGCGCATAGGCGAGCGCCGCGTCGAACGCCGCCCGCGCCATGCCGACGGCCTGCGCCGCGATGCCGATGCGCCCCATCTCGAGATTCGCGAGCGCGATCCGGTAGCCCTCGCCCTCGCGCCCCAGCAGGTTCGCCGCCGGCACCCTGCAGTTCTCGAAGACGATCTGCGCGGTGTCCGACGCGCGCTGACCGAGCTTCTCCTCGACCCGCGCGACCACGTAGCCCGGGGTCGACGTCTCGACGACAAACGCCGAGATCCCCCTCTTTCCCGCGGCCTTGTCGGTGACGGCGAACACCACCGCGACGTCGGCGTTCTTCCCGGTCGTGATGAACTGCTTGACGCCGTTCAGGACGAAGAAGCCGCCGTCCCTTTCGGCACGCGTGACGATCGCGCCGGCGTCGGAGCCGACGTGCGGTTCGGACAGACAGAAACAGCCGAGCTGCTCGCCGCGGGCGAGCGGCACGAGAAAACGCTGCTTCTGCAGGTCGGTGCCGAAGGCATTGATCGGTCCGCAGACCACGGAATTCTGGACGCTGACGATCGTCGAGATCGAGCCATCGCCGGCGGCGATCTCTTCGAGCGCCACGGCGAGCGACACGTAGTCGAGCCCCGCGCCGCCCCAGCGTTCCGGGACGACGACGCCCAACACCCCCAGCCCGCCCAAGGCCGACAGCTCCGCGCGCGGAAAGTGGTGTTCGCGGTCCCAGCGCGCGGCGTTGGGGAGAAGCCGCTCCAGCGCGAACGCCCGCAGTGTCTCGCGGATCTGCGACTGCTCTTCGCTCAGCCACATGCGGCGCTCTCCGGCGTGAGCGGCATCGGATTCGACGCCACGGAACCGCGCGGCGCATTCATCGCCGGTCGTCGAACGCGAGCTTCGCCGCAATGCCGGCGAACACGCTGCCCAGCAGCCAGCGCTGGGCAGCCGCCCAGAGCGGGCGCTCGCCGAGCCAGCGCGCGACGCGCGCCGCAGCCAGGACGATCAGCGTGTCGCCCATCACGGCGATGACTATCTGGACCATGCCCAGCACGAGCGATTGCGTCAACAGGCTGCCGCGTGCGGGCTCGACGAACTGCGGAAAAAGCGCGAGATAGAAGAGCGCGACCTTCGGATTCAGGATGCTGGTGAAGAGCCCCATGCGAAAGAGCCGCGCCGGCGCGGCATCGGGCAGCCGGCGCGGCGCGAAGACGCCGCCGACGGTTCCTTTGGCGGGCGTGCGCACCGCGTCCCACGCGAGCCAGAGCAGATAGGCGGCGCCGGCCCAGCGCAGCGCGTCGTAGGCAACCGGCACGGCGACGAAGATCGCGGAAACGCCCAGTGCCGCCGCGAGAATGTGGACGACGAACCCGGTCGTCGTGCCGGCAAGCGAGACGAGCCCCGCCTTGCGCCCTTGCGCGAGCGTCCGCGAGATGAGATAGAGCAGGTTCGGCCCCGGCGTCAGCACCAGCAGCACGCTCGCGAGAACGAACAGCATCAGGTTGTCGAAGCTCGGCATCTCAGTGCCCGCCCGGCCGCCCGAAGGGCACTGGGCGCGGCCTCCGCAATGTCCTGCCGGATGCCTTGCGTCGTGGGATCGGCCGCCGCCCGCCCTCGCGGACGCGCCCTTCGGGCCTTGGCTTCGCCCTGCTCGCGCAGGCGTCCCTCTGGGGGCAGCGAACGCAGTGAGCGTGGGGGCCGTTCATCTCAGCAGAGCTCGATCGCCATCGCCGTCGCTTCGCCGCCGCCGATGCAAAGACTGGCGACGCCGCGCTTCTTCCCGCGCTTCCGGAGCGCGCCGATCAACGTGACGACGATCCGCGCACCCGACGCGCCTATTGGGTGGCCCAACGCGCAAGCGCCGCCGTGCACGTTGACCCGCTCGTGCGCGATGCCGTGCTTCTCCATCGCCGCCATGGTCACGACAGCGAATGCCTCGTTGATCTCGAACAGGTCGACGTCCTTCGTCGCCCAGCCCGTCTTCCGGTAGAGCTTCTCGATCGCGCCAACCGGCGCGGTCGTGAACAAGCCCGGCTCCTGCGCATGCGTCGCGTGGCCGACGATCACCGCGAGCGGCGCGAGCCCGCGCTTCTCGGCCGTCGAGCGACGCATCAGCACGAGCGCCGCCGCGCCGTCGGAGATCGAGCTCGAATTGGCCGCGGTCACGGTGCCGTCCTTGCGGAACGCCGGCTTCAACAGCGGGATCTTGTCCGGCAATGCCTTGGCCGGCTGCTCGTCCTTGTCGACGACAACGTCACCCTTCTTCCCGCTGACCGTCACCGGCGCGATCTCCCACGCGAAGGTGCCGTCGTTGTTCGCCGCCAGCGCGCGGGCAAGTGAAGCTACGGCGAACGCGTCCTGTGCCTCGCGCGAGAACGCGAACTCGGACGCGCAGTCCTCGGCGAACGTGCCCATCAATCGGCCCTTGTCGTACGCATCCTCCAGCCCGTCGAGAAACATGTGGTCGTAGACGGTCTGGTGGCCCATCCGGTAGCCCGTCCGCGCTTTCGGCATCAGGTAGGGCGCGTTGGACATGCTTTCCATGCCGCCCGCGACCACGATGTCGGCGGAGCCGGCGACGATCAGGTCGTGCGCGAGCATCGCCGCCTTCATGGCCGACCCGCACATCTTGTTGACGGTGGTGCAACCCGCGGCGAGCGGCACGCCGCCCTTGAGCGAGGCCTGCCTCGCCGGCGCCTGCCCCTGTCCCGCGGGCAGCACGTTGCCCATGATCACTTCCTGCACGTCCTCGGGCTTGATGCCCGCGCGCGCAATCGCCGCCCTGATGGCGACGGCGCCGAGATCGCTGGCGGTGAGCGACGCGAAGTCGCCCATGAAGCCACCCATGGGCGTCCGCGAAGCCCCGACAATCACGACAGGATCGTTGATCATTGTGCTGCTCCGTCAGAAACATCGGTCGGCGGGATCGCCGCATGTTGCTCGCAGGTCCGCTCGAGGATGAAGGCCACGGTCACTTCGTATCGTTGAAGAGTTCGCGACCGATCAGCATCCTGCGGATCTCCGACGTTCCGGCTCCGATCTCGTAGAGCTTGGCGTCACGCCAGAGCCGCCCCGTCGGGTAATCGTTGATGTAGCCGTTGCCGCCGAGGCAGCGCAGAGCCTCGCCCGCCATCCAGGTCGCCTTCTCGCTGGCGAACAGGATCGCGCCCGCCGCGTCCTTGCGCGTGGTCTCGCCCCGGTCGCAGGCCTGCGCCACCGCGTACACGTACGCGCGGGCCGCGTTCATCGTCGTGTACAGGTCGGCGAGCTTGCCCTGCATCAGCTGGAATTCACCGATCGGTTGGCCGAACTGCTGGCGTTCGTGGACGTAGGGCAGGACGACATCGAGGCACGCAACCATGATGCCGAGCGGTCCCCCGGCCAGCACTGCGCGCTCGTAATCGAGACCGCTCATCAGCACGTTGACGCCGCGCCCTTCCTGACCGAGGACGTTCTCGACGGGGATCTCGCAGTCCTCGAACACGAGCTCGCAGGTGTTCGACCCGCGCATGCCAAGCTTGTCGAGCTTCTGCGCCGTCGAGAAGCCTTTCGTGCCGCGTTCGACAACGAGCGCGGTGATGCCGCGCGGCCCCGCGGCGACGTCGGTCTTCGCATAGACGACGAGCGTGTCCGCGTCCGGGCCGTTGGTGATCCACATCTTGTTGCCGTTGAGGACGAAGCGGTCGCCCTTGCGCTCCGCGCGCAGCCGCATCGACACGACATCGGAGCCCGCTCCCGGCTCGCTCATCGCCAAAGCACCGACGTGCTCGCCCGAGACGAGCTTCGGCAGGTACTTGCGCTTCTGCGCTTCGGTGCCGTTGCGGCGGATCTGGTTCACGCAGAGATTCGAGTGCGCGCCGTAGGAAAGACCCACCGACGCCGATGCGCGGCTCACCTCCTCCATCGCGATCACGTGCGCGAGATAGCCCATGTTCGTGCCGCCGAATTCCTCTTCGACGGTGATGCCGAGCAGGCCGAGATCGCCCATCTTGCGCCAGAGGTCGGCGGGGAACTGGTTGGCGCGGTCGATCTCGGCCGCGCGCGGGGCGATCTCGTCGGCGGCGAACTGCTGCACGGTCGCGCGCAGCATGTCGATCGTTTCGCCGTGGTGGTAGTCGAGCGCAGGAAAACTCTGCATGGGATTTCTCGATCGGGGCTCAGGAGCCCTCGCCGGCCGGGGCGCCGACCGCGAACGGGGAATCCTGCTTCAGCCGGCGGCGGCAGTCGCGTTCCAGAACCGCGATCTCGGCGAGCACCGCATCGATGTCCTCGCGCTGCTGATCGAGCATCGCGCGCCGGTGGGCCAGCAGCTGCAGGAACTTGATCAGCTGGGGCCGCTCGTTGCCCGTGGTCGCGTAGATATCGAACAGCTCCCGGATCTCCGAGAGCGCGAGCCCGAGCCGCTTGCCGCGCAGGATAAGCTTGATCCGCGTCCGCTCACGCTCCCCATAGATCCGCGCGAGACCCCGCCGCCGGGGGGCAAGCAGACCCTCGTCCTCGTAGAAGCGGATCGCGCGGGTCGTCAGCGCGAATTCCTGCGCGAGATCCGAAATGGAATAGGTCGGTCCCGTTCGCTCGGTGGCCGGCGGTTTGGCACGGCGCGCGGGGGCATTGACGGCGGACATCGGGGAGCAGCGGGGCGGAAAGTGCGCAAACAGCAAAGGTCTGTCACGATAGCATACCGGCTTGACAGCATTGGGCGTTTCCCCGACGATGTTGCGTTGCACAAAAACACGGCAGCAGAATGCCGAGCCCCGACTGCGGACCCCAGCCAATCCCGTGCGCGTCCCCCAGCCCCATCGTGTACCGGCCGCGAGCACGGCGTTCCCCGCCATGCTCGATTTCCCGGTTGCCGAACCGCCTGCGCCCGGCACGTTCATCGAGATCGCGCCGCGCGTGCTGTGGCTGCGCATGCCGCTGCCGTTCGCGCTCGATCACATCAATCTCTGGCTGCTCGCCGATTCCGACGGCGGCTTCACGCTCGTCGACTGCGGATACGGCGACCTCGCTACGCGCGCGCTGTGGGAGCGTCATTTCGCGACAACCCTCGCTTCGGCGCCGATCCGGCGCATCATTGCGACGCACTGCCATCCCGATCACGTCGGCAACGCCGCGTGGCTCTCGTCGCAATTCGGCGCGCCAGTGGCGATGACCCACGCCGAGTACCTGACGGCGCACGCGATGGCGGACCAGTTCGGCGGGTACGCGAAGGACGCGACGATCGGCCTCTTTCGCCGCCACGGGATGGCCGAGGCCGAGCTCGGCGGGCTCGCTCTGCGCGGAAACACCTACCGCCGAGGCGTGCCCGAGCTGCCGCTGCGGTTCGACCGCCTGCTCGACGGCGACCAGCGTCACGCGGGCGATACCACTTGGCGCGTCGTCGAAGGCCACGGGCACTCGCCCGAGCATGCGTCGCTTTACTCCGCCGAGCGCGGCGTGCTGATCTCCGGCGACATGCTGCTGCCGAAGATCAGCACCAACGTCAGCGTCTGGGGGGTCGAGCCCGACGGCGACCCCCTCGCACGTTTCCTGGACTCGCTCGGGGCGTTCTCCCTGCTCCCGCCGGACACTCTGGTGCTGCCTTCGCACGGCCTGCCGTTTCGCGGCATCGCGCTGCGCGTCGCCCAGCTGCATGCGCATCACGAGGCCCGGCTGGGCGAGCTCGACGATGCCATACGTGCGTCGGCTGCACCGCTCTGCGCGGCCGAACTCCTCCCCGTGCTGTTCCGGCGCGAACTCGACGTGCAGCAGCGTTACTTCGCGATGGGCGAGACGATCGCCCATCTCAATTTTCTCTGGCGCGCGGCTAGGGTCGACCGCCGAGTCGCCGCGGACGGCACAATACGATTTTCGCCGCCCATCCACTAACCCGCCATTCCCCCAGCACGCGAAAGCCAACGCCATGTCCACTCCTGCCAAGACCAGCGCCGCGCAAGAACCCCCACGGTCGTACGACCCCGTCGCACTCGCCGAATCGCTGCGTACCGCCGCCGAGAAAAGCGCGAAAGTGATGGGCGACTTCGCCGCCCGCCAGGCCGAGTCGGGCCATTCGCTGGTCGCCGACGAACTCGGCATAGGCAAGGCCTTCATGGAGCTCGCCGCGAAAATGCTGGGGAATCCGTACCGGCTCGCCGAAGCGCAGATGAATCTGTGGTGGGACTACATGAGGCTCTGGCAGGCGTCGACGACGAAGCTTCTCGGCGGGGCCGCTGACCCCGTCGCCGCACCGGCCAAGGGCGACAAGCGGTTCCGGCACGAGGACTGGGAGGAGCACTTCCTGTTCGACTACGTCAAGCAGAGCTACCTGATCGCCGCCCGCTGGCTGCACGGCGCCGTGGGCAACGTCGAAGGCCTCGACGATGCGACGAAGCGGAAGGTCGACTTCTTCACGCGCCAGTACATCGACGCGCTGGCGCCGTCGAATTTCGCGTTGACGAATCCCGAGGTATTCCGCGAGACGATCGCGACGGGGGGGCAGAACCTCGTCAAGGGACTCCACAACCTCCTCGACGACATCGAGCGCGGCGAGGGCCGGCTCAAGATCTCGATGACCGATCCGAAAGCCTTCGAGCTCGGCGTCAACATCGCGACGACCCCGGGCAAGGTGATCTTCCAGAACGATCTGCTGCAGCTCATCCAGTACGAGCCTTCGACGCCGAAGGTCGCCAAGCGGCCGCTGCTCGTCATTCCGCCGTGGATCAACAAGTACTACATCCTCGATCTCCGCGAAAAGAACTCGTTCGTGAAATGGGCGGTCGACGAGGGTCTCACCGTCTTCATCATCTCGTGGGTCAATCCGGACGAGCGGCTCTCGCACAAGAATTTCGAGGATTACCTGACCGAGGGCACCCTCGCGGCGCTCGACGCCGTCGAGAAGGCGACCGGGGAGAAGGAAGTCAACGCGATCAGCTACTGCCTCGGCGGGACGCTGCTCGCGGCGACGCTCGCCTACATGGCGGCGAAGAAGGATCGGCGGATCGTCACAAGCACGTTCATGACGTCGCTGGTCGATTTCACGCGCGCCGGCGAGCTCGAGGTGTTCATCGACGAGGACCAGGTCGCCTCGCTCGAGCGCAAGATGAGCGAGCGCGGCTACCTCGAAGGCAGCGAGATGGCCAACACGTTCAACATGCTGCGCTCCAACGACCTGATCTGGTCGTTCGTCATCAACAACTATCTGCTGGGCCGCGACCCGTTCCCGTTCGACCTGCTGCACTGGAACACCGACTCGACGCGGATGCCGGCGACGATGCACAGCTTCTACCTGCGCAACATGTACATGAAGAACCTGCTGCGCGTCCCCGGGGCGATCACGCTCGCCGGCGTGCCGATCGACCTGTCGAAGATCACGGTGCCGACCTACTTCGTCTCCGCGATCGAAGACCACATCGCGCCATGGAAGACGACGTACTGGGGCCCGCTGCTCGTCTCGGGCAAGTCGCGGTTCGTGCTCTCCGGTTCCGGACACATTGCCGGCATGATCAACCCGCCTTCGGCGAACAAGTACGGCTACTGGACCAACGACAAGCTGCCCGAATCACCCGACGCGTGGCTCTCGGGCGCGAAGCAGCACGACGGCTCGTGGTGGCCCCACTGGAAGTCGTGGCTCGCGCCGAACCTCGGTCCGCAGGTCCAGGCGCGCGCCGTGGGCAAAGGCAAGTGCAAGGTGATCGAGGCCGCTCCGGGCACGTACGCCCGCACCCGCGCCGATGGGGGCTGAGATGCCGAGCTTCCACGCCCATTCGGTGTGCCGCGCCCCGCGCTTTGCCAGGACTCGAGCCCTTTCGATACGGGGAGAGATGCCATGACGCGCTCCACGTCACTTAGCCTTGCCATCATCGTCGCGTTCGTCACGCTCGGGTCCGGATCGGCGGCCATCGCGCAGACAAAGTGCGCGGATTGCGGCCGGGTCCAGTCGATCCGCCTCGTGGAGGAGAAAGGCCGCGGTTCGGGCGTCGGTGCGGTCGCCGGTGGCGTTCTTGGCGGCGTGCTCGGCCATCAGATCGGCGGCGGCACCGGTCAGACCGTGGCCACGATTGCCGGTGCTGCGGGTGGCGCCTATGCCGGCAACAAGGTCGAAGAGAACAAGAAGACGAAATCGTACTGGTCGGTCACGATCAAGATGGACGACGGCCCGACGCGGACGTTCACCTACACCAATCAGCCGACGGTCAAGGAAGGCGAACGCGTCAAGCTCGTGGACGGCGGCAAGCGCCTGGCGTTGGTCGCGAACTGATCCCGCCACCCTACTTGGGGACCGTGCCGGCGGCTCCTGGATTGCCCTTCTCGACGGCTTTGCCGCCCGCTGCGGTTCCGGCATCGGACGGCTTCGGGTCGGACCGCCCCTGCGGGGCCGGCGCCACCGGTGCGCCAGGAGCGGCGCCCGGCGGTCCGACCGACGGCGCCGGTGCTGCACGACCCGTTGGCGCCGGGGCAGGCAATGGGCGACCCGCCGGCGCGGGCGCATGTGCAGGTGCGGATCCTGAGCGTGGCGGGAACGGCGGCAAGCCACCTGCCCCGAGGCCACCGGTTCCCGGGCTGCCGGTTGCCGGGCTGACGGTTGTCGGATTTCCTGCCCGGCCGGACCCCTGCTGCTGCATTGGGGTTGGCGGCACGGGTTGACCGGACGGGCCCGCGGGCCTCGGTTGCCGCACGTGCGGCGTGGTCCCGGGCTGAGCGGGGGGAACGGCAGTTGCCGCGCCGCCCACCTCGGGCGCGGGTGAAGCAGGCGCGCCGCGGCGACCCGGGGGCGGCGGCGCGAAGGTCGACGGCGCACCGGAGAGGCCACCCTGAGGTGTTGTGGGTGCGCGGCCCGTGCCCCGCGGAACTCCAGGCGACGAGCCCGCCTTTGGCGCGGGTCCCGCGGCGTCACGCCCCCCCGGCCACGTGCGCGGATAAAACGACGACGCCGGCGGCGGCGTGCCTCGCTCGCCCTGCCGGATCCCGGGCGCCGGCGACGATCCCGGTGCCACGGGCGGAGCGCTTGCCAACGCAGGCGCGGAAGTTGCCAGAGATCCTGGCAGCGGCACGATGTTCGCCGGAACCGGCTTTCGCGTCGCCAGCGTCGCTCCGGCGACGACCGTCATCGCACCTGGAACGCCGAAATTCGAATAGCGCGCCGGCGGTGCGGTCGGCCGCACCGTCACGTTCACCGCGAAGGGCCGGTTGTAATGCGTCCAGCAGTTGTTCGAACAACGCCGCCACCACGGAATGTATGCATCGCCCCAGCCGAGCGGCACCCAGCCGTAGACCGGTGCGCCGCCACTCACGGACATGGCCCAGCCTGCGCCGCCGTACCAGCCGACGAGCGCCGGCGCCCAGTAGGGCCGCGCGACGAAGCGTCCCGGGCACCAGCCCCAGCGCGGACCCACCCGTACCCAGCGGCCGTAATGCGATGGCGCATAGCCCCACGGCGCGGCATCGACCCAGGTCAGGCCCCAGCCGCCGACGTTGGCCCAGTAGCCGTCGCGATAGGGCGTCCAGTCCGCGGCCACGGCCGTCGGATACCAGACCGGGCCGTAGGTCGGGCTGGTTTCCCATGTCCCGTATTCGTCGAGCTCGGCATAGCCGACCATCTGTCGCGAAACGTAGGCTGCGGATCGGCCGCGCTCGTAACGGCGATCCCGATCCGCGCTCCAAGTGTCGAAGCCGTCGAAGCCGAAGCTGTTGCGAATATCGGCAGACGCTGGCTCGGGGCCGGCCACCGTCACCGACTGTCCGGGGAGCGCCTGTTGCGCGCCAGCGGTGAGGGCGATCACCGCCTCGCCTTCGCGAACCGCCACCGTCGTTCCCCGCCCGTCCGGCGCGACGTCGATCCGGTAGAGCCCGGGCCGCGTCAGCGTGACCTGCGTGTTCGGCGTGTCGATCCACGCCGCGTCTCCGGTGTCCAGCACGCGGACGCGGACGATCAGACGGCCTTGTGCGAGGAACAGCGCGAGTTGCCGGTCATCGAGCCGCGAGACGTGCAGGTTCGTGTCGCCGGCGAGCCGGAACTGACCCCCGCCGTAATCGATCTCGGCCCGGCCATCGACCGAGACAAAAAGGTTGTCGCCGGACGTCACCGGGTAGTTGATGCCGATCTCGGACCACTCGGCAGCGCGGTCCTGCGGCGCCAGGAAGAGCTGCCCGGCAAACTCGGCGATGCGGCCCACGCGACCCGGGAGATCGTCGTCGGCGCGCGCAGCGAATGGCAGAACGGCCAGCACCAGCGCGGCAAGCCCGACCATCAATCGGCGGATGGGACACGATTCGAATGAAATCGGGACACTGGGGTACAGCGCGAACGTGCGCGAACTCATGGCTGGACCTCCTTCGATGCTGGCATCAACGGTCCGTAGCGGCTCCGCGTTGACCCATTGCTCGTGCGGCCGATTGCCGAAGTCGGGCCCAAGCTGTCTATCCATGTCGTTTGGATTAGAATGAAAGACCCCTGTTCAACTCTCTGCGTCATCGGCATTCCCCTCATGGAGGCCCAAAGCATGCGTCTCTTCCAGCGCAGTCTCGTTTCCACCGCCATCGCGTTCGCGCTTGCCTCATCGGGCAGCGCCGCGGCGCAATTCAGCAACGTATACATCTTCGGCGACAGTCTGAGCGACTCAGGCAACTACAAGTCGGTCATGCCTCCGGGTACCGGGCTGTTCACGACCAATCCGGGCCCGGTCTGGACCCAGGTGTTCGCAGAGCGCTTGGGCTTCACCGCGGTCCCCTCCACGCAGGGCGGCAACAATTATGCGTATGGCGGCGCGCGCGTGACGGACTTGCCCGGTGTGGTCGATCCGCCGCTCTCACCGGCCGCGGCCGTACCCGTTGCGACGCAGGTGAAGCAGTATCTGGCCAAGGGCCC
>Ga0209048_10003130_pt1 | contig 16209 bp, 18 predicted proteins | sample FrelakmetCRP12CR_FD_187146 | JGI IMG/M metagenome (GOLD analysis project Ga0209048, IMG submission 187146) | Freshwater lake sediment microbial communities from the University of Notre Dame, USA, for methane emissions studies - CRP12 CR (SPAdes)... | ecosystem: Environmental > Aquatic >... | reverse complement strand
GAAATGATCGCAAAGGTGCGCCGGCGCGCAATCTCGCGCCCGAGATCGGGGATGGCGGCGCTCATTTCAGGGCGGTCGGCTTGGCGCCGGGCATCAGTGTTCTGCGCAGCACCGCGGCGTCCTCGCGGCCGACAGTCGCCTGGTAATACCCGCGGCGTATGCCGACCTGCTCGAAGCCAAGGGACTGATACAGCCGCGCCGCGGCGGTATTGGACGGCCGGACCTCGAGAAAGACCTCCAAAATGCCGGCGCTGCGCGCACGCTCGAAAAGGTACAGCAGCATCTTGCGCGCGAGGCCGCGGCAGCGGAACTCGTCGCGGACGCAGACATTGAGCACGTGCGCCTCGCCGGCGCCGACGGACATGATGCCGTAGCCGGCCATGGCGCCGCCCACATCGATCACGCGGCACACGTAGCCGACGCGCAGACAGTCGCGAAAAATCCCCTCGCTCCAGGGAAACTGATAGGCGGAGCGCTCGGTTGCCCCGACCGAGGGTATGTCCAGTTCGTGCATGGGCCGGATTTCGACCGCCGCGAATTCGCGCTCGCGCTTAACGCTCGACACGGGCGCATACCTCGCGTGCCAATTTCAAATCCTCCCAGGCCTTGCGTTTGTCCGCGGGTGAACGCAGCAAATAGGCCGGGTGATACGTCACCAGCAGCGGCACGCGCGATTTGCCGAAGCGGTGCTCCTGCTGGCGCAACCGTGCCAGCGGCGCATCGACATGCAGCAGGTTCTGCGCGGCAATCCGGCCCACCGCCAGCATGATCCGCGGATTGAGGAGCTCGATCTGCCGCTCGAGATAGGGCAGACACGAGGCGCATTCGCTGGCGCTCGGATCCCGGTTGCCTGGCGGCCGGCACTTGAGGACGTTGGCGATGTACACCTGCTCGCGCGCCATTCCGATGGCCCTCAACATGGAATTGAGCAATTGACCGGCGCGGCCCACGAAGGGCTCGCCTTGACGGTCCTCCTCGGCGCCGGGCGCTTCGCCCACAATGAGCCATTGCGCCTGGCGGCTGCCGGCGCCGAATACGGTTTGGGTGCGCGTTTGACTCAATGCGCAGCGCGTGCAGGCGGCGACTCGAGCGCGCAGATGCTCCCAGTCGCCGGGCGACTCGGGCACCTGCAGTTCGGCCACTGGCGGCGCGGGCGCGGCGATGCCGGGCGCCGGCACGACGGCGAGCGCCGGAGGCGGCGCGGCGTGGCGCAATCTCCAGGACTCGAGCCCCAAGGCCGCGAGGTAATCCTTGCGCTGAGCGCTGTTCATGCGTGCGGCGGAACCCTGCGCTTGCGCACCCTGCGGTACACCCACACCACCGGAGCCGAGGCGGCATAGCTGCCGAAGATCAGCAGCAGCGTGATCGCCGGGTACAAAAATATGAATGCGAAGGCCAGCGGCACGAACACGATTTGCGTGAAGCGCACGCGGGCTCCGGCATCGACCTGCTTGAAGCTGTGGAATGCGAAGCGGCTGATCATCAGCGCGCCGGCGCAGGCGGTGACGACGAACGCCAGTATGAGCCCCGGCAGCCCGATGTTGACCCGGTCGCTCGCCAGCCACACCAGCGCGGCGACGATGGCGGCGGCCGACGGGCTCGGCAGTCCCTCGAAGTAATGTTTGTCCTGGGTCGCGGAGCGCGAGTTGAAGCGCGCCAGGCGCAGCGCCGCGGCCGCGGCATAGAAGAAACAAACCAGCCATCCGAGCCTGCGCCACAGCGGGCCGTATTCGGCGATGCGCGCCACGCCCCATTGGTAGGTGACGATGGCCGGCGCCACCCCGAACGAGACCATGTCCGAGAGGCTGTCGTACTCCTTGCCGAAAGCGCTTTCGGTGTGGGTCCAGCGCGCGACACGGCCGTCGAGTCCGTCGAATATCATGGCCACGAACACCGCGATGCCGGCGTGTTCGAATTTCAGGTCGATCGCCGCCACCACCGCATAAAAGCCGGCGAACAATGCTCCGGTGGTCAGCAGGTTCGGCAGCCAATACACCCCTCGCCGCCGCTCTTGTGAATCTTCGCTGTCGGTCATGTGCTCCCATAATACCAGGGGGCCTGATGTAAGATACGCGGCCATGCGCTTATCTCAATATCCCATCTCGACTCTCAAGGAAGTGCCTGCCGACGCTGAAGTCATCAGCCATCGACTCATGTTGCGGGCCGGCATGATTCGCCGTTTGGCGGCCGGTCTCTACACCTGGCTGCCGATCGGTTTACGGACCCTAAAAAAGGTCGAACGCATCGTACGGGAGGAAATGGACCGTGCGGGTGCGCTCGAATTGTGCATGCCGACGGTCCAGCCGGCCGAATTATGGAAAGAGTCCGGCCGCTGGAGCAAATACGGACCGGAATTGTTGCGATTCAAGGACCGCCACGATCGCGATTACGCCTACGGACCCACCCACGAAGAGGTCATCACCGACATCGCGCGGCGCGAACTGCGCAGCTACAAGCAATTGCCGGTCAATTTCTATCAAATTCAGTCGAAATTTCGCGACGAGATACGCCCGCGCTTCGGCGTGATGCGCGCGCGCGAATTCCTGATGAAGGACGCCTATTCCTTCCACAGCGACGAGGCGAGCCTGGCGGACGGGTACCGCGCCATGTTCGACGCCTACACGCGCATCTTCACCCGCATGGGCTTGAAATTCCGCGCGGTGCAGGCCGACGCCGGCAGCATCGGCGGCAGCATATCCCAGGAATTTCACGTGCTGGCCGATTCCGGCGAGGATGCCATCGCCTTCTCGAACGGCGACGATTATGCGGCGAACATCGAAAAGGCCGCGAGCGTGGCGCCGACCGCACCGCGCGCATCGGCGGCGCAGCCCTTGAACAAGGTGCCGACCCCGCAGATTCGCAGCATCGCCGAACTGTGCGCGTTCCTTAAGGTCGCCCCCGCGCAAGCCGTGAAAACCCTGCTGGTGGACGGCAGCAACGGCGACCTGGTCGCCTTCGTGCTTCGCGGCGATCATGAGCTGAATGCGGTCAAGGCGCAGAAAATGCCCGGTGTGGCCAGTCCGCTGCGCATGGCAAGCGCCGAACGGGTGCGCCAATTCACCGGCAGCGAGCCCGGCTCGATAGGTCCGATCGGATTCCGTGGCACGGCTTACGTCGATCACGCCGCCGCGCAATTGGCGGATTTCGTGTGCGGAGCGAACGAGAAGGATGCGCATTTCACCGGCGTGAACTGGGGCCGCGATCTGCCCGGGCCGCAATCGCACGACATCCGCAACGTTCAGACCGGAGATCCGAGTCCGAGCGGCCGCGGCACCCTCGAAATTGCGCGCGGCATCGAGGTTGGGCACATTTTCCAGCTCGGACAGCTCTACAGCGAGGCGATGCGGGCGACCGTACTCGACGAACAGGGCAAGGCGGTCACCATGTTCATGGGATGCTACGGCATCGGCGTCACCCGGGTGGTGGCCGCGGCGATCGAGCAGAATCACGATGCCAACGGCATTATCTGGCCTGAACCGCTGGCGCCGTTTCTGGTGGTCCTGGTGCCCCTCAACTATCAGAAATCCGAGGATGTGCGCCTGGCGGCCGACCGGCTGTATCAGCAGTTCAACGATGCGGGCATCGATGTATTGCTGGACGATCGCGACGCCCGCCCCGGGGTGAAGTTCGCCGATTCGGAGCTCATCGGCATTCCGCACCGCATCGTGATCGGCGAGCGGGCTTTAAGCGCCGGAAATCTCGAATATCGGCACCGGCGCGAGACCCAATCGACGGAAATACCGATGGCGGACGCCGTAGCCTATATCAAGTCCAAATCAACTCATCCAAGGAGCTAAATTGCGCTGGCGGTTGCGCCAACACATTGCCTGCGCGGTCGGTGCGCTCGCCGTGGGCTTGGGGTGCCCGGGCGCGGCGCAGGCCGACCAGCAGCGCGACCCGGAACTGAAGGAGCTGCTGCAAAGGATCGTCGGCAGCCGGGACTGCTTCGTCGACAAGTACGAATCCGAGGTTTGGTACAAGGCGATGGAACCGCGGTTGCAGCACTTCGTGCCCTCGCACGAGGAGCGGGTCAACATTCTCGATCACGTGTATTGCGAAGCCAAGCGCGACCCCACCCTCGAACTGCCGCCCGACCTGGTGCTCGCCCTGATCGAGGTGGAAAGTCGCTTCGACCCATGGGCCGTTTCGTCGGCCGGCGCCGTCGGCCTGATGCAAGTCATGCCGTTCTGGCCGAGTGAGCTCGGGGTGCAGAATCAACTGGTGCGCGTGGCGCCGAATATCCGGATGGGCTGCGAGATCTTGCGCTATTACCTGCGCGCCGAACACCGCAACTGGTCGCGCGCGCTCGCCCGCTACAACGGCAGCGTCGGCCGCAATTCGTATCCCGCCCTGGTGATGCAACGCTGGCAGCGCGCCTGGCGCTTCTGAGCGGGCAAGCCGCGGATTTTATAAGATTTCAAACTGCGACGGCGGCGGAGCGCCGGGTTCGAGCTCAAGTTCGATGACGGTCTCGACCCGCGCCATCTTCGGACCCTGCTGCAGCCACTGGCGCAATCGCTCGACCGCCCCGACCGAGCCCCGAGCCACAACCTCCACCGATCCATCCGGCAAGTTTCGGGCATAGCCCGTGAGCCTGAGCCGCTCGGCTTCGATGCGGGTGCTGTGGCGGAAGTACACGCCCTGTACCTTGCCGGTAATTCGGAAGCGCCGGATCACCTGAGCCAAGACGATGCCCTCGCTTCGGGCGGACCTAAGCTACTGCGAGGCCGGAGCGGTTGCGTGCCCGGAGGCACCCTGCTGCGCGCTCTCGAGCGCTTCGGTCGCATGACGCTTGGCCTGTTGCGCGGCCAGGCGCGCACGTACGTACTCCTGCGCTTCCAAGTGTTTTTGGGCCCGGGCTATGGCCGCCTGCGCCGCGTATAAATCCGGTGAATTGGCATCGGTGGCGCCCGCGGTCCGGGCGGCCGCGATCGCCTGGCGGGCATCGCTCATTTCCTGAACGGGAGGTCCGCTCGCACAACCCAGGAGGCAAACGACACCAACGACGACGGCGATGAGGCGCAACATAACGGTCAGTGACACTAACAACAGCAGACAGGGCCGTCAAACGAGCGTCCCTGTACAATCCGCTTTTCGCTGCGAATAATCCGTTGCGCCGGCGCAGCACCCACGAATCGCCGGCCCGATTTCCCACGGGACTTCACCATGAATGAAATTTTGGTTCTGTATTATTCACGCCAAGGAAGCACGGCCGCATTGGCGCGGCAGGTGTGCCGGGGCGTCGAGACGGTCCCAGGCATGCAGGCAAGGCTGCGGACCGTGCCCGCGCTGACCACCGCCGTTGTGCCGCTCGAGCCATCGGTGCCGAACGAGGGCCCGCCCTACGCGACCCACGATGACCTCGCCTCCTGCCGTGGCCTGATCATCGGCAGCCCGACCCGCTTCGGCAATATGGCGGCCCCTTTGAAGCATTTCTTGGACGGCACCAGCGCGCTGTGGCTCTCCGGTACCCTGGTCAACAAGCCCGCCGCCGTGTTCACCTCCACCCAGACCCTGCACGGCGGACAGGAATCGACCCTGCTGTCGATGATGCTGCCCCTTCTGCATCACGGCATGTACCTGGTCGGCCTGCCGTTCAGCGAACGCGGCCTCGCCGACACGCGCAGCGGCGGTACGCCCTACGGCGCCAGTCACGTCGCGGCGACCAGCGGCCACGGCGAACTGTCCGATATCGAACGGGATCTGGCCCGCGCCTTGGGCGCCCGCGTGGCCACCCTGGCCTCGCGGCTCGCGTGAGCCGCTTGAGTCTCGCGCACCTCGCCCGGACCCTGACCCTAGGCCTTTGGGCGGCGGTCGCGCTGAGTTTGTTGTCTTGGATCGCCGCGGGCTACCCCAGGCTGATCTGCGTGCTGGCGGTCGGACCGCTGCTTGCCCCGCTGCCGGGGCTCGCGCACGGCCGGCGGCGCACCTACGCCTGGGCCACCCTGTTCGCCGTACCCTACCTCGCATTTGCCGTGACAGAACTCCTGGTCAATCCCGCCGCCCGGTGGGTGGCATCGATCAGCCTGCTGCTGGTCTTCGGCTGGTTCTGCACTATGGTTTTATTCTTGCGTGCTTCTCGAGTTCGTCGCGAATGAACGGAATGGTGAGGCGACGCTGTGCCACCAGGGACGCCTCGTCCAATTCATCGAGAATGTCGAACAGCGACCGCAGGTCGCGCGGCATGCGTTTCAAAAGATAGTCCAGGGTCTCGGCCGGCAATTGCAGTCCGCGCTGGGCGGCCCGCAGCCGCAGCGCCTGCGCGCGGCCGGCTTCGTCGAGTTCACGCACCTGGTAAACGATGCACGCCGCGGCGCGCGAGCGCCAATCCTCGAGCCGCCAGCCGATGTGGCGCGGCGCCGAGCGCGCAGCGAAGATCACGCGCGTGTGCAATTCGGATGCCTCGTTGAACAAGCGGAACAACGCCTGCTCCCAGTCCAGATCGCCGGCCACCGCATCGACGTCGTCCACGCACAGTACGCGGCAGTTCTCGAAACCCGACAGCGCCTGCGGCGGCAGCGCGAAGGAACGATCCAAGGGAAAGTACGCCGCGGCCACGCCCGCCGCCGCGCACACCGCCTGCAGCAAATGCGTCTTGCCGCAGCCGCTGTTCCCCCACAGCCAGATCGGATTGCGATCCGAGCCGTGCAGTGCGGCCAGCAACTCGGCGTTCAGCCCCGGCGAGAAACTTGCGAATACCGCGTTGGCGCGCAGTCTCACACCCAAGGTCAGTTGCTTCATGCGCGTGGCCGTCCGCCGGCGGGGATTGCGCGGCGCGCGGCGGCCGTTTCCCAGGCGCTGCGGCCATAGCGCATCACGTAATCGATCCCGCTGATCACCGCGATCGCGAAGGTGAGCGAGCCAAGCATCACCACCACCCAGCCGGGCGGCATGGCGAGACCCTGTTTGGCGGTCACGCAGAGAATGAAAGTCGCCTGACACAAGGTATTGAGCTTACTGATGCCCGAGGGACGCATTTCGACCGGACCGATGCAAACTCGAAAAGCGATCGCGCCGAGCATGATCACGATGTCGCGCCCCACCGCAACCGCCGTCAACCACAGCGGCACGAGCCCCAGCATGGCGAGCAGCACGAACAGCGTGGCCAGCAACAGCTTGTCGGCGAGCGGATCGAGGATCGCGCCGATCGCCGATTGCCAGCCGCAGCGCTTGGCGAGAAAGCCATCGGCCGCGTCGGATGCCGCCGCGATCGCAAACAACCCCAGTGCCGTGTTGAACTGTCGGTGCACGAGCGCCAGCGAGATCGGGATCACCAGCAGCATCCTCATGGAACTGATGAGGTTCGGGATCTGGCGGAACCGATGGGACACGGCGGGCTACCGGCGCAATTGGAAGCGTTGAACTCCGTTGTCGCCCGCGGCGATCGGCTGCAAACGGCCATTCAATGCAAAAGCGTGCTGCAGCGGTCCCGGACCGCCTCGCGTGGTGAGCCGGAATCGCACCGTATCGCCGTTCAAGGTCTCGACACCGACATGAGCGATGAAGGTCAAGGATTCCAGATACCCCTGGACGAGCGCGTAGTCCTTGAGATCGCTCACGCCCGTGACCTCGATATCGACCATGCTCAAGGCGCCGCTGACGGCGAATATGCCGGCGTAGGTGTCGGCGGCTCGATTGACGCCCTCCAAGGCGCCGGAGAACTCGCTGCTGTGCTCCTGGAACAGGAACGTCCAATGCATCGCTGCCGCAAGCGTGGCATTGCTGGCACGGCCGATCAGCGTGCCCTCGCCTCCCAGCCGGCGGCCGAGATCCGCGAGCGTACCCGGGCTCGCGCCGGTGAGCGCGGCGTAATCCAGGTGATCCTGCTGCAGTTCAGCGGCGGTGGGCCAGCGCAGAGGCACGCCGCGCAACGCCGCAGCCGCATCCAGCGCCGATTTCAATTCGGAGGCATCCTCCGCCGTGACCACCGTGCCGCCCTGCGGGCCGCTCTGCACCGCGAGCCACACGACGGTGGCGGGCCGCTCGCGACCCCACAGCGGCTGACCATTCTGTGTCAGCCAGCGCTCGATGGCGGGGCCGTCGAACGCCACCCAGAGCTGATTATCCGCCGCCGCACGGTATTGTTGGACGTAGCGCGCGGCATTGTTGATGAGCGGCGCCAGCGCCGGATCCTCATCGGCTGCGCGGCGCCCGGTGACCCGCACCAGCACGATCCGCAACGCCGCAGCGAAGGCCGCCGGCCGCGCCGCCTCGGATTGATTGGCAACCGGAGCGGTGGCCTGGTAGAGCTCGGCTCGGGTCAGCGCTCGACCGGCGTCGGGCAGGCCGAGGGCCAAGCAGGTCAGGCATATAAATGCTCCACGACGAAAATATCGGAGCCAATTGTCGCTGTAACCCTGTGCCATGATGGAATCACGTAAGCCCTTAACTTCCCTGATGTAAAATACCACAGCTAGCCGACCTGCCGTGTCGGCCATCCGCATATGAGGGAACCGAATGACTGAGCGAGCGCCCGTGACCTATCGCGAGGCCGGGGTCGACATCGACGCCGGCGATGAACTGGTCGAGCGGATCAAACCCGGGGTCAAGCGATCCATGCGCAGCGAAGTGCTGGGCGGCATCGGCGGCTTCGGCGCACTGGTGGAGATTCCCCTCGATCGCTATCGAAAACCGGTGCTGGTATCGGGCACCGACGGCGTCGGCACCAAGCTGCGCCTGGCCATCGATACCCGGCGCCACGATACGGTCGGCATCGATCTGGTGGCCATGTGCGCCAACGACGTGGTGGTTCAGGGCGCCGAGCCCCTGTATTTCCTTGATTATTTCGCCACCGGAAAACTCGATGTCGATGTCGGTGCGCGCGTCATCGCCGGGATCGTGGAGGGCTGCGTGCAAGCCGGCTGCGCGCTGGTCGGCGGGGAGACGGCCGAAATGCCGGGCATGTACCACGGCGAGGATTACGATCTGGCGGGCTTCTGCGTCGGCATCGTCGAGAAGGATCGCATCATCGACGGAACCGCGACCGTGGCGGGCGATGTGGTGCTCGGACTGCCCTCCTCGGGGCCGCATTCCAACGGCTTTTCCCTGATACGCAAGATTCTGGAAGTCGGCGGCGCCGACGCAAGGACCAAGATCGACGGGGCCGCCCTGTTCGATCTTCTCATGGCGCCGACCCGCATCTACGTCAAGCCGCTGCTCGCGCTGCTGCGCGATCTGCCGGTGCACGGGCTGTCGCACATCACGGGCGGGGGGCTTTTGGACAATATCCCGCGCGTGATTCCCGACGGCTTGGAAGTGATTCTCGAGCGCAAATCCTGGCCCCGCTCGCCGGTATTCGAATGGCTTCAGGCGCAGGGCCGGGTCGCCGACGAGGAGATGTACCGGGTGTTCAACTGCGGCATCGGCATGACCGTCCAGGTCGCCGCGGCCGATGCCGACCGGGCGATCGCGCTGCTGCGCGACGCGGGACAGCCGGCGCTGGTCATCGGCGAAGTGCGCAGCGGCGTGCGCGGCGTCGTCATTACTTGAGCGCCCCGCGACAACGCCGGCCGGTCGTCATACTGATCTCGGGGCGCGGCAGTAACATGCGCGCGCTCGTGGAGCGCAGCCGCGAGGCGGCGATGAGCTATGAGGTGGTGCAGGTGCTCTCCGATGCGCCCGCGGCCCCCGGACTTGCGTTGGCGCGCGATCTCGGCGTTGCCGCCCGCACCCTGACCCCGTCCCAATCCTCCGATCGCGGCGCGCTCGAACGCGAGATGGCCGCCGCCATCGATTCATGCGCACCAGCGCTGATCGTGCTCGCCGGATTCATGCGCATCCTGTCCGCCGATTTCGTCGCGCGCTACGCGGGACGCATCCTCAACATACACCCCTCGCTCCTGCCCAAATTCCCCGGCCTGCACACGCACCGGCGCGCTCTCGAGGCGCACGAAGCGCAAACCGGCGCCACCGTGCATTTCGTGACCGCCGAGCTCGACGGCGGTCCCGCCATCATCCAGGCGAGCGTCAAGGTGCAGCCCGGCGACGACGCAGAGAGTCTGGCCGCGCGTGTGCAGGTCCTCGAGCACCGGATTTATCCGACGGCGGTTCACTGGTACTGCGCAGGCCGTCTGCACTATCGGCGCGGCCGGGCGTGGCTCGACGGCGCGGCGCTTTCGAGCCCCGTACAGTACGCCGGCCTCGAAGCCTCGGAGGATCGCTGAATGGCGGCGCCAACCTGGTGCGCTTGTTTGCTCACGATGAGCGGCGCGGGATTTGCGGCGGCGCAGCCGCCGGCGGCAACGGCGCCCGAGGCCTCGCACGAGAACGCGGATGCCGGCATCGCGCCGTTCTCCGCGCATTACGTGGCCGAATGGAAGAACATCACCGTCGGCAGCAGCGACCTTGAGCTCAAGCGCGACGCCGAGCCCGGACACTACATTTACAAATGGATCGTTTCGGCGCGCGGCATCTTTCGGCTGGTGTATTCCGACGACGTGATTCAACAGAGCTGGTTCACGATCGCCGACCAGCGGGTCCGGCCGGACAAATACTTGGCCTCGCAGGGCTCCTCCCGGGTCATTTTCGATTTCGACTGGACCGAAGGTCGCGCGCGGGGCTTTTCGGAGGAAAAACCGGTGGACCTCGCGCTCAAGCCCGGGACGCAGGATCTGATGTCCATCCAGATCGAGGTCATGCTGGCCCTCAAGAACGGCAAACTGCCCAAGGTTTTCCAGATCATCGACAAGGATCAGCTCAAGGACTTCACCTATACGCTGGAAGGTCCGGCGGTCTTGAAGACCGGGATCGGGCAGTTCGACACCATCGTCGTCTCGAGCCGGCGCGCCGGGAACGATCGTGTACTGCGCATGTGGTTCGCGCCCTCGCTGGGCTTCTTGCCTCTGCAGGCCGAGCGATCCCGCGGCGGCAAACTCGAATTTGCGATGCGGATCAGGAGCTTTAAGCAGTGACGGGCGCCGCCGACCGGGTCTTCGCTCAGGACTAGGTCTTCGGCAGCGTGACGCCGCGCTGGCCTTGATATTTCCCGCCGCGGTCGCGGTACGAAGTCTCGCAGACCTCGTCGGACTCGAAGAACAGCATTTGCGCCACGCCCTCGTTGGCGTAAATCTTGGCCGGCAGCGGCGTGGTATTGGAAAACTCCAGCGTCACATGCCCTTCCCACTCCGGCTCGAGCGGGGTTACGTTCACAATGATGCCGCAGCGCGCATAAGTCGATTTTCCCAAACAGACCGTCAACACGCTGCGCGGGATGCGCAAGAATTCCACGGTGCTCGCCAGCGCAAAGGAATTGGGCGGAATGATGCAGACCGGCCCCTTGAAATCGACGAATGATTTCTCGTCGAAGCTCTTCGGATCGACGATGGTCGAGTTGATGTTGGTGAAGATTTTGAATTCATCCGCGCAGCGCACGTCATAGCCGTAGCTCGAGGTGCCGTAGGAGACGATCTTGTGGCCGTCGGACACCCGCACCTGCTCCGGCGAGAACGGTTCGATCATCGCCTGCTCGCGCGCCATGCGCCGGATCCAACGGTCGCTCTTGATGCTCAACTCGCTTCCACGGTGATTTTTGGGAACATCGCGCTGTAATCCTTGTTCATGGTCGCAAGCCGCGCAGCGGCGCGGCGCGCCATCTGCAAATAGGCGCGTGCGCGTGCGCTGCCGGGATCGGCCGCGACCGTCGGCGCGCCGCCGTCCGCCTCTTCACGGATTCGAATGTCCAACGGCAATTCGCCGAGCAGCTGCACCCCGTATTGCTGCGCCATCCGGGCGCCTCCGCCGCTGCCGAAGATATGCTCCTGGTGCCCGCAATTGCTGCACACGTGGATGCTCATGTTCTCCACCACGCCGAGCACCCGAACTTCCACCTTCTCGAACATCTTGAGGCCCCTGCGGGCGTCCAGCAGGGCGATATCCTGAGGCGTGGTCACGATGATCGCGCCGCTCACCGGCACCCGCTGCGCCAATGTCAATTGGATATCCCCGGTGCCGGGCGGCATATCGACCACCAAATAGTCGAGCTCCCCCCACAGGGTGTCGCCCAGCATCTGGGTCAGGGCCTGCGTCACCATCGGACCGCGCCAAACCATCGGCTGTTCGGAGTCGACCATGAAGCCGATCGACATCACTTCGACCCCGTAAGCGCGCAACGGTGCGATGTGTTTGCCGTCGCTGCTGTGCGGTTGCTGGCCGGTCAAACCCATCATCTGAGGCTGGCTGGGGCCGTATATGTCGGCATCCAGCAAACCGACTCGCGCGCCCTGCGCCGCCCAGGAGAGCGCCAGATTGGCAGCGGTCGTCGATTTGCCGACCCCGCCCTTTCCGGAGGCCACCGCGATGATGTTCTTGACGTTGGCGAGAGGCTTGAGCGTCCGCTGGACGGCATGGGCCGTGATCTCGGCCTTGAGCTTGAGCTCTAGGCGCGCCTCACCCAGTACCGGCCCCAGGTGGCTTTGCAGAGCCGGCTCAAGCTCGGGCGCGTAGTCCGCGCATGGAAAGCCGAATTTGAGCCCGATGGTCGCCACGTTGTCGCGCACCGAGACGGATTCGATCGCTTTCGCCTGGGCCAGGGTCTGGCCCAGGTAAGGATCCGCGTAGGTACCGAGCTTGACGTGGATGGCGTCCGCCGGTTCGTCGGATAAGGTCATATTTTTGCATTCTAACGCATACGGACCGGCCCGTGCGGTATGGCATACTCCCAAATTGAGAATCAGGCCCAGTGTGAGCGTTTCGACTCAGGTGAAAATGTACGCTAAAGAGGTCTGCGAAATTCAAGGCGCCGAATGAGTTTATTCGCCAATTACCGTGCCGACCGGCTCATTGCTGAGATCAAGACCAGCGGCAACCCAAGCAGTCCCCTGGCGCAGAAAGCTTTGGAGAAACTGGTCGCACTTGGCCCGAGCGCCATCGACTCGATCGTCTCGGCGCTCAACAGCGCCGAGAAAAAAGAGACCCTGGCGTACGTCGAGGCGCTCTCCCGGCTGATCGATGCGAAAACCCTGCCGCAGCTCCTGCGCACCATGGGGGACGCCAACGGGCGGGCGATGTCGGGCATCGCCTGGGCCTTGTCCTCCAGCCGCAATTATCCCGCGAGCGCGCTCCTCGATGCGCTGAACAAAGAGGACATGCCGAAGCAGCCGATTCTCGACGTGATCGCGGCGCAGAAGACCCGCTTCACGGTTCGCGAGCTGCTGAATGCCGCATACAACCAGGAGGGCATCGAGCGCACCGGGCTCTTCAAGATCGTCGGCGAGCTCGCCGATGAATCCTCGGTTGACGATTTGATCGCGCGCATCGAGGGCAAGGATCCGGTAGCGCGCCTGCACATCATCCATGTCTTGTCCCGCTTCAACCTTCCCAGGGTGCTGCAAGCGCTGCAGAAGCAGTTGAAGGACAACAACAAGATGATCCGCTCCGCGGCGCTCGCCGGTCTTGCGCGCATGGACGGCGAGTTCGACATGCCGCTGATCTGCGGAATGCTGCGCGATCCGGAGATCGAAGTGCAGAACAAGGCGATCGACGTGGTTGTGCGCGTCAATCACCCCGATACGGTCAAGTTCCTGGTCGAGGTCCTGAAGGACGAGAACGAATACGCGCGCCGCGCCGCGGTGGAAGTATTGAATGTGGTCGGCACCTCCAAGTCGGTCAAGCACCTTCTCGAAGTGATCGCCGACAGCGATTGGTGGGTGCGGACGCGGGCGGCCGACGCCCTCGGCAAGATCGGCGGACCGCGCGTGGTCGATGCCGTGTTGACGCTGATCAAGGACGAGAATCAGGACATCAGGCGGGCAGCCATCGAGATCCTTAACCAAACCAAGGACGAGCGGGCGGTGGCGCAATTGATCGAGGCCACCAAGGACCGCGATTGGTGGGTGAGCGAACGCGCGGTGGACGCCCTCGCCGAGATCGGCGGCACGCTGGCGCTGCCTCGATTCATTGAAATGTTAAAGGCCGGCGAACCAAAATCCCTGCCGACGGTGGTGCGAGCGATCGGCAAGATCGGCGATCAGAAGAGCATCGAGCAGCTGCTGCCGCTGCTGCAGCGGCCCGAGAGCGAAATCAAGGTCGAGGTCATCAACGCGCTGACCAAATTGGCCGACGAAGGGCGCGCCGATACGATACGGCACCGGCTGCAATCGGTCGCGGCGGGCGGGGAGGGAACGCTCAGCCAGGCCGCGGTGCGCGCCGTTCAGGAACTCGACAACCGCTTTTCGAGCACGCAGCTCGCCGCCAACCAGCAGGCGCAGAAGATGCAGGAGCCGTCCAAGACCCTGCTCATCGACAATCAGGATCTCGCCCAGGTCATCAAGCAAAACGAGGCGCAGGCGGCCAAACTCGACATCAATACCCTGCAGCCGGGCGACATCATCGAGGGCCGGTACAAGTTCATCGAAAAGATCGGCAAGGGCGCGTTCGGTACGGTGCTGCTCATCGAGGACACCGTGGTCGAAGAGCGGTTGATCTTGAAGTTCTTGAACACCAACGTCTCCTCGGACGAGGAGATGATGAAGCGGTTCGTGCACGAACTGCGCTACAGCCGCAAGATCACGCACAAGAACGTCATTCGCATCTACGATTTCCTGTACATACAAGGAAACTACGCCATCTCGATGGAGTATTTCCCGTCGCATACTTTGGGCGGCGAAATCGTCAATGAAAAGCCGGTCGAGCTCAAACGCGCGATCAAATTCGGAATCGACATCGCCACCGGCATGGCGGTGGCGCACCAGGTGGGCATCGTGCACCGCGACCTGAAGCCCGCGAACATCCTGATCGACAACGAGGGACTTCTCAAGATCGTGGACTTCGGCGTGGCGGCGGCGCAGAGCCAGGGCGACACGCAATTGACCAAGACCGGCTACGTCATCGGATCGCCGAAGTACATGGCGCCCGAACAGATTCTCGGCAAGAAAGTCGATGAGCGCGCCGACATCTACAGCGTCGGCGTCATTTTGTACGAAATGCTCTGCGGCGTGCCGCCCTACTCGCGCGGCGATCACATGTCGGTCATGTACCAGCACGTGCAGGGCAAGGCGCGGCCGCCGATCGAGATCAACAGCGCCATCCCGCCGGACTTGAACGCATTGGTAATGCAGTGCATGTCATTGGACAAAACCAAGCGGGCCCAATCGATGGATGAGCTGCGTTCATCGCTCGAGAAGTTCCTTTAGGGCTGATTTGACCCGCCGGGGCGGTTTGACCGGCTGATGGACAGGCGGCGTTCGACGCAGCTCACGTTTTGACCCAAAGCGGAGCGCAAACACTCGAAAATCCAAGTGCTTACGAGTAGCCTTGCGCGTTATGGCAAGAATCGATGCGTTCCTCAAGCTGGGCGTGGCGCAGGGTTGTTCGGATCTGCACCTGGCGGTCGGCGTACCGCCGATGCTGCGCATGCACGGGGATCTGATGCCCATCAAGTTCCGCGAGCTGGGCGACGCGGAACTCGAAGCCTACATCACGGAGGTCCTCACCCAGTCCCAGCAGAGGCACCTGCGCGAGGGAAACGACCTCGATTTCTCATACGTGTCGACCGAGGGCGGCCGCTTTCGCGTCAACGTGTTTCGCAAGGACACCGGCATCGGGGCCGCTTTCCGCTCCATTCCCACGCAGATGCCGAGCATCGAACAGCTGGGGCTGCCGCCGATCGTGAAAAAGCTCTGCGATCATCATCAGGGCATGATCCTCGTGACCGGCTCGACCGGCACCGGCAAGACCACCACGCTCGCGGCCATGATCGACTACCTGAACACGGCGCGCACCCTCAACATCATCAGCTTGGAGGACCCGATCGAGTTCGTTCACCGCAGCAAATCGAGCCAGGTCATCCAACGCGAGCTCGGAACGCACCTGCCGACGTTCGCGGAGGGCGTGCGCGCCGCGATGCGCGAGGATCCGGACGTGATTCTGGTCGGCGAGCTTCGCGACGCCGAAACGATCGCGATGGCGATGACGGCGGCGGAGACCGGGCACCTGGTATTGGGCACCCTGCACACCACCAGCGCCACCAAGACCATCGACCGCATCATCGATGCGCTGCCGACCGACGAGCGCGAACAAACCAAGAGCTTTCTGGCCTCGAGTTTGATCGCGGTGATCACCCAGGTTTTGCTCAAGACGCCAGATCAGCGCGCGCGGCGCGCCGTTTGCGAAATTATGGTGCTCACCAAGGCCATCGGCAAACTGATCATGACCGATCAGTCGCATCAGATTCCGAGCCAGCTGCAAATGGGCAAGGAATACGGCATGCAATTG